>Ga0114951_10000968_pt1 | contig 37778 bp, 42 predicted proteins | sample AM7aDNAmetaG_FD_88677 | JGI IMG/M metagenome (GOLD analysis project Ga0114951, IMG submission 88677) | Freshwater microbial communities from Finland to study Microbial Dark Matter (Phase II) - AM7a DNA metaG | ecosystem: Environmental > Aquatic > Freshwater > Lake | place: Finland: Lake Alinen... | reverse complement strand
CAATAAGAAACAAAATATTACATAGGCTTTGCGCAGTGATCAGAAGAGAAACTCCTTTTTATACGAATTTCCAAATTGCTTAGTATTTATTTCAAAGAACATTTATTTTAATCATAGAAATCTATGTGCTCTCAGTGCCTAAGTGGTAAAAAGGAAACCACTGAGGCACTCAGAACACTCAGCGGCACTGAGGAAAAAAGGCTAGATTCACCACAGAAAATCTCAAGGTGTCCCAACGCTGAAGACAGGAAAAACGGGACTATTGCCACCGGATGGCCCGAATGAGATTGTATTGAATGAGACATTCCCGGCATGATCGGTTGAAGTTCCCCGGGTTGTGCCGTACACTTTGATATTGACATCGCGGATGGGCTTTTGCGTTTGTTCATCTTTGGTGATCCCATTGAATAGGATGGTTTGTGAGAAGATAAAACCCTGAACAAAGAAGAGGAGAAAGATCAGATAAGTTGATTTCGCATAACCAGAATGGATATCAGGTTTTAACATTTGAAGATATTGATTTTCTAAGTGTTTCTGTGTGCTCTCAGTGACTTAGTGGTTTACTTTTTCCTGAATTTCACCCGTTCAAAAAACTCGATGGTTTTCCGCAATGTATCATGGAGGAGTGTTAAATACAATACGAACGACATCAGCCAGATGATGAAGAAGTTGAACCAGAAGGTGTCGATTTTCCAGGAACCGATTATTTTTACAGGGGCATAAAAATGAGCCCTTCCGTCGTGCGATTCAGGCTCCATGAAAATGGGGTCCTTCTTTTGGATTAATTTTCCGTTTCCGGCAATGATCTTGTTCTCGGCACTTTTGTTCAGGATCAGGTCGGCCAGGTTCTCGTTGTAATAATCCTGTTTAAAACGAAATACCGCATCATCACCCATTCCCGCCTTTAACTTTTCATAGGCATCATCGCGGCGGGCGGTCACTGCAGTCAAACGCGAAGAGTAAACCCTGCTGAGTGAGTCGAGGTAGCGCTTTGTCTGCTGAACAATGGAATCATTCAGTCCTTTTTCATTTAGCCCGTTCAAATACGGGAATGATGTAAAACCAGCTCCTTTCTGTAACCCGGGGATTTCGTATCTCAGTACTTTCAGATAATTGGTTGTATTTCCTGGCTCCTCATGTTTAAAAAGATTTCGCTGGCATTCATCTAGCTCCGATTTCAGGGTGGGGACCACATAGGCTGTGATAAAGGAATAACGTGATATTTCCTTGTCATAGGGATAAAAAATCCGCTCATATTCATTGTTGCTGAATTGCTCAACGGCGAGTGCTTCAAAAGTCCATCGCGAGGTCATCAAGTTCCCGACAAGCGGAACGTTCTCCCTGGAGGCGATTGCAGGGTTGAGATAGTCGAAAGGGACGATGGTGCCGCTCAGTAAAAGTTGTGGAACAAGGATGAACGGAATAAGGATGTATATTGCTACCACCGAGTTTAGCCCTGCTGAAATGTTCAATCCCACGATGTTTGCAAAACAGGAGGTGGCAAAGAGGATCAGCCAGTAGGAGAGGGTCATGCCATGGATCCCAAGGACCAGGTTCCCTGCAACCACATATGACAATGATTGAATGGCTGAGAGTGCAAAAAGCAGGATGATCTTGGAGTTCAGGTAACTGAACCTGCTCAGATGGAGGAAGGCTTCGCGCTTGAGAATCCGCCTGTCTTTGAAAATCTCTTCAGCGCTGACCATCATTCCCAGGAACAATGAAACGACAACACTCATGAACAGGTAGGGGATGAGGTTGCGGTTGTCGCTGAAAACATACTGATCCCCGAACCGGTAACGGGTGAGGTAGGCCAGCAGGACCGCCAGGAATGGCGCTTCCAGCAGGTTGATCAGCATGTACTGGCGATTGGTGATCTTGGTCAGCAGGTTCCTGATGCTGAAGATCCTGAATTGTTTGAATGTGCCCGGAGTTTCAAAGAAACAACTTGGAAGTTCCAGTTTCTCGATCCGGATGGCCAGTCCTGGCTGGATGATTCTCTTAAAATGTTCGTACCACTCCTTCGGTGTGATTTTCCGGTTAACGGTCATTTTCCCGTATTCATCAACGGTTTTTGCCTCGGTGATCTGCAGGATCTGTTCGGGGTTTACATATCCGCAGCTGAGGCATTCGCTTTGTTCGGGGTTAACAAAATTGCTGATGCTTTTGAAATAGGTCAGGGCGTCGATCGGATTGCCGAAATAGATCGGGTACCCTCCTTTGTCCATGATCAGCAATTTATCAAAAAGCTTGAATATATCCGAAGAGGGTTGATGGATGTTGACGATCACCAGTTTTCCTTTCAGTGTCTGCTCTTTCAGCAACAGCATCACCATTTCAGAATCCATCGAAGAGAGCCCGGAAGTGGGTTCGTCGGCAAAGAGGATCGATGGTTCACGGATCAGTTCCAGGGCAATATTCAGCCGCTTTCTCTGACCCCCGCTGATGAACTTGTTTAGCGGATCGCCAACTTTGAGATCCCTGCTTCCAAGAAGGTCGATGTCGGTAAGGGTGACAGTTACCGCCTTATGGATCTGTTCTTCGGTGAATCCATCAAAGCAAAGCCTGGCATTATAATAGAGGTTCTGGAATACCGTCAGTTCTTCGACCAGCAGGTCATCCTGGGGAACAAAACCAATGCTTCCGCGGAGTTTATCCGCATTTTTCCGGATATCCCATCCATTGATGAGGATCTCTCCTTTTTCGAGCTCAATGTTTCCGTTCAGTACATTCAGCAGGGTCGATTTTCCGACGCCGCTGCCACCCATCACCCCGATTAGTTCGCCCGAAACGGCCTGGAAACTGAAAGGCTGAATTCCGTTTTTGCTGTTTTTAAAATGGTATTCGATCTCGTTGGCGATATATTCAATATGAATCTTTTCGCGGGTGAAAAGGAATTGAGTGATCAGGTCAGAGTAGTATACGGGATTGATTTTCTGACTTTTAAGGATATATCCTTTATCAAAAATAAAAGACCTGTATGGGAAAACGGCATGGCCATTCAGAAAAAGTTCATCCGATCCAAGATACCGGCAGAGAAAGGTGCTGATGGATGGAATATACAGGGTCATGATCCTTCCTTGCAGTCGTTCCCTGGTGATGAATTTGCGGGCCGCGGTTGGATCTTCGTTTTCGGCTGCGATGACCAGCAGGTTCAGGGCATTCATGGCCGGGCCGTCAGGATCCGTCACAAAGAGCAATGTTTCGGTAAACTCGGATGTGCTCAGGTTGAAACACTGGCCAATGGTCCGTAAATAATTATCCGACAATTCGTTGACCTCAGGATGATCGGGAAAGTTGGGTTTGAATCCTTCGTCGATGAATTCGATGAACTTGATAAAAACCAGGATTTTATCCCGTTGATGCAGTCCCTTATTTACTTTTTGACCTATGCTTGCGATCTGGGTACTGACGTCAACCAATATCGGGGTCTCTTCCTCCGGTTGATGAAAAAAAAGCAATTCATCGAAAAGTTTGAGATACTCATCCAGTTCATGCGCATTCAGGTGTTGTTTCAGGTATGACTCGAGGATTTTTCTGGAATTCTCGGAGACATTTTTTTTAACTGAAGCAGCGACGATGGCAAAAAGCTGTACCAGCGCCATCAGGATGGGTTCAGACATGGGCAGGATCATTAATTATCTCAAAAGTACGAAAAATGTGCATAAAAAAACCGCTCCGGGAAGGAAGCGGTTTATATTTCACCCTGTCAGGGTCCATGACCCTGACAGGGTGAAATTACTTTACGAATACCAATCGTACGCTCTCGGCAAGATTACTGACCTCGGCAACTTTCTGTTGTTCAATCTTTTTACCGGATTCAATGCCGTAATTTTCCCAGATTGGTTTGAGTTTTGCGATTTCATCCGCAACCGGCTTCATTTTTTCATCAGCGGCATATGCTTGGAGAATTGACTGGATTTTCGAGTAGTTGTCCTTCTGAGCTGCGACCACAGCCATGATTTTGGTATTGTCTTTGGCAACTTCGCCAAGGGTGGCGGCAAGATAGACTCCTTCGGCAAAACCGCCCGCAGCAATGAGTACGGCCACCTCGGTACGGTTGTTGGCAGACAGGAAGTTGCTGGTTTGGCTGAAGATTTTATTGATAAGGCCAATGAGGGAATCTTTATTGTTGTTGAATTTTTTCACTTTTTCCAGGAGCGATTGATCATAAACTCCGGCAATGCCCAATTCGTCAGCCAGTTTGTTGGTACAAGCCATGAATTTATTGGTTTCGTCCGTCCGGTTGTAGGTGGCTGAATAACTCAGGTCGGCGCTGTAAATACCGAGGTTAAGGGATTTGCTGATCTGTGTCATATACTTACCGACATTCGACGGTGGGTTGGTAATGTCGAATATGAAACCCGCTTTGGCTTTTTCAAGCATGGTCGTGACTTCAAACGGCGTGGGAAAGGAATAGAGCAGTTTTTGGGATTCAGGGGTGAGTGTCACCTCCTTCTTAATTGTGTCGGTAGCAGCGGCATTTGCATTCTGATTATTATTAGATGCATTGTTGCAACTTGAAGCGGCGATGATCAGGAAGAGGGCAACCATTGCAACGCCTGACTGGATTTTGGTAAGTGCTTTCATAAATTCGTTTGGAGATTCGTTCGTACTATCGTTATTGAACTATGCGAAATTAAGGGATTTTTTTCAATCATGTTCATTTTTTTTTAAATATAATGGACCCTTTGATGAACGTTCAGGAATGATCGATCAATACTTTGAGGGTATCTGCACTTTTTGCAAATTCAAATGCTTCAGTGATGTCAGGAAATTTGAAAGTCCGGGTGATGAGCGGTTCCGGTTTGACAAGTCCCTTTGACAAAAGATTCAATGCCGGTGCAAATGGGCCACAGCGTGATCCCGCAATGCAGAATTCGTTGATCACAACCTGGTTCAGATCAATTTTCTCCGGTTCTGCAATGGTGGTTTTAAGTACAAGGCAACCACGGGGATTAAGGTGAGCCATGGCCATGCTGATCCCTTCCGGTTTTCCGGTGCAGTCGACACACATTTCTGCCATTTCAGAAGGTACCAGGGAATTGAGATGAAAAGCATTCAAACCCATTTCAAGGGCCTTCTCCACTTTTGAAGGATTGGGATCAAAAGTTCGGTAGTCACAACCGTTCAACCTGAAAACGAGTGAGATAAGGATGCCCAGTTTCCCGGCTCCGAAGATAAAAACATTGTTCGAAGGTTTTATACGGATCTGTTCAAAAATCTCAACTGCAGCCGCAAGCGGTTCTGTAAATATGGCGGATGCGGGTGAAAGGGTTGGCGGGATGGGGTGCAGGTTTTTTTCAGGGAGGACAAGGTAGTCGGCAAATGCGCCGGAATGATTGTAAATACCAAGCACCGACCTGTTTGGGCAATGCGTTGAACGTCCTGTACTGCATAGATAACATTCACCGCAAGGACAATTGATCTCACCCACAACCAGCCTGCCGGTTAGCCGGCGGCCGGTCGTAACCACCTCTCCAACAAATTCATGGCCCGGGATGCCTTTAAACCCCATGTATCCCTTGAGAATCTCAAGATCTGTATTGCAGATGGCAGAAAATAATATCCTTACCAGGACTTCATGTTCCTTGGGTCTTGGAGTGGGAGTTTCCGTTAATGACAGGGAACCGTCGAAGAAAAGGGCCTTCATTGGAAAAATTTATTCAAAATTATAAAATTCGACTAACTTTACTTGAAATTTATTTGATCCCCTTTGCACTGATTATGATTGTTCGATTCATCCGATTTATTGCCACTCCATTCCGGCTTTCGATTGTCTTGCTTTGCCTGATCTCAGTTCTTTTTACATCCTGTAAAAGGAGTAATCAGCCGGGCGAGGACCCTGAGGCGGGAGCTGTTTATAGTTTGCCCGATTCACTGAAGGGAGGGTTGCGAAAGGTCAGACTGATGCCCTATTGGGTCACTTCGGCACAATTTGCGGGATATTATGTAGGGATTGAAAAAGGGATATTCCTGAAACACGGCATAGACCTGGAGGTTCTTCCATTTGATCCGTACAAGCCAACAAATAAGGACATCGAGGATGGTCATGCTGATTTTGCCCTCCTATGGATGGTAAATGCCATCGGGCTCAGGTCGCAGGGAATTGATATTGTTAACATTGCACAGTTCTCATCGCGGTCATCGCTGATGTTGCTGGCGAAGAAAAAAAGCGGTATTACCAAACTCAGCGACCTCAACGGCAAAACAGCAGCCATCTGGTCGGGGTTTGAGTTGCAGCCCCGGGCGCTTTTTTCAAAATATAAACTGGATGTTAAAATGATTTCCATTGGCAGCACCAACACCCTTTTTCTGATTGATGGTGCAGATGTGATCAATGCCAACTGGTTTGACGAATACCACTCGATTATGAACAACGGGTATGATTCGAATGAACTTGTTCCGTTCTTTTTTGCTGATTACGGGTTGAATTTCCTGGAGGATGGGCTTTACTGTTTGTCCGAAAAAATTCGGTCTGATCCTGGATTATGTTATGATTTCGTTGAAGCGGCGATGGAGAGTTGGATGTATGCTTTCAATCATCCGGAGGAATCCCTCGATATCGTAATACGCATTGCGAGGAAGGAGAACCGGCCGGTGAACCGGTCGCACCAGAAATGGATGCTGAGCCGTTACCAGGAACTCTATATCCCGAAAGGGCAGAAGTCGATCAGTTCCGTGCTCTTATCACGTGATTATAACAACATTTGCGGAATCATGCTGGCAAGTAGTCTGATCAAGCGGGTCATTCCTTATGATAGCTTTTATATCCCTTTCAAGACCATGAAACAGTTCAGTGCTGTAGCAACAATAAAGACAGGCAAGTGATGAAGAACAGCATTTACCGGAAAGGGCTTGCCTTTAAACTGATCATATCCATCATGATCACCCTTGGCATTATCTTCATCCTGCTCTTTTCATATAACCTGAAGATCACGAGGGCCATCATTGTAAAAAACCTTGAAACAAATGCCGAAAACCTGACAGGTGCCACGGTAGCCCGGATCGATAAAGTATTGAGCAGTATTCAGAAGATTCCTGACAATTTTGCACCTATCGTCGAACTTCATCTTGGATCGGATATGGACATGAAGGCTCTTGTCGCCCTGATGGTCGAAAACAACAAGGAAATACTTGGTGCCTGCCTTGCCTTTGAACCTTACTCCCGGAATCCAAAAGAAAAGTACTTCTCGTATTATTTTTACCGGAAAAACGACTCCATCGCATTCATGAAACTTGGCAACGACCAGTATGATTATTTCACCCTCGACTGGTACCAGATTCCCAGGGAGATGGGGAAACCTGTCTGGAGTGAGCCCTATTTTGATGAGGGGGGGGTGAACCAATTGGTCTCAACCTATTCTGTTCCCATCTATGACCGGCGCAATGGTCAGAAAAAATTTGCCGGGATCCTCACGATTGACCTGTCACTCGACTGGTTTCAGGAAAAAGTCGGTGAGATTAAAGTTTATGAAACGGGTTTCGGGTTCCTGATATCTAAAAACGGTGTGATCGTTAGCCACCCGGTTAAGGAGTTCATCATGAACGAAACCATTTTCAGCATTGCCGACGAGCGGGGTTCACAGGAATTGAGGCAGATAGGGCGGAAGATGATCCGTGGAGAGTCGGGTTTCGGGGAGATCTCCTACCAGAACGCACGGAACGGGAAGCCAAGCTGGCTTGCTTATGCCCCGGTGACCCTGAATGGATGGTCGATCGGTGTGGTATTTCCTGTTGATGAGTTCATGGCTGATGCCACCCATCTGAGCTGGGTGATCGGGATGCTTGCATCCGGCGGTTTTGTTGTCCTCCTGATTCTTCTCATCACCATCGCCCGTTCTATTACACGGCCTCTGCGCCAATTGACGCTTGCCTCGGAGAAGTTCGCCCGGGGTGATTTCGAGGTGGAATTGCCTGCAATACGGTCAAAGGATGAGATCGGGAGACTGAATACCTCTTTTATTTCCATGCAACGGCAACTTGCACAAACCATCCGGGAACTCAGGGAGGCATCGGAACAGTTGCTGCGTTCGAATGAAAAACTGGAAGAGTACAACCGGACACTGGAACAGAAAGTGGATGAGCGAACACTTGAATTAAGGCAGAAACACGATGAACTGGATTCCGCTTTCCAGGAACTTAAAGCGGCACAGGCCCAACTGGTGCAGTCGGAAAAGATGGCATCCCTGGGTCAGCTCATGGCAGGGATCGCCCATGAGATTAAAAACCCGCTTAATTTCGTCAACAACTTTTCTGAACTTTCATCCGAACTGATACTGGAGATGCTTGAAGAACTAAACAAGCTTTCAGGCTCTCTTGAACCAAAGGATATGGAGTACCTTAGCGGGATCATCGGCGATTTACAGGGCAATGTTAAAAAGATCAATGAGCATGGAAAACGCGCCGACAGCATTATCCGCGGAATGTTGCTCCACTCCAGGGGAAAATCGGGGGAACGCCAGCCCACTGACCTCAATTCCATGCTTGCAGAGTATGTCAACCTGGGATATCACGGAATGCGGGCAACAGACAACACGTTTAACATCAAGCTTGAAAGCGATTATGATCCTGACCTGGGTTTGGTTACCGTGGTACCCCAGGATATCAGCCGGGTTTTCCTGAACATGATCAACAACGCATGTTATTCAACCTCCCAGAAAAAGAAGGAACTCCTGGAATCCTATTTCCCGGCACTGAAGGTGTCCACGAAGAACCTTGGTGATCACGTGGAGATCAGGATCCGGGATAATGGGAAAGGAATGCCGGCGGCGGTTGCAGAAAAGGTTTTCAACCCGTTCTTCACTACAAAACCTGCAGGCTCCGGAACCGGACTGGGCCTCTCGATCAGTTACGACATCATCGTCCAGCAGCACCGTGGCCAAATCATTGTCGACAGTGTGGAAGGTGAATATGCAGAATTTATCATCACCCTACCGAAAGTATAAAACCGATGAATGAACCTGATTACAAGAATGTGAAAATCATGGTCGTCGATGATGAGGTCGACCTTGAACCACTGATCCGCCAGAAGTTCCGCCGCCAGATCCGGGACGGGTTGTACGATTTTGTTTTTGCTCATAACGGGCTTGAAGCCCTGACAAAACTGATTGAATTCCCCGAAATCGGGATTATCCTTTCCGATATCAACATGCCGGAAATGGATGGACTTACTTTGCTGATGAAACTCAAGGAGCTGAAAAACCCGGGACTTAAAACAGTCATCGTGTCTGCCTACGGAGACATGGAAAATATCCGTACGGCCATGAACCGGGGTGCGTTTGATTTTCTGACCAAACCAATCAGTTTTGAAGATCTGGAGATTACCATCAACAAAACGATGGATGAAATCCTGCAGGTCCGCCATTCCATGGAGGAGCATGACCAGTTGATCTCCATTCAGCAGGATCTGCAGACGGCACACGATATCCAGCAGGCGATTTTACCCAAGACTTTCCCACCCTTTCCCTCCCGGAAAGATTTTGATATCTATGCTGCCATGATCGCTGCCCGCGAAGTTGGGGGTGATTTCTTTGATTTTTTCATGATCGATAATAACCGGCTCGGCTTTGTGATCGGTGATGTTTCCGGAAAAGGTGTTCCTGCTGCCATTTTCATGGCTGTCAGCCGTACACTGATCAGGGCAACCGGTCTCAAAGCAATCCCTGCCGCCGAATGCATGCATTATGTCAACAATCTGCTTTGCAACGAGAGCGTTTCCTGCATGTTTGTAACTGTTTTCTATGGAATACTGAATACAGAAACCGGTGAACTTGAATATGTCAATGCGGGTCATAATCCTCCTTACCTCTTAGGCCGGGAAGGATTGAAAAAGGTTGAAATGACGGGGGGTACCATCCTGGGCTGTATTGAAGACTATCAGTATCATTCCCGTAAAATCATGCTTGCTCCCGGAGACCGGATTTTCCTGTATACCGATGGCGTTACGGAGGCATTTACCAAAAACGATGAGGCATACGGAGATGAACGGCTGGAGTTATTTTTACAGCAACATCCCGGGCATTCCATTGAAGAATTGGTAAAAGGAGTTTTGACGGAGGTCAATGACCACTCGAGGGGCATTCCGCAATCCGATGATATTACGCTGCTGTCGATCTGTTACAATGGCAGGACATAGGGTTTCTTCCCTTTCAGCCCAATGAACATGCGGCGCCCGACCAGGAGGGTTAAAGACGTTTGATAAAAAACACCTTGCCATCGCCCTCTTTGTAAAAATCATTGATATGGGCTTCTTCTGAATATCCGATCCGGTTGTAAAAATGTCGTGTAGGGGCGTATTTTTCCAGGGTTGATGTTTCTGCAACAACAATGCGGCCGCCCATTTCCTTGATGATCCGATGGGTCTCCCCAATCAACTGGTTGCCGATTCCCAGCCCACGGTAATTGTTGTGCGTGGCAATCCAGTATAGGTCAAAACTTCCTTCAGTTGCTGCAATTGGACCGAAACAGGTGTACGAAACTGTTTTTCCGTCAACTTCTGCAAACAGGAAATGGTAATCACTCCTTTCACCCAGGTCGAGCCTGTCCTGGACAAGCTCCACGGCAACCGGAACCTCAAAATCGTAAAAAAAACCACTTGAAGTGATGATATCCCTTACGATTTCAACATCTTCGGGGCGAACCTCTGAACGAAAAGTAACCATAATTGTGTTGGTTTAATGTTTAATTCCACCCTGTCAGGGTCACCCACCCTGTCAGGGTCATAAATATTACCTCGTTGCATCTTCAAGTACCCGCCCGATGACCTCCTTAAAAGCAAGCCCTTTCTTCTTCGATGCAGCCATGAATCCTCCTGATTCGGAAAGGCATGGGTTTAGGTTGATGTCAATGACCAGAGGAATGGAAGTCCGGGTTACCCTGAAGTCGATGCGCACATAGCCTTTCAACCCCATTTCGTTCCAGCATTTTTTGCAGATGGCAATCATCTGCTCTTTCAGGGGTCCGTCATGTTTCCCCAGCCTGAATGTTCTGCGTGTATGGGAATATTCAAAAGATTTATCGTCCCACTTAGACTTATAACCCATCATTTTTGGTTTGTCATCGGGATAATCATGGAAAGTCATTTCGGCAAGGGGAAGTACTTCCGGTCCGTCGGCTCCATATAAGATGGAAATGTTGAATTCGCGGCCTTCGATGAATTCCTCTACAAAATAGTGCTGACGGCTTTTCCGGCCTATCTTCCTGATAAATTCAACATCCGAACCCATGAATACACAATCTTCATCCAACTCCAGCGATCCTTCTTCCCATACCGGTTTTACAATATATTTCGTGTCAGGCAGCAATTGATGACATTCGTCAAGTGTATAGCCTTTTGGGGTTGCAACACCAATTGCATTCAGTTCTTTTTTTGCAAGAAGCTTGTTTGAGCATTGAAACATGGGAATCAGGGGAGATCCTGTATAAGGAATCCTTACAAAATTCAGCACTGAATTAGCCAGAAAGGTGAATTCACCTTTGTTTCCGATCGTTTCGGCCAGGTTGAAAATGATATCCGGGTTGAGGCTTTCAATCTTTTTAATGGCCGTTTTTAAATTCAGATCGATTTCGAGATACAAGACATTGTATTTTAAATGCTGCAAGGCATCGGTAACAAGATTGACTTGTTCAATCACGTCCGCCTCGTCATCCTTGGGCTTTTTTGATAATTTATTATACAATATCAGTACAGTTTTTTTCATTTTCAGGAAATTGATTTATTGCATGCCAGTTCTGTTTCTTGCCGAAAGCATTATTTCTTCGATGATTCTTTCAAAAGTATAGCCGTGCATGTAGGCCAGAATGGGCAGATCAGAATGAACTTTATCCAGGCCGGCCAGGGGATTGACTTCTATGAAATTCGGCGTGCCGGATCTGTCAACCCGGATATCCACCCTTCCGCCATCACGGCAACCCAGCACTTTCCACGCATTTAAGGCAAGGCTAATGCACCGTTCACCAATCTCCTGTTCGGGGATTTTATATTCGACGGCCTGCTGATAATCCGATTTGGTTTGGTACGAATAGATGTCTTTGGTGTCGGCTGTTTTATAAAGGATCTCCATGATGCCAATGGAATACCCTTTATGACCTGTGCCCAGAATTCCCACCGTGAATTCACGGCCCGGCAAATACTCTTCCACAAGCAGTCCCGACGGATATCGCGGGAGCAGGTCTTTACAGATTATTTCCAGTTCATGCCGGTTATTCACCCTCGAAAGTGAGTTGATCCCTTTGCCTGTACCCTCGGCATTGGGCTTCACGAACAAAGGAAATGGCAGGCTGACCTTTGCGCAATCGCCTGCAGATTCAACGATTGAAAAATCGGGGGTAGGAATGCCATAATCCCTGATGACGCGCTTGGTCATTCCTTTATGCAATGTTAAGGACAAAACCAGCGGATCTGAAAATGTATAGGGTATCTGAAACACATCGAGCAAAGCCGGGACCTGGGCCTCTCGGCCTATTCCATGCATGCCTTCGCAGATGTTGAAAACCATGTCCCAGCGATCACCGTTTGCAAGCCGTTGAACCAGATGACGCACATGCCCGATGCGGTTGGTTTGGTAACCAAGGGTTTGAAGGGCCATTTCAATAGCATCCACAGTACTTTCACGGTCAAATTCCGCTGTCTCTTCCTCACTGTAGCCTTCCTTCCGGTAATCGGACCGTAAATCGTAAGTTAATCCTATGATCATAAATTACTGGGTAAAATCGGGATAGCGGAAGACCTTCTCCTCATAATTTCTCAACAAAACATAACCGTCTTCCCTTCCGACAAGATAATCGGGCAGCAATGGGATCTTGCCACCTCCGCCCGGAGCATCGACCACATAGGTTGGCACGGCATATCCACTGGTGTGTCCGCGTAAACCCCGGATGATTTCGAGACCCTTCTCGATGGTGGTGCGGAAATGCCCCGATCCCACCACCGGATCGCACTGATACAAGTAATATGGGCGCACCCTGATTTTCAGCAGGGCGTGCATGAGGTTTTTCATCACCTGAACGTCATCATTGATCCCTTTGAGCAATACCGTCTGGCTCCCAAGCGGGATGCCGGCATTGGCAAGCTTTTCGCAAGCCTCTTTGACTTCAAGGGTGATCTCATCCGCATGGGTGAAATGAATGCTCATGAACAGGGGATGATATTTTTTTAGCATGCTGACGAGGGGGCGTGTAATGCGCTGCGGGAGAACTACCGGTACTTTGGTCCCGATGCGAATGATCTCGACATGCGGGATACTCCTTAAACGCGAAAGAAGATATTCGACATGCAAATCCGGCATGGTGAGCGGATCACCTCCGGAAATCAACACATCTCTCACTTCATTGTGCTGTTCGATATAATTCAACCCTGCTTCCCAGGATTTGATCCCGATATGACATTTGTTTTTTGCCACCATCCGTGTCCGGGTGCAATAACGGCAATAGGTAGAACAAAACCCGGTGACCAGGAACAGCACCCTGTCGGGATAGCGGTGGACAATATTTGGCACGGGACTGTCATGTTCTTCCGACAACGGATCCGAGGCCTCGCCTGAATGCAGCAGGAATTCATCGAAAACAGGAACCACACTTTTTCGCAATGCCTGTTCAGGATTGTCAGGGTCTAACAGACTGATGTAATAAGGTGAAATCCGCAACGGCAGTGATTGACTCCGGGTGCTATTGGGCTTTACTTCATTATCAGAAAGACGGATAAACCGTGAAAGCTGATCAATGGACCTGGCGCTGTTTTTGATCTGCCAATGCCAGCTATTCCAGTCTTTAAGCGTGGCTTCAGGGAAGTAGGTTTGTAAAAATGAAATCGAGCGGTCGCTGGTTGCGGTCTTATCACGATCAACGCGCGATTTTAAATATTCATCTAAAAGGGATGCTTCATCTATAAAGGTGGGCTGACTTGGGGGTTCTTCTTCTTCTGATAATTCTATTGATGGGATAACCAGTTTTTCTGAAGGATTTTTTTCCATTTTATTATTTATCGGTTTGGAGGTGAAAATTAGTGATGCCCTCTACCTGTTTTGTAAATGTTTAATTGTTTATAAATCAAGTTATTATTTAAAGAAATAGAGATCATCGTGAAGATATGAAAATCAACTGCAAATAGGGTGCAAATTTATGTACTTTTGACACTTCGAAACGATTATTTTTCAACAAAATTGTGTTAATAAACTCCAGCAGGATGAAGTTGTTTTACCGTCATTTTGGCAGCGGCCTGCCCGTCATAGTTTTGCATGGATTATTTGGCCTTTCCGATAACTGGGTCACATTTGGGCGCCGGTTAAGCGAGCACTACTCAGTATACCTTCCCGATCTTCGCAATCACGGGCAATCACCGCACAGCGCGGTGTTTGATTTCCCATCCATGGAGAACGACCTGATTGAACTGATTGAGGAGCATGGCTTGGAAAAAATTGCGCTGATCGGTCATTCCCTGGGCGGTAAAACCGCCATGTTGATTGCCCTGCATAACCCTGAACTTGTTCAGAAACTGGTAGTTGTTGATATCTCGATGCGCAAATCACCCCCCAATAGGGAACACCAGCAATTGCTTAATGCCATGATGGCAGTTGATTTCAGTGTCGCAAAATCCAGAAGCGATGTGGAGGCGCAATTGCAGCCGGAAATAAAAAGCCGGAAACTCAGGCAATTCCTGCTGAAAAATGTTTACTGGCGTGATCGCCATCACCTTGACTGGCGACTCAACCTGCGTGTTATCAATGAGAATCTGCTGTCAGTTTTCGAAGGGATCAATGCAGCAGGAAGTTATCCGGGGCCAACCCTATTCATCCGCGGCGGATTGTCAGATTACATCAGGGATTCTGACTTGGTAGACCTCCAAAAGAAATTCCCCGGGGCAGTGATGAAAACCATTGCGAATGCTTCACATTGGGTTCATGCAGATGCTCCCGGGGAATTTTACGATTTGGTGAAAAACTTCCTCGATGGAATCAGTACCGGTTAATCTCGATCTTTGATATTGCAGTTTTGACCGTCAGGAGGATTTTATTCTTGCCGGTTGCAAAATTTGCCGTCTGGTAAATCCCATCCCCTTTTTTCGTAAATCCATCAAACTCCTTGCTGATCATAAAGGATTCGGATTTGATCTGACAGGCAGATTCTTTCGGGATGTCGACTTTGATAGAGGAGGCTCCGGCATTGAAGGTCATTACTGTGAGGGCATTTTTATCTCCGATTTTGATATCGATGGAAGAAGCCCCTGCATTGATGGTGGTCGTATCAATTTTATAATCTCTCAGATCCATCAGGATCTCTGCGGCTCCTATGTCAAAGTCGAGGTTCCATGAAGGCCTTTCACTGAGTTTGATTTCAACTTTATTTTCATTGACCGTATGCCTGACACCCGATTTTTCAAGTGAAAGGTTGATGTATTTACGTCCGTTTTCATCGTTGGTCGTGAGTGAATAATTGCCAATGTCTCCTGTTTTATTGAATGACAGAAAATCGGATGTGACTCCCTGGAGGGTAAAATTCCCGGCAGCGGCCTCAAGTTTCAACTCCCCTTTAGCGGCCAGGGAATCATTCGGTACGCTTAGGTTTTGAGGTTGATAATTGTATGTGGAACTTTTGTCCTCATCGTCCTCCCAATCCTTATCAGAGAAACCACGGAAATTGTGAAAATGGAACCAGGATGACTTCTCTGAAATCCTGTTGAAAAATATCACAGTGAGTGCGAGTACAGTGACCAGGGCGATGATTTTAATTCCGTCTTTGATGGGTAATATGGAGATGCCCCAGAGGATCAGGATCAAAGGCCACAGGCTCCAGAGGGTACGAAAACCAAATTCCAGCACTCCGAAATTGTTTAGCATAAACAAAATCCCGATTGCAATCAGGATAAAAGCCCAAAAAACATGACGATATTTCATTGATACAGGGTTTTAGTATTGGTTTGTACGGCGATTACTTTTGGTTACGGTGTTGATCAGCAATCCAACCCCGACAACGATGAGAATTACAGGCCAGAGGTCTCCGAAATTGATCTGCGGGATCAGCTCATCAGCCAGAAACAATGCACCCAGCGTGATCAGCACCATGCCCCCGATCAGGCTGCCTCTGTTCCGTTCTTTGGTTGGTGGTGCCTGGGGTGGAGCTGTATTGGCTGATTCTGTGTTGGGAGTTTCCGATTGATAACCAGGCGACGCTGCCGTGAAATCGGAGGGCCCGGATTCAGCCTGCTGGTAACTAGTATTTGGTTGGTTCACTTTAGATTGAATCCTTATTGGATTTTCTGGTGTGACAATCCAGAGAACGAGGTAAATGAGGAATCCACCACCTCCGGCCAGGGTAAGTATGACAAAAGCCAGGCGGATAAGCAGGGGGTCCATCACAAAATATTCGGCAAGGCCGCCGGCAACACCGGCAAATTTACGATCAGTAACGCTGCGGTAAAGACGTTTTGGTTCCATGATATGGGGTATTTGAGTGATTTCCCGGTTTAGACGGCACCCGGGTAAATAGGTTACAAAAATATCACCTGGGTCAGCCTAGCCGGCCAATTCCTCTTTTTTACGATACATCCTTGAAGAAATTGCGACGCTCAGTTCAAACAGGGCATACAATGGTATGGCAACGATCAATTGGCTGAACACATCAGGACTTGGGGTGATAACTCCGGCGACAATCAGAATGCCAATTACGGTGTGCTTCCTGTATTTACGGAGATATTTTGGAGTGACGATGCCGATCTTTGTCAGGAAAAGAATTAAAACAGGAAGTTCAAATAACAATCCCATCAGCAGGGTCATCAGCGTGATTGAGCTGACATAGGAGGTCAGGGCAATTTGATTTGAAACGGCATCGCTGACGGCATATCCCCCCAGGAAATTGATCATCAGGGGGGCAACGATAAAATAACTGAACAGGACACCAAGGATGAATAAAACAGTGATGATGCTCACGGCACCCCTCGAACTCCGGATCTCCTGTTCAGTCAGTCCCGGCTTGATAAATCTCCATAATTCCCATAAGATATAGGGCAGGGCAATGATCAGTCCGGCGACCAGGGATATGTTCATATGAGCGGTGAACTGACCGGCAAGGTTAATGTTAATTAATTGAAATTGAGAGGGATCGATGCAAAGAGAAGGCATTGAAAACCATTCGCCGAGTTTGCAGAAGGCACGGTAGGTGATGAATGTTTTTGATTTAGGCGCCAGGATGATGTCATCAAACAGAACCTGCTTGAAGGCAAATGCAATAATCGAGGTGACCAGCAGCGCGATGATTATTCTCCATAAGGTTCCGCGCAATTCATCAAGGTGTTCCCAAAAAGTCATCTCTTGCTCCTCATCTGCCCCGGTCGGAATTGATTTCTTCATGTGCTTTATTTATAAAAGCAAAGGTAGGCAGAAAAAAAATTCCTCAATGTGTTCACAATAAGGATTTAACTTTGTACATTTGAATAAATAAATTCACCATGGCTGAACAACGCGAAATTATCCTTGAACAGATGCTTAAGGTATTAAAGGATATTGAAACAAATACCTGTGATAAACAATTCTTCCCTGATACCAATTTGCTTGAGAAGAAGCTGGATCATATCATCGAACTGCACGAAAAAGAGATTGAATTGCTGAAAGCTCTTGGCAACGGTCGTTGCACCTGCAAAAAAAACAAAGCCAGGAAGGTAAAAAGGGAGAAGAAAGAAAAAAAGGCAAAAAAGTCTTGACCTATTCGCACTTTGTATTTTTGTTATTGCCCTGCCCCTGACGGTAACGGTGTTTCATTTGTCCGCCCTGCATGGGGCATCCGTATAAATCGCGATACAATGCTGAAAGCCTGCTGGCCTGCTCCGGAGTGCAAACACGTTTCAGTTCACGGTATTGAATAATGTTTTCCTTCTGAATTTTCATCTGCAACGCCGTGAGTTGATTCGTTAAGGAATTTAACCGCAGCGTGTCGGGGTCCTGTTTTTCCAGTTCGGTAAGAATATCCGCCCTTGTTTGTTTGATGGCTGAGGCAATGGGTTCGGCAGTTTCCGCATATTTTTTATTGATGGCTGTTACTTTCAATGCTTGTTCAGCCGATAATTTCAGTTCATCACGAAATGTGTTGCATTGCTGCACTTCGGCGGAACAGCACGGGGCAGGAACCCGGGGTTTTGTGAAGATGAAAAAACTGACCAGGGCGGAAATATTGATCACCACAAGGATAATCAGTACCCAGAAAATCAAGCGGTTTTTGTGAAAGAAATTCATGGTGTTAATTGTTTATGACCAGTATTTTATCTTCATCCGCAAATTCGGAAATGAAGAGATTCGATCGAAGAAAATCAATGTTACCCGTCGTATTTATTACCTGATTCAAAGGGGCGGCATCATTTTTTGCGGTATATGACCCGATGAGGATGCCGCATAGCAAAGCAACGGCAATGGCTGCAGGCCGCAAAACACGGACCCAAACAACCGGATACCGCTTTTGAGGTGTATCAACTTCGTTTTCAAGGCGCTGCAATATCCGAGTGGCCGCAAAAGGGTTGGGCTCGGCTGCTTTCACCTGTTCAATGAGCATATCCACCTTGTCGAATTCTGACACTAGCCGTGAACAGGCCCTGCATGATGATAAATGTTGCTCACACAGGTCATGCATCTCCGCCGGTTGAGTCCCTTCCCTGAATGCTGACAAATCGGATTTAAATTGAGAACAATCCATGGGCTACTTTTTTTGGTATTCTGAAAAGTGAATTATCAAATGTTTTTGCATATTTGCCTTGGCCCGGTGAATCAAAGATTCAACAGCAGGCAAGCCGATTTTCATGATTTCAGCTATTTGTTTGTATGTTTGATCATCAAACTTGTTCAAAACAAAGGCGATCCGTTGATTTTCAGGCAAACGGCCAATGGCTGCCTGCAGCAGTTCGCATTTCTCCTTATGCTCAAAGTCTGCTGGCGATACATGAGGTTCCGGGGTCATTCCGGTTTCGCGGCCATCCGGAGTTTTGAAAAGAGATTCAATCCGCAACATCATTCCCCTGCGTTTGTGTCTTTTTACCATATTCAGCGACTTGTTGACGGTAATGCGGTAAATCCATGTTGAAAGCGAGGATGACTTTTTAAATGAATCCATGGAGTGTATGATATCAAGAAAAATTTCCTGCGACAGGTCTTCAGCATCTTCCATGTTCCCGACGAAATAACAGGCGGTTTTAATAACCTGTTTCTGGTAATTGTTCACCAGGTATTGAAAAGCTTTGCGATCACGCCGTAAGATTCCTTCAATTAACTCCTGGTCGGTCATCCTTTTTCGTCATAACAACAAAAGCCAAAATATGCCGCTGTGTGCGTGGCATATTTTGACTTCAGGTTGTGTCGCTGGTTATTTTTTCGGTTCAGTGGCGGGAGCACTGCCTTGATTGCCGCACCCATTCTTGTGTTGCTGACCTTGCCCGCAGCAATTGCCTTTTCCCTGTCCTTTTCCGTTACATTGTCCTTTTCCGATGCAATTCCCGGTGCCTTTGCATTTTCCTGGTGTTCCGCAGTTGTCGCATTTGCCATCACCGTTTTTATCGACAAAATTTTTGCCTTGCGCACAACACGATTTTGCATCGTGTTTATCACAGGTGCTGTTTTTATTGGCGTCAACTGATTTTCCCGGTGCAACAGTTGCCGGAACTGCCGAAGCATTAGTGTTGGAGGTGGCTGTAGCTGCCTGGGAGTAAATCATGCCGGTAAAAAAAACCAGCATAATAAAAGTCAAAAGGATTCTGGATGTAGTTTTCATAGTTTGCTTGTTTATTAAATGATTGAATGATTATAAACATTAGACAATCAAAAAATGAAAAACTTGCGGTCGGATTGAAAGATTATTCCTTTTTGTTTGTATTTATCCCAAACGGCAAATAAAGCGGGCAAAATCCCAATAAACTTGTAAGAATAAAAACACCTGCAAAAATCAACAGGATGATGGCCAGCAAGCCCGAAATAACGCCGGTAAAATACAATACAATGATTACAACAGCGATCAGGATCCTGATTACTTTGTCAAATAAACCCATGTTTTTTTTCATAATGGTCTGTTTTGGTTATCATTAAATAAAAATGTCAACTTGTTTTTCACGTCAGCCGGTTGGGTTTTGAAATTACAACAACCCGGGCTGAGGAAACAACCTCGTAATGAATATATAAAATGATCTCTCCTGTTTTACTGTTCGGGAGATTCTCAGCTATGTAAAAATAATTTGTGTTTGCAATCCGCCTGATTTTTCGTAGAATTGTCCAACCGTCAGCACCTCTTTTACCCCTTCCCACAAATCATCCTTTTTCAGTTTGAACATATCCATGGCCAGTTTACAAGCATAGATTTCACCGCCACCTGCTTCAATCATTTCCAGGAATTCTTTCACCGGTGGAATGTCCAGCTTTTCCATCTGGCTGCGCATCATGGCGGAAACCCCTGCCTCAACTCCAGGGAGGGCACCGAGGATGGTAGGGAACGGGAGCCCGCCAGGCATGCGCATGGCCGGATTCCCGACTACTCCTGTATGCAGGTTGTTCATGGTTTTCTTGGTGATGGCATCGAGACCGAAGAAGGTGAAAAACATTTTTGTTTCAATGCCTTCCATCACAGCGCCGTTACCCATTACCAATGCTGCATAAACATCCTCAATGGTGCCTTTTGCACAAATGAGGCAGATTTTTTTAATTGGAAATTCTTCGTTTGCCATTTGTTTTATTTTTAAATATAAAAGTAAAAAGAGAAATCTTTCTGAACCGACATCTATCTACACGCAGGACGCCGGCTTAGGAATACCAGCCACTTTGGCTGCTTTTTTCATAGGGGCTCCGGGGAACAACCCATAGAACCCCTTGATATCTATGATTCCTGAATTCCCTACCGAACGGATCGTCAGTGCTTCACCCTTTGAAAACCTTTCACGGAGGAAGTCAAGAACAGCAAGATGCTTATCCGTGAGCTGGATTCCTTCTTCCCTGGCAATTTCCACAGCAATCTCTTTTGTCCACTGTGCCGGATTTGTAAAGTAACCCTCTTCGTTCACGTCGATGGTTACACCTGCGATAATTTTTTGTGCCATACAAAATGATTTAAGATTTATGATTTGCGATTTATTGTAGTCACGCTTTTCGCGTTACCTGTCTTGTCCTTTTTTACTCTTTTACCTTGTCACTTTGTTACCTTATTACCCTGTTACCCTGTTACCTTGATATCCATTGGTTTGATTGCCTGCACCAGCCTCAGTGCAAAGGATAAAGATCTCCTCACATCGGGAGAGTTAAGCTGTTTAAACAGACCCAACAGGGACTTGTTATCCAGCTGATCATCCATCTTGATTTCCGCCAATGCCTTTGATGTCCGGCCGAGTGCTGCAATGACATCGGGCTGGGTCAGGTTCCTGACGATGTCGAAGTATCCCTTTTGGTCGAACTCATTCATTTTATTAACGGCATCCAGGCCAACCTGGTGGAGTATCGGTGATATGTCTTTCATGAAATCCTTCGCACTTTCAAGCAGGTCAAGCATTTCGTGAAAAGTATCGATATTCTGGAGCAGTTTGATCAACAGCATCGGTATGCCGTTGTGGTCAAGATCAACCTGCGACTTGTCCAGCATGGTCACGGTTTGCCGGAAGGCATCTTTGGCCACGATGCTCAGATCTGAAACCAGGTCATCAAATTCTTCACGATTCCTTTTTTGCTGCTCAATACTTTCAAGGACCAGATCCATTTTCCTGTTTAGATCGCTGATTTGTTCCTGAATATTTTTTTCTGACATAATTATTGAGGATTACATTTTTTTACCAGCCATCGTCATTTTTGAATCGATGGGCATCTCTTTGCCTTTAAGCAGAATATGCCAGTAAATCCAGCGAAATAGAAGTTTGCCATAATGGTTCATGCGGGTCTCTTTCAGCAGCCCAAAAGGACCGATGCCCGGAAAAGGGAATGAACCCGGGAGTGGTTCGGTATCGTAATTAAAGTCGATGAGCGCGCCTTTGCCAAAACCTGTTTCAATATAGCAATTGGAATGTCCGTCGAAGGAACCGGTAAAAGGCCTGTTTTCGATAGCACACATCAGGTTTTCAGTCAGCACATCGGCCTGGAAATGAACCACCGAGCCGGCTTTTGAAGTGGGGAAATTCCCTGCATCACCGATTACGAAGATGTTGGGGAAAAAGTCGGACTGCAGGGTGTACTTGTGGGCTTTTGCAAAATCCATTTCATCACCAAGGCCGCTGCGGCCTATCATCTGATCGCCTTTATGAACCGGGATGGTTACCAGGCAATCGAATGGAATTTCGCGCTCATCATAGGAAACGAGCACCTTTCTTTCGTTGTCAACTTTTTCAAGGTAGAAATCGGGGATGATGTTGATGTTTTTTTCTTCCAGCAAGGCACCAAGAACTTTTGATGCCCTCGGTTTGGTGAATGCACCCGACATGGGGGTTGCATAGGAAATATTGACCTTGTTACGAACACCGCGTTCTACAAAGAAAGCATCGGCAAACATGACAAACTCAAGGGGTGCCACCGGGCATTTGATAGGGACATCGGCTATGTTCAAAACCAACTCGCCTCCGGGCCAGGTTTTAAAAAACTCAGCCAATGCGGTTGCACCTTCAATGGTGTAAAAATCGAAAATGTTTTTGTGCCACAGCGGTCCCGTAAGGCCGGGCGTTTCTTCCGGAACCACCCTTGTCCCTGTGGCAATGATCAGGAAATCATATTTCAGGGAGATCCCATCCTTTAATACAACATGGTTTTCCGGACCATCTATGCGCTCGATTTGCTGAAAGATAACATTGACCCCGAGGGGTAAAAAACTGGTTTTTGGTTTGACAACATCCTGACGGGTATACATGCCAAATGGGATGAATAAAAATCCTGGCTGGTAGTAATGTGTTTTATGCTGGTCTACGATGGTAATATCCCATTCTTCACGTGCCAGAAGTTTTCTCATCTTGTTGGCCATAATGGTACCGCCGGTGCCTGCTCCAAGAATTAATAATCTTTTCATGTTTGTCGTAATTAATTCGTCTTATATGTATAGACAAAAGTACATATATAAACAATACACTGTATGTATTTGTTATAAAATTAACAAAAAACATGCTGTCCTATGAAAAATAAAGGCATTAATTGTTAAAAAGGGAATAAGTTAACAATTGAATCCTTCGGAATAGCAATAAACAATAAAGGTTGTTGAGCGGGAAAGGTCAGTCTTTCTTTTCGGTTTGATCAGAGGAAGAGGCTTTTTCGGAGGGTTTTTTTAACTCCTCTTCCATTCCCTCCATGCCATCCTTAAAACTTTTTACCCCCTTGCCCAGGCCCTTCATGAGTTCCGGGATTTTCTTGCCGCCAAAAAGAAGAAGAACCAACAGGGCGATAAGCAAAAGCTCTGTTGTGCCAAGTCCGAATATCAGTAAAATACTTAATGTCATGGTTTCGGGTTTTTAGATGCTATGCGGTGCAAAGGTACAAATCTAAATGCAATTACCATGAAACTTTGTTGAATTGCGATCTTCAATCTCAATCATGCGAATCAATTTCCTCCGGGTTTAAAAACAGACATGAATCCCCATAGCTGAGAAAACGGAAACCGTTCAGGAAAGCGTATTCATAAGCGGTTTTCCAGTCATTGCCGATCATGGCTGCAACCAGCAACAGCAATGTGCTTTGTGGCATGTGAAAGTTCGTGATCAGCCCTGAGATCAATTTATACCTGTACCCGGGAACAATCATGAGCTGGGTCTCTCCCGAATATTCTTCAAGGTGATGTGCGTCAAGATAGCCAAGAAGGGCTTCAAGGGATTGCCTGGCCGTTATTTTGATTGCCGGATCCTGTTGATAAGGGGTCCATTGAGCCACTACAGGAAGAGGCTCAAAACCATTGCATAATAAATGAACGCCCAGCCAGTAAAGACTTTCCAGCGTTCGGGCCGAGGTTGTCCCTACTGCAATTACAGGCCTGTGCAGGCTGGCTAAAAGGGTCCCGATGGTCTTGGCAGAAACCACAATTTTCTCATGATGCATCACATGGTCGCCAATATGTTCAACCATAACCGGGCGGAAAGTTCCGATTCCGACATGAAGTGTGACCTTTTCTGATTCTATTCCTTTATCATGAAGCCGGGCCAGCAGGGATTCTGTGAAATGCAATCCTGCGGTGGGCGCCGCAACGGAACCTTCACAGGTGGCAAATATTGTTTGATAACGGTCATTGTCGGATGCCATTGCCGGGCGATTGATGTAGGGAGGCAATGGCACAGAACCCAGCAATTCAAGAATTTCGGAAAATGTTTTTTCGGGTGGATCCCAGCGAAAAGCAATCTCAAAGCACCCATCACCGCAATCACGGACCCGGTCGGCCAGCAAACGGCAGGTGAGTCCTTCCTGCGGGCCTTCCATCATGAGCGTTCCAGTTTTCCAGCGCTTCAGGTTCCCAACCAGGCACTTCCATGTTGATCCGGTTTGCTGGCGGAAAGCTGCCTGAACCTCGGCCGACGGTGTAAGCGGCTCGAGGCAGAAAATTTCGATCTGGCCGCCGGTTGGTTTCCTGAAAAAAAGCCTTGCGTGGATTACCCTCGTATTGTTAAAAACCAACAGGCTGTTCACAGGAAGGTGCTTGTCAATGTTCGAAAAAATATCCTGGCCAACTACGCCGTTGCTGTAAATCAGCAGTTTCGATGCATCACGTGCCGATAGCGGGAACTGGGCAATATTTTCCTGAGGCAACGCGTAATCGTAATCCTTTATACAGATGGTAACAGGGTCAGACATCAGGATAATTTTCCGGCAAAGGTCGGGAAAAAAGGAGGATGGTTCAGTGCTTTTCGGAATTGAAGAAATTTGGTTTATAGGTAATCATGATGTAGGCATACTGTGCAAACCTGGATGTACCTGTTTTTAGTCCGTCATAAAGTTCCATGGATGCGGTTGGCAGGAAGAAACAGTATGCGGCATTGAGTTCCAGGTTCGGAATGGGTTTGTAAGTATACATCAGGTCTATTTCAGATCCCAGGTTTTTTGATACCGCTGTGTATCCGAGGGGTTTTGATTTTGTTGGCTTCGAATACAGGTATCCGTAGGGCAAACTGAACCAGCGGTATGTGGCTTCCAATGACATTTTATCATTCAGGTTGACGGTTACCCTTCCATACAGGTCCTGCAAACCGGGGCTCAGGTTGTCTTTTGCCAGGCTGTTGAACAGGTCCATATAGCCATAACCGCGGTGAGAAGTGCCATATAGCGTGCTGAATCCCTTCACCTTTGTCCTGAATGTTGCAGTGTCTGAGAAATTGTTGCCACTTAAAAGCTCATATCCAGCCATGATTTTCAGCAGCTTGACCGGTTGGAAACTGATCCAGGCGGCACAAAAATATGAACTCAGTTTCCGGCCATCGCGATAATGCCCTCCCTGGTAATATCCGTTCAGGAAAAAGCTCCATTTTTTATCATTGAAGAGCAATCCGGCGCCAAAGGTTGCACGGGCATAGAGCGTATTGATAAATTCTTCGGTCGATGTCGATGTTACAGGGGTCTTGATTATTGTGGTGCCGATAATTGAATCGAACTGATTCCGGATGAAAAGGGTATCGGTTTTGGTTGAATTTTTAGTGGTGGTAACGTTGCTTTTTTGGAAGGCATCCACGATTCCAAGGATGGAAAGACTAAATTTATTCTCCATGAATTTTTTATTAACATACAGGTATCCCATGTATTTATAATTTTTCCCCAGGACGTATGAACCCATGTAGGCATTTGCGGGGGCGGTATTGTTGATTGCAAATCCAACATCTCCTTTCATGGTTCCAAGGGGACTGTCATACTGGGCAATAACAATATCATGGGTTGCACCCCACATGCTCCAGTTTGATGCCCCGAACAGCCTTTCATCGTCATATACAACTTCCATTCGCCCGACTTTAATCCCGAATGCAGGATTAAAATTGTATTTGAACCAGGCTTCGTAAACATTCACGGTATTCTTGGAGATGGTATCAGAAGAGTAATAATTCTGGCCAAATACCCAGGCATCGTATAGTGAAAAGCGCGTTGTTATCTTAGTGGTTTTATAATCAAAAATAAATCTGGCCCTGCCCAGGATATCGGCATATGGTTTTTTGGTAGAATCGCCGAGTGACCCGTACCCGTCACGATATTCCCCCCGGGTTTTAAATTCACCGGAAATATTGAATTGTGCATTTGCATTCCATGATAATATGATCATCAGGCATGCTGACAATAGCGTGATTGTAGTTTTATTTTTCATTTGTGAAACGGTTAGGGTTGCGAAAGCGATGGCAAAAGTAAAGAAAAGAAACTAATATGGAAATGAATTCAATACGTTTTTAGTGTGATATAATCGGTATTTTTGTGTAAAAATTAAACCTATGAATATCAAGCAACATATTCCGAATACACTCACGACGTTGAACCTGTTGTGTGGATTGATTTCGCTGACACTGACCTTTGATGGCAATTTTGTGTATGCCTCCCTCTTTATTTTTATCGCGGCAGTATTTGATTTTCTTGACGGCAATGCAGCCCGCATACTCAATGCCCATTCAGAATTGGGCAAGCAGCTTGACTCCCTTGCTGATGTGGTTTCCTTTGGGGTAGCTCCCGGAATAATGATTTTCCAGATGATATCCGCGCAATGCACCGGTGGCGGCAATTTTTTTGAAAGGACCCATATCGTTCAGTATTTTGCCATGCTGATCCCTGTTTGTTCTGCTTTGCGACTGGCGAAGTTCAACATCGACATCAGGCAGGAGGTCAACTTTATTGGCATACCCACCCCGGCCAATGCCATATTCTTCGCCTCCATCCCATTGGTCCTTTACGTTCAACCTGGTTTGTTCAGCCTGATCAGGGCTGATTTTCTTGTAGCGTTTTTTTCGAATACCCGCATTTTAACCATTCTGACGGTTTTCTTTTCGTACCTGCTGATCTCGGATTTCAAAATCTTTTCGATGAAGTTTAAAAATATGGCATGGAGTGGCAACCAGTTGAGGTATGTTTTATTGATTTCTTCCCTCGTCCTGTTTGTACTTTTTTCCCTGAGCGCAATACCGATCATCATCATATTGTACATTCTGATGTCGATATTTTTTCAAAACTACATTTTGGAATAACCTTAAGAATATTGTAAAAACAAAGGATTTCCCATCCGAAATTCATCCGTAAATTTAAAATCCTGAGCAATCGTAAATTTTTCAGGTCTCCGGAACAGGCTCTTAACGCAATTCAAAATTCTGCCCCAGGTATACTTTCCTTACATGCGGATCATCGGCTAGCTCCTTACCGGTACCGGCCCTCAGGATGGAACCTTCAAACAAAAGGTATGAACGGTCGGTGATAGAGAGGGTTTCATGAACGTTGTGATCGGTGATGAGTACCCCGATATTTTTCTCTTTCAGCCTCGTAACGATTTGCTGGATATCTTCCACTGCAATCGGGTCGATGCCGGCAAAAGGCTCGTCAAGCAGCACAAACTTTGGATCAACCGCAAGCGAACGGGCTATTTCACATCTTCTGCGTTCTCCGCCCGATAATGTAATTCCATGGCTTTTACGAACGTGCTGCAGCCCGAATTCATCAAGCAGTTTTTCCAGTCGTTCCCTTTGCAGTTCCTTTGTAAGACCTGTAAATTCAAGGATTGACCGGATGTTGTCCTCCACGCTCAGGTTACGGAAAATAGAAGCCTCCTGCGGCAGGTAACTGATACCCCTTTGTGCCCTTTTATACATGGGTTCCCTGGTGATGTTGAGGTCATCAAGGTAAACCTCGCCTGACAAGGGTTTGATGAGGCCGACAATGATGTAAAACGACGTGGTTTTGCCGGCGCCGTTCGGGCCGAGCAAACCAACGATTTCACCCTGGTTCAGTTCGATGGAAACCTCATTCACAACAGTACGTTTCCTGTATTTCTTGATGATTTTTTCAGTCCTGAGGATCATACCTTGAGTTTTTTTGAACGACCTGGTGGATTCCGGGAGGCAAAATTAGAAAGAAAAGAATAGCGAAGCGAATAATCCGAATTTTGCCACATAGGCGTTCCCCGCATCGTGAAGATGGCTCATCCGCCAGACTGCATCGATTTTCAGAATTTTAAAGATATTTTCGATGCCGGCCCCTGCTTCATAATAGGGTTGCCTTGAAAACGAGCGGAGGTTTCCCGGGAAGAGGGAGTATTGTTCATTTTTTTCACTTAGTGTTCCGTAAACAGCCCTGATATGGGCCACTTCGCGCCACTTCAGCTTGCGGATCAATGGTATTTTATTAAACAGCAATCCTCCGAAATGATGCGTGTAGGTAGCGCTGATCCAGGAATCGCTCACAAACTCATAGTAATTCATCAGGTTCGAAGAATAATCATCGTAAAAAAAGGTCTGGTTCCCGTCATGGATTTTAAGCAGGGGATAAGGCAGGGTTCCCCAGATTTTCCCGGCTTCGATAATGTATTTTGACCATCCGATCGTTGCAAAATTGAACCATTCCGACACATTGAGCTCCAGTTTGTGGTATTCATAATCGCTTTTGAATACCTTTGGAAAACCATATGCGTAGGTAAGCTGAACGATCGGGTAAACGGAGCTAATGGTGACCCTGGCAAATTCCGCTGCCAGAAACCGCTCACGAAATGACAACCTTGTGTCTATCTGAATTTCAGAGGTGTAAATAGAACTCATAAACTGAGGATCACTTCTTGAATAGGGGAAAACAATGAATTCGGTTGATCCCAGCGGAAAAATCTCGCGATGAATGAAATGAATCCTGTTGATAAAACCAGTATGCCATTCATGTTCATAGCATGCCTTGTATTCACGAACCATCGTAAGCTTATTGTTTGGTCCCCGGTGAAAAAGGGAAGAAAGGATGTTGTCTGTCGAAAAAGCCGTCGGACTTAACCCCAGTTGTTCGATATCATACTTAAAGTCAAGGGTAAGATCACGGCGGGGATCTTTACTGAACATATAAATAAGGTCAGCGCCATATTTGAATTTCCGATCAAGGGTTCCATAGGCAAGGTATGCTTCGACCTGGATTTTTTTACTCAGACTGTTAGCAGTGCGCATGCCAAGGCGAAAACGCGCACCTTCGATGCCATTGTAACTGAAAAGCTTTGTATAGGGACCGAGTTCGAATTTGCCCCAGCACAGGTACCCGGTAAAAACCCCATAGATAATGTCAGCATAGGTTCTGAAAGCAGGGATGGATTTTACCGAATCGACCATGGTATAAATACCTTGTTCCCTGGAAGTAAGTTTTTCCGGCCTGGCCTGATTCCAGTATTCAACAGGTTTTTTCGTTGCGTCCGGTTCAATGAAAACATCCGTTGCGGCACGAAAGAACCGTTTGCTCTCAGGGACATCAAACTGGAAATTTTTATATAGCGTAGTCCTGTGGCCGTAGAAGCCTATTGTTTTCTTTGAATTGTCCAAAATGTTGAAATCCGCATTTAAAACATCCCTGGTCAGCATCCAGTAAAGGTTGTCAGTCCATTCAAATTCCTGTTCGACCTCCAGGTCGTTGATGAAATTGACATTTGCATCATCGGCGAGGCGCAATTGGATTTTTTTTACGGCAAAAGATGTATCATTGACCCAGAGATTCCCGGTAAAGGTCAGCTCCTGTTTCCTGCGGGGTTTGAACATCACATGATAGCACCATTTATTAGAGATGAACGCACTGTCGACAAGGTAAAATTTGTAATAGTCAATGGCAAAATCGGCAACCGGGCTTACAAAGTTCTTTTCAAAAAGGGGAATAAAGTTTTTATAAACATCGACCTGTTCGGATAAATGACCAAAAAACTGGGATAAACTGGCGTTTTCAAGTCCTGAAATCGATGAGGCGGTGATGATCTCTTTCCTTGCACGGGGCGATTTCCGGAAATAGATATCCGACATGGTTTCAGTGATGAGAACCGGGAGATAGGATTTCCCGTTCAATGTTGAAGTATCAAGGTAGTTCCATACAAAATCAAACTCTTTTAACATTTTCCGGTTCCGGAACTTTTCGCTGATGTTGTTGGCATCGAGCTGGACTTTTGTATAAGCTTCATATTGATAGGACTGGAATGACTGAAGGGTGTTTTTATCCTTGTTCCTGATTACTTTTTCCATCAATACTTCCGCCGGATTTCCCTGGTATTTTATGATTACTTCAGGGAGGTTCAGGTTTTGCGGTTCCAGTTCGAAATCAATCATTTGAAACTGGTTCCGCTGGATTTTTTTAGTCATCCCGCCATATCCGATCAGGAATGCCCTTACAGAATCACCTTTTAATTTGAATTCCAGGGCATAGTTGCCGTTAAAATCGGTGAGTGTTCCGGCTGTGGTTCCCGGAATAATGATATTGACGAACGGGATTGGTTCTTTCGTTTGTCCGTCGTGTACAGCACCCATTATTTTCGTCACCTGGGCAAATGATAGAACGGGGAGGCAAACCTCAAGTAAAATCAGCAGGGAAATCCCCTTTATTTTAAAGTATTCCTTCACGGAGAATGTCGTGAAGGTGAATTACACCCTGGTATTTCCCCTTGTCCACCACCAAAAGCTGGGTAATGTTGTTTTCACGCATGATGCTCAGCGCATTGACAACAAGGGTGTCGGAGGAAATGGTGCGTGGTTTTTTGGTCATGATATCGGCAGCCTTCAAAAGGCTGATGTCACTGTTCTTCTCAAGCATTCGGCGAAGATCCCCATCGGTAATGATCCCAACCAGGGCCTTGCCCTTCAGTACAGCCGTTGCACCCAATCGTTTTGACGAGATCTCGATGATGACCTTTTTTATATTGTCTTCATGGTTCACCCGGGGAGCCATATTCCCCGAATACAGATCGCTGACTTTCAGATAAAGTTGTTTGCCAATGGCACCACCGGGATGAAGCCGTGCAAAATCGCCGGGTGAAAAACCACGTGCCTGAAGCAGGCAAACGGCAAGGGCATCGCCCATGACCATTTGGGCCGTTGTACTGGAAGTCGGGGCCAGGTTGTTGGGGCAAGCCTCTTTTTCCACCGCCGTATTGATGACTAAATTGGCTTGTCTTGCGAGAAAAGAACCTTTTTTCCCAACCATTGCGATCAGGGAGCTGCAATACGCTTTGAGCAGTGGGACCAGGATCTTGATCTCAGGTGTTTCCCCGCTGTTGGAGATACAGATTACAATGTCTTCCTTTTGAATTGTTCCCAGGTCGCCGTGAATGGCATCAGCAGCATGTAAGAAACTGGCAGGAGTTCCGGTGGAATTAAAGGTTGCAACAATTTTCTGTCCGATAATGGCACTTTTCCCGATCCCGGTCACAATCACTCTCCCTTTTGACTGAAGGATCAGGGATATGCAATTTAAAAAATCAGCATCGACCGATTTGGTTAAATTTGTTATGGCGATGGCTTCCTCCGTTATTGTGCTGATTGCGACCGCTTTTAATGCTTTAATATTTTTCAAAGCACAATTTATTTTTTAAAAATTTGTTTATTTGCAAACGTTTATACTTACATTTGTATATAGGCACATGAAATATCGCAAAACAACTTGCCGAGAACAAAAGTACTAAAATTAATCCAAGTTAAACAATGGCGGCCAACAATGACGAGCATAAGCTATTTGAAGTATTGAAGAAAGTGTTTGGTTATGATAGCTTTAAGGGCAATCAGGAGGCAATCATCCGCAGTGTATTGGCAAACAATGACACCTTTGTCATCATGCCCACCGGCGGAGGAAAATCGTTGTGTTACCAGCTCCCGGCCATGATGAAGCCGGGTACGGCAATCATTGTCTCGCCGCTGATCGCACTCATGAAAAATCAGGTTGATTCGATCAGGAGTTTCGGTACCGAGAACAATGTTGCTCATTTTATGAACTCATCTCTTACCAAGCAGGAGATCACGCTGGTCAAACAAGATATCGTGAATGGCAACACCAAGTTGCTTTATGTGGCCCCTGAAACCATTACAAAAGAGGAGAACATCGAATTTCTGCAGAATATTCAGATATCTTTTTATGCCATCGACGAAGCCCATTGTATTTCTGAATGGGGACATGATTTCAGGCCTGAATACAGGCGGTTGCGGCCGATCATCGATGCGATCGGGCAAAAGGTCCCGGTCATTGCACTTACAGCAACCGCCACACCCAAAGTGCAGCAGGATATCCAGAAAAACCTGAATATGCTCGATGCATCTGTCTTCCTGTCATCGTTCAACCGGCCAAATCTGTATTATGAGGTCCGGGCCAAATCCAAGAACGTAACCAAGGACATCATTAAGTTCATCAAGAGCCATCCCGGGAAATCAGGCATCGTATACTGTTTGAGCAGAAAAAAGGTTGAAGAGCTTTCAGAGAGTTTTGTTGTAAACGGAATAAAAGCATTGCCTTATCATGCAGGTCTGGATGCAACGACCCGCAGGCAAAACCAGGACAAGTTCCTGATGGAAGAGGTAGATGTCATCGTTGCCACCATTGCTTTTGGAATGGGGATCGACAAACCTGATGTCAGGTTTGTGATCCACAACGATATGCCTAAAAGCCTTGAAGGATATTACCAGGAAACAGGCCGTAGCGGACGTGATGACGGCGAAGGGAACTGCATTGCTTTTTACAGCTATGATGATATCCAGAAACTGGAGAAATTTCTTAAAGGCAAAGCGGTGGCAGAGCAGGAAATTGCAAAGCAATTATTAATGGAAACGGTATCGTACAGCGAATCTTCCGTATGCCGCCGCAAACAACTGCTGCATTATTTTGGAGAAATTTACACTGAAGATAATTGTCAGAACTGCGACAACTGTATGCATCCAAAGAAAAAATTTGAAGGAAAGCAATATGTCCAGCTTGTCCTTGAAACCGTTATGGCTGTCAAACAGCAATTTAAGAACAAGCATATTATCAATATCATCCTTGGTAAGAGTGCCGCTACGATCAAATCTTATAAACACAATAAACTTGAGGTTTTCGGCAAGGGGGCCGACCGGGATGAAAAGTTCTGGAATGCCGTTATCCGGCAAACCTTGATCGAGCGTCTTTTAACGAAAGATATTGAAAACTATGGATTGTTGAAAATCAGTCCGGAAGGTGCCGAGTTCCTTAAAGATCCTCATTCCATCATGCTCGTCGATGACCATGATTTCGAAAACCCCGAGGAAGAAGAACTTTTTGAAGCGCTGGGCTCAAAAAGCAGTACGGCTGATAAAACGTTGTTTTCCCTTCTCAAGGATCTCCGGAAAGAAATCGCACGGAAAGAGAAACTTCCCCCTTTCGTCATTTTCCAGGATCCGTCGCTGGAGGATATGGCTATCCAGTATCCCATCACCGTGGAGGAGTTGAAGCAGATCACCGGGGTGGGATCGGGCAAGGCACTGAAGTACGGCAAGCCTTTTCTCGCCCTGATCAAGGAATATGTCGAAGAAAATGAGATCATCCGTCCGATGGACATGGTGGTCAAATCGGTCGTAAATAAATCAGGCATCAAAGTATACATCATCCAGAGTATCGATCGCAAAGTTGCCTTGGAAGATATTGCCCTGGCAAAAAACCTTAGTTTTGATGAACTGATCACCGAAATGGAGAGTATTGTCGGGTCCGGGACAAAAATTGATATAAAATATTATATCGACGAATTCGTTGACCCTTATCACCAGGAAGAGATTTTTGAATTCTTCAGAAAAGCCGAGTCCGATTCCATCCAGGAAGCCATGCAGGAGTTGGGTGAAGATGAATTCACGGAAGAAGAAATCAGGTTGATGCGCATTAAATTCATGTCAGAACTAGGTAACTAATCAAATCCCCATGCAAGAAGAAAATATTGAAAACCCTGAACCAGTTCAGGAGATGGATACTGTAAATCAAGGTCAACCAACGATGCCTGATCCATCGAAAAGCAAACAGCCATTTTTTATTTTTAACTTTAATACTGTTTTGGGGCTGGCCCTGCTGGCGGGCCTGATCGTTTTGTACTTCCTCTATTTTAACAGCCGCAATGCATCAGTAACAGCACCGCCTCCGATGGCTTTGCAGAAGTCTTCAGGGAAACAGCTTTCTGTGGTTTTTGTCAATATCGACAGCCTTAATTCCAATTATGAATACATTAAGGTTCTTCGACGCGATCTGGAGGGTACCGGGAAAAGGTTGCAAAACGAGGTGATGGCCGAGCAGGGAGCTTTTGAAAAAGAGGCAAATGATTTTCAGCGCCAGGTTGCTGCAAAAATAATTCCGGAAGACAGGGCCAAAATAATGTACGAGCAACTCATGCAAAAGCAACAGCAGCTGGCGGAAAAAAAAGACCGGTATACCCAGCAGATTGCCGAACAGGAGATGAACATGAACCTCCGTTTGATCGACAGTGTGACTGTCTTTCTGAAAAGATACAACCGTCAGTATCAGTTCGATTACATCATGGGGTTTAAAGCGGGAGGAGAGATTCTTATCTCCAACGACACGCTTGACATTACAAAATCGGTGCTGGTTGAGTTAAACAAAGAATACCAGCAGCGAAAAAAATGATTGCTCCTGCCCGTTTTTTATTTGCAGTTCTCCTATGCATCCTTTTTAATGCTTGCAGGGAGCAGAAAGACAATACAGCCTTCCAGGCACCAATTTCATCTGACTCCCTGATTTCTCCGGAAAAAATGGTCCTGATCCTGGCCGATGTGCATGTTGTTGAAGCGGCATTGCTGATTGAACGGAATAAAGGAACAGACTCGGAGCGGAACCCGGATTATTATTACCAGGGGGTTTTTAAGAAGTATCACATCAGCCCCGCCAGATACGATCAGAATCTGACCTATTATCGTGAAGATCCTGAAAATTTTATAAAGATGTACGAAAAAGTCATTATTTTACTCGAAAGCCGGCAGAAGAATCTATCGGGGAAAAAGTAATTATTGCTTGGTGTAGGTTGCGATCGCCTGAAGGCGTGTTGCCCCGTCATCCAGGGAATAATTCCAGGTGATTTTCGTACCCGATAAAGTCCCCGACCCATTGATAATAATCCCCTCTCCAATAACCTGGTTGGCATCAAGAACGATGGAAGTCCCATTCACCGCTGCACTTGCCGGAGTGCTTGATGATCCTGTTCCCGCGAAGTTGGAGATGAAAACTCCGCTGTTGGAATTGGGATCGGCAGTAATATTCACCTCATAGGTAAGCCGGGTGTATGTTTCATTCACGTTCCACTTCCCAAGAAATGCAGTCCGCGAACCGGTGTCGGGTTCCGAACCCTGATCTTTACTGCAACCGGTAATGACAACGGTCAATGCCATCATCATGATGAAAATAAACAGATTAACATTTTTCATGTTGTTCCTTGTTAAGTGCCCGCCCCGATGTCCCATGCATGGGCAAGGTTTTATAGGAATGTAAAGATACGTAAGTTTTTCATTGAATGATTTCCTGATGTATATCTTCAACTTTTTACTAACTTTATTCTCCGATTAAAATTGTGAGGAACTCAAGTAAAAAAACTAACTTTGCGTCTCTGTGATTCTTGTTTCATCATTACTATCCTGGGAGGGAAAGCACGGTAAAGATTGGAATCTTGAATCAGCATGCAGGATTGCATCTGAAATTTTCTTTGGCATAAGTTAAAACATGATTTGAAACTGAAATAAAAATCAAAATCAAACTTTGTAACTTGGAGGAAAGAGTATGGAAAACAATGAAATGAGGGCCCTGGGCCTGATTGAAACCCGAGGTTTTGCTGCAATGGTAGAAGCTTCGGATGCCATGGTAAAAGCTGCAAAAGTGGAGCTGATCGGCTATGAAAAAACAGGTGGCGGCTATGTGACAGCAATTGTCAGAGGTGATGTTGCTGCCGTTCGGGCTGCCGTTGATGCCGGGATCAGGGCCGCTGAAAAAGTGGGTGAGATTGTGTCATCCCATGTAATCCCAAGGCCGCACGAAAATGTTGATATCGCCTTACCACTTACTGGAAAATCAATTAAAAAAGGGAAATAACCATGATTGATCTGAGAACATATATTTTCCTGGATTCATTGCAGTTGCAAATGGCCTCTTATTTATCGACCGTTTCAAGAGGGTATCTGCCGGTAGCCGGACAGGCTTGCTGTATCATTGAAATAGCGCCAGGTATAGAGATTAATACCCTTACCGACATTGCCTTGAAGGCAACCCGTGTGACACCTGGCATGCAGGTTGTTGAAAGAGCATATGGCATGCTGGAAGTCCATTCCGACAGCCAGGGCGATACACGCATGGCCGGAGAGGCCGTTTTAAAAGCCATCGATAAAATCGAATATGACAGGATCAAACCCAGGATCCTTACCAGCCAGCTGATCAAAAATGTGGAAGATCACCACGCACAACTGATCAACAGGACAAGAATGGGCATGATGTTGTTGAGGGGCGACACCTTATTTGTTCTTGAAGTTGAACCTGCCGGATATGCCTATTATGCTGCCAATGAAGCTGAAAAAGCAGCGCATATCAACATCATAGATGTGATGGGATTTGGTAAGTTCGGACGAGTTTACATCGGGGGTGAAGAGGCAGAAGTCCTCGAATGCAAGACAATTGTCGAAAAACGCCTGGCCGAAATTTCCGGAAGGGAAGATTACAAATAATTACAAATAAAGTTAATAAGGAGAAATGTATATGAATGATAACACGTCTGAAGCTTTAGGAATGATAGAAACCAGGGGCTTTACTGCTATGGTGGAGGCATCGGATGCCATGGTCAAAGCCGCCAAAGTAGAATTGATCGGCTATGAGAAAACCGGTGGGGGATATGTCACCGCCATCGTACGCGGTGATGTTGCTTCTGTTAGGGCAGCAGTCGATGCCGGTGTGCAGGCCGCACAAAAAGTCGGAGAACTCGTTTCATCGCACGTAATTCCAAGGCCACATTCAAATGTCGACAGTGCTTTGCCTCTGGGACGGGGTAAGGTTAATAAAACGTAAGACGTAAATCGAAAATCGTAATTCAATATGGTTTTGGCAAAAGTAGTCGGAACGGTCGTTTCCAGTCATAAATCACAGAAAATAGAAGGAATCAAATTTTTACTTCTTGAAAAAATTGACCCTGTGACAATGAACGGCAAAGGCGACTTCGTTGTTTCAATGGACAGCGTTGGCGCAGGAGTGGGGGAAATTGTTTTTTATGTTTCCGGAAGCAGTGCCAGGTATACCAGTGCAACTGAAGGAAGGCCATCTGATTCTGCCATCATCGCCATCGTAGATTATATTGAAAAAGATGGCGTTTATACGTATGAGAAAAACAGGTAACTGACAATGATCTTTGGTAAAGTAGTCGGAACAGTAGTCGCCAGTTCAAGAAATGACGGTTTGGAAGGACCGCGTTACCTCCTGGTAGAACGAACAAGTCAATGCGGCGAAAAAAAAGGTGAATTCGTAGTGGCACTCGATATCATCGGGGCAGGATATGATGAACTGGTTCTGGTCACAGAAGGAAGCCCTTCCAGGGAAACTCCGCTCACGGTGAATAAACCGGTTGATGCGTTGATTGTTGGGATTGTTGATCAGGTTGATGAAAATGACAGGGTTATATACAGGAAATAATGAGGAGTAGGTGGAATTAATGGTTCTGGGCGTTTTGGAGTTTAGCAGCATTGCTATCGGTATAAAAGCGTTGGATGAAATGGTTAAAATTGCCCCGGTCAGCATCATCGAGGCAAGGACGATCTGTCCGGGCAAATACCTGATTGTATTCAGCGGTGATGTGGCTTCGGTTGAATATTCCTTTAACAAGGGTTGTGAAACCGGCAAAAATTTTATTGTTGACAGTCTGTTCCTTCCCATGGTTCATCCGGATGT
>Ga0114951_10000967_pt1 | contig 37796 bp, 35 predicted proteins | sample AM7aDNAmetaG_FD_88677 | JGI IMG/M metagenome (GOLD analysis project Ga0114951, IMG submission 88677) | Freshwater microbial communities from Finland to study Microbial Dark Matter (Phase II) - AM7a DNA metaG | ecosystem: Environmental > Aquatic > Freshwater > Lake | place: Finland: Lake Alinen... | reverse complement strand
TTTTTTCCTGCAACGAGAGAGGCTCTTGAGCCAATAAATTAGAAGAACTTAAAAAAAAGAAAACCGCCCAGAAAATCAGGGCGGTTATGGTATTTTTTTTCATCCTCTCTTCCCGGTTTAACAAATTAGTTCTGTTTAAAAACAAGTGAGCTGGACCCCAGTATTCCTGCATCATCCCGAAGTTTTGCGGGGACAATCTTCACCCTCGTTCTTAAATATCTGTAAGACCTTTTTTTGAATTCTTTGATCATAGGTTTAAAAAGGATACTCCCCGCACGCGAGACCCCGCCCCCTACGACCACTTTTTCCGGGCCCAAAATATTGGCTATACTGACAATTGCGGTTCCAATCTCTTTTCCTATTTCTGTCCAGAGCTGCAAGGCATACCTATCCCCTTTTCTTGCGGCTTTTTCCAATAAATGAGGGGTTATCAGGGAAAGATCCCCATTAACAAGTTTTGTGACGGAACTTTTTGTACCGGCCTTTATCGCCTTTCTTGCCCTTTCTGCGATAAAATTTGCACCCACATAAGCCTCCACGCAGCCCCTGTTTCCGCAATTGCAGGGAATGCCTTCCTTGCGTATTACAATATGCCCGAGTTCCCCGGCAGTCTCAAAAGAACCCGTAAAAAGTTTGCCGTTAAGTATAATACCTCCGCCCAGACCGGTCCCGAGCGTGATGCAGACCATGTTTCTTGTACCTTTTCCGGCGCCAAAAGTATGTTCCCCGAGGGCGTGGGCATTTGCATCATTGGCAATAAAAGCGGGTTTCTTGAAACGCTGCTGGATGAACTTTTTTACATTAACCCCGTTTAACGCCGGGATATTTGGAGGTTCATGAACAATACCTTTTTCGTGTTCGACCATACCCGGAATGCCTACACCAATACCTTTGATTTTGTTTTTGACAGACGGAGAGGCTTTTTTAAAAAGCAGTGTAATTACTAAAGCAAGCCGGGAGAGCACCGTATTGCCACCCAGTGCAACCATAGTCGGGATTTTTTCCCGCAAGAGAACCTTACCCGTAGAATCTACAATACCCGCGGCAATATTGGTCCCCCCGAGATCGACACCGATAGCATAATAATCTTTTCGAGCCATTTTTCTGCTCCTAAACTATCGTCATATCCGTTTGCATGTCGAAGAAGTGTACTTTTTCCATATTAAAAACCACTTCTTCTTTCTCGGATATCTTCATCTGTTTATGGGAATCCAGCGCGGCGACAAAAGAGGAATGCCCCGTCGTCAGATAAACATACGCCGAGGAGCCGATAGATTCTATGACATCGACCATCGCAGAAATCTTCCAGCCGTCTTCTTTGCTGGCATTTGTTTTAGTGTCTTCTATGTACTCGGGGCGTATGCCCAAAATTACTTCTTTTCCATTATACACTTCTAACTTTTCCGTCATAGCTTTTTCAATTCTTACAGAAAAACTGCCTTCGTTGAAGAAAAGACCGCCGTCTTTCTTTTCCACCCGGCCATTAAGCATATTCATCGGAGGCGTCCCGATAAAGCCTGCCACGAATTTATTTACCGGATGATCATAGATATCTACCGGCACTCCGACCTGCTGAACAAAACCGTCTTTCATAACAACTATCCGGTCGCCCATGGTCATAGCTTCGACCTGGTCATGCGTTACATAAATCATGGTGGCCTGAAGCCTATTGTGGAGTTTAATAATTTCAGTTCTCATTTGGCCGCGAAGCTTGGCATCAAGGTTGGACAGGGGTTCGTCAAAAAGGAATACTTTTGGTTTTCTTACAATCGCTCTGCCCAGGGCTACGCGCTGTCTCTGTCCGCCGGAAAGCTGTTTCGGGCGCCTTTCAAGCAGATCCTGAATACCGAGGATCTCTGAGGCCTCCTTAACTCTGCGTTCAATCTCTTCTTTGGGATATTTTTTGATCTTTAAACCGAAAGCCATATTATTATAGACGGTCATATGGGGATAGAGCGCGTAATTCTGAAACACCATAGCCACATCCCGGTCTTTCGGCGGAATATCATTAACCACCCTTTCGTCGATTATTACCTTGCCGGCGGATATTTCTTCCAACCCTGCAACCATTCTTAAGGTCGTGGATTTTCCGCAGCCCGACGGACCTACAAGCACCACAAATTCTTTGTCTTTTATTTCCAGGTTCATTTCAGCTACTGCAGGTCTCGGATTATTAGGAAACCTTTTCTCCAACTTCTCTAAAATTACCTTTGCCATTTACGGCCTCCTTTTACCGGGCGTGGTCGCATACAGCCGGCCGCTGCCTAGTAAAAATATTTCCGCCACAAAGGGCGGATGAGTATAACAAAATTATTATACCACTAAAACCGATATAAAAACAATAACTTCGACATTTTTCAGGCAAAAAAAGAATGCAAAATTCTCTCTAAACACGATTACTCCAGCAACGAAGTAATCTTCTCGGTTCCTTCCGGAATTTTAAACTCAAACATAGAATCTTCCAATTTTTCCGCTGTTTTTATATTGCTGAATTTGACCGTAATACTATTTTCCCGGTCAATATAGACGGTACTGGAGAGAGGGAGCCATTTTTCTTTGTCCACCCAAAGGACTATCTTTGCAAAATCCTGCTCCTCGACCCCGCCCTTGGGTACAAACTCGAGAAGTACAGCTTCCACTCCGTCATGCGGCTCTTCTTCTTTTAGGCTGCCTATGTATTTTTTCTTCAAATATTCGATATACCTGGGAAGCTGAAATATTATATTGTTTTTGCTTTTTACCGCGGCGGAAGCCTGCACGATAACCTGGTTTTGTTCCTGAAGGTAAATCCAGAAGGTCTTTCCGTCGGAAATGATGCTTTGTTTTACCGGCGCCGAATACTCCAAAAGCAGTTTGTCGGGTTTTTTAACAGTAATCTTACCCGAAAGTATCTGGGTTTGGGATATATCAGCAATTTTAACTTCCTGAGTAATATCGGCCCTGAAGGTCTCAAGGTTTTTTTTAAAACTAACTCTTAACTTCTCAAAAGCCTCGTCGTAGTTAAGCGCGAACATGTGGCCTAACAATATTATAACAAACAGCGCATGCTTGAGCATCTCAGGACTTCTTGTGCTTTTTTAAAATTTCTTCTATCCTGTCATAGTAGATATCCCGGGGTTTGTTTCCCTGCCCCGGCCCTATTAAATCTTTAGATTCCATTAAAGAAATAAGATTGGTAGCCCGGCCGCCGCTGATATGAAAAGCCCCCTGCAGAAGTTGCACGGAAGCGCGCTTTCTTTCTTTCACGAAGATAAGGGCGTTTATAAAAAGCTCATTATCTTCCCCGTCTCCCTCTTTCATTCCTTCGGAACTCTTAGTTTCTATTTCTACCAGGGTCGGTTTCCCCTGTTCAGTCCAAAAATCCATAATCTTTTTGATCTCTGTTGTCGAAATGAAGGAACACTGGCAGCGCAGCGGCTGGGGAAAACTCGCCAGGGAGAAGAGCATATCACCTTTTCCAAGAAGATCCTCGGCTCCACCCATATCAAGTATTACCCGGGAATCCACTTTGGAAAATACCTGCAGCGCAATGCGCGACGGAAAGTTAGCTTTTATAACGCCGGTTATTACATCCACAGAAGGCCGCTGGGTTGCAAAAATGAGGTGAATACCCACACCCCGTGCCAGCTGGGCCAGGCGGGTAATAACATCCTCAATCTCTCTTGCAGCCAGGAGCATCATATCCGCAAGTTCGTCTATAATAACCACCACATACGGAAGTTTTACTTCGGCTTTTTTATTATAAGAGATAATATCCCGGGCATGCGCTTTCGCAAGTTTATCATACCTATCGGTCATATCCTTAACAAGATGCCTGAGCGCCTGGGAGGCTCTTTTAACATCGGTGATAACCGGGGTATAAAGATGCGGCATTTCATTATAAAGCGCGAATTCCACTCTCTTCGGGTCTATCAGAAGTAGTTTAAGTTCATCCGGATTAAACTTGTAAAGAAGCGATATAATTATCGAGTTAAGGCAGACGCTTTTTCCTGCGCCGGTCGCCCCCGCCACCAGTAAATGCGGCATATCCGCAAGATCCGCCACCGTATTTCCGCCGTCCACCGTTTTACCGATGGAGATAGGCAGTCTGAAAGCAGGATTTTTAAATTCCGGTGAATCAATTATACTTTTTAAACTTACCTTGCTCGCTTTTTTATTTGGGATTTCAATGCCGACGGTATTGGTTCCGGGTATCGGCGCGATTATTCTTATGTGCGTAGCCCGGAGGCCCATCGCTAAATCATTGGAAAGAGAGACTATTCTACTGATTTTCTGGCCGGCGGCCACCGTCACTTCATAGCGGGTAATTACCGGTCCCATAACAGCCCGGGTAGGGGTAACATCTATACCAAAATTAGCCAGAGTGCTTTTAATAATATTTTCTTTTTCTTTAAAATCGCTTTCACTCATTTTAACGGCAGATTCAGAGTCATCAAGCAGATCAAAAGAGGGAAGAGCATACGATTTTTCCCCGGATAGGCCCGCCGGTTCTCCCGGTTTAACCGGCCTGCCGGATTTTTCTGCTTTCTTTTCACTGCCTCCGGTCCTAACTTCCTGTTTCGATGCCGGCCTTGTCGCGTCTATCCTAACAGGTTCCGGTTTGGGCTTTTCTTTTTCCTTTTGAAACAGAGCTCCGGCTTTTTTTTCTTTCTTGGTTTCTTTATTTCTGATCTGCTCCGCTTGCCGGGCAAGTTTCCGTTCAATTCTTCCCGGCCGGTCCGCTTTCCATTTTTTGAATTTCTCCAATACAAGCTGAAATACATTTTTCGGCAAATACTCCAGTTCCATAAAATAGAGGGCAAAAATATAAAAAAGCGCGCAGACAAACCAGGCCCCTATCTTCCCTAGCAGGGTAACCAGCAGGCCTCCAAATTTTTCACCGAGCATATTTTCATCGTAATATCCGGCGTTTATCAGGAAAAGAAACAAACAGCTGCCGACTAAAAACAGTACGGCTCCTGCAATTTTATAAACAGGCTTCCCGGGTTCATTATTCTTAAAATTGTAATAGCCGATAAAACCGAAGATAACGGGAATCAAGAAAGACGCGTAACCGAAGATATAGAAAAAAGCCGTTTTGATGTACCGGCCGAGTAACCCCATACCCGACCCGGCAAAAATACCGATGAGCAATGCCGCAAATAAAATCACCCCCGAGGCAAACCAGACTATTCCGACCAACTCATTTTTTTTATTCATGTATTTTACAAAGATCTCCTTTTTCGACATTACCTTCGGTAACACTGACAATTGCTGCATCTTCGCCGAACATTTCTATTATCTGAACGCTCCCCGACTTCTTCTCTTCCCGGCCCAGAACAATACCGGTTGAAGGGCTTACAATCTCTTTCCCCTGTCTGAAAACATCAAGGTTCATCCCTTTTTCAAGTCCGGAAAACCGTCCCGCGTCTATATAAATCCTGCTTGAAGTTACATCCGCCACATTACAGGTCCAGACGGAGGAATTTATCTGTGAAACCATATTTTCGATTAGTTTAACTATCGCGGCCCTGAGAGATTCACCTTCAAGGGTTTCATCATAACCGCTCTTTGAACCAACGCCCAAAAAAGTGCCGCTTGATTTTTCTGCCAGGCCCTTCCCTGAATCCGCAAATATTATCCTTCCGGTAGTTACATCGACAACCCGCACATCCACCGTACAGGAGGCCGATTGTTTTTTTCCCTGGCTAAGGATCATACCTCCGGACTCGGTCTTAACGCCAAAATCTGTTATACTTCCCGTTACAATCGCGCCGGCGCCCAGCATATTACCTATACTCGCAGCTGTACGGCTGTCAATAACTCCGGTCAGAGAAAGTTTTTGTTCCTCCATTATTTTATCAAGTCTCTCCCGCTCTATTAAAATATAATTGCCTGTTTTACTGAGCTCCGTAATCAGTATATCGGAAGCCGCAGTGCCCAGCCGCTGGCCATAGGCGGTCTTATTCGTAAAACCTGCTACCGCGACCCTTCTTTTGATCCCCTTAAACTTTGAAGTAACCTGCTGCGTAGCCTTTATTGAAATTGCCTCTTCTTTGGTCACACGGGAGGAAACCCCGCATCCGGCAAACAATCCTGCCAGCAACATAACTATTATAGTTATTCTCATTACCCCCTCCGAAAAAAACAATATCCCTCAACGATTTTAGACCTTACGCTGCTAAAAGCGCAGCTTCCGCCCAGGCGGATGCTCAAATATCAAAATATTTACATTTTTGAAGGCAGATACACACCCTCCAAAAAGACTGGCGGGCATGGATAACAGACAAAAACAAATATCCCTCAAAGATTTTAGACCTTACGGACCTTATAAACTTTACAAACCTTACAGACCTTTATGTACCCTCATCGACTTTCCTCGTAAAAAAATGGCATCCTGTCTACCAATTCCTTCGTTATAATATCTGCCATACTTTCGACTCCTGAATATATGGTATCGGCGACAACATTCCTCAGCAAACCACCGAAAAGATTTTCGAAAAAAGTCGGTTCCCTCTCCTCTTCCCCGGCGTCCTTTTCCTCTACTTTCCTGCCCTCCAGTTTTGCTTTTTCCCGTTCTTTTCTTTTCTCTTCTTTTTTCTTCTTTCTTTCTTCCTGTTTATCCAGAGCTTCCCTCTCTACAAGTTCTTTCCTGCCGGTAAATAATACTTTTCCGGTGACAACATCTTTTACCGTAATTTGAAGTTTAACCTGCCTCTTAAAACATAATCCGAACGGTGCAGCTTCCAAAGACGGCCCCTGAAAATATTCCTGCACTTCTCCCGTAACAAAAGCGGCGGTGCCCAGCCCTTCGGCAAGTTTTGCGATTTCCACGGCCTTTAACTGTCCGCCGTCGGTCACCCCGATCCCGCGAAGTATTGAATCCGTCTTTTCCAGATCTAAAACCAAAAAACCCTGTGCCAGGAGAGTTTCAAAGGTTTTTTTTCTACAAACCTCGGCACCCGCAGCATCATTGCTGAAGTTTTCAAAGGGCATCACAGCCAGCACCAGTGGTTTTCTGTTTATATCAAGAATCTTTCTTTTAACTGCACAGCCGCCTATTAATGCCGGTAGCAGCAGAAGAATAACTGCAACTTTACCCCTTCTCATTATTCCGGCCTGCTGATTATGACATAGTATGCGGCACCCTGCCTGCTTATTACAAAAAGCAATCCCTCTTTAAGACTGGAATTTTTAACAGCCGCAAAATAATCCTCCAAAGTAGCTGCCGGTTTTTTATCTATTTCCAGAATGACATCACCTTCCAATAATCCGGCAATATCAGCGTAACTACCCTCTTTTACACGGGTAATAACAAGACCCGCTTTAACAGGAGTGCGGTATTTGCTTATTTTGCTTTCATCAAGAATGCTTATCTTTAGGCCCAGAGTATCGAACTCCTGCCCGTTTCTACTTGCATTTACGGTTGTGCCGGGTTTTTGTCTTTCAGTATTTTGTGCTTCCGTTTTTTCAAGACCGGGAATTTCTTTTAGAAGCTTTCCGGCTTCATTTATCGGGACGGCAAAACCAATACCGGAATAAGAACCAGAGGTGGAAACTATAAAAGTATTTATGCCTATAACCTCTCCTGAAATATTTACCAGCGGCCCGCCCGAGTTTCCGGGATTAATAGCCGCATCGGTCTGTATCAGATTCGGCATTTCCGCCCCGTCCGCGCTCTGGTAGAGCCGGCCTTTGGCACTCACGATACCCGCTGTCACCGTGTGGTCGTAGCCGAACGGATTGCCGATGGCGATGGACCATTCCCCCACCCGGACCTTTTCGGAATTACCGAGAAGTACTTTTGACAGTTTACTCTTTGGTTTTATTTTCACCAGCGCAAGGTCATGCGCTTTGTCCACGGCCAGAAGTTTGGCTTCAAATTCACTTTTGTCCGCAAATACAACTTTTATCTTGTTGACATCTGCGACCACATGATTATTTGTGAGTATAAAACCGTCTGCAGAAACTATCATGCCTGTCCCCAGCCCCTGCCTCTTGTAGTATTTTTCTTTGGGTTTCCTGAAGGGGGAATCGAAGAATCTGTCAAAAAAATCATCAAAATCATAACCATAGTAGCGGTATTTTAGTATTTGTTCGGTGCTGATATTGACAACTGCGGGGCTGACAAGATCCGCCACAGCGATAAATGAATCCTGCAGCATTATTGCTTCCCTGGGGGGCGCAAGCTTTTCCTTACTGAAAACCGCTGTCCGGGTAAAAACCGCAAGATTAATAAGCAATACAATAATTACTCCGGTAAAAACCCCGATAATTCCGACAAGAAGTATGGCAAATCTTTGCAGCTTAACACTCACGGACCGGGTTTCCTCCTTCGGAAAATATTCAGATATTTTTTTCGAGCTCAGCTTCTATTTTAAACGGTTCTTCGTTAAGTAAACACATAAAATATTCATAGCGGGCCTGTCTCAGTGCGTCTTCCCGGACCAAATTGGTTTTTGCGCCAGCTTTAAGCTTTTTTTCAAGAATCTCTTCCAGAATCTCGTCGCTTTCGGTTATTATATCAACATATTTTACGCCGATAAAGTACTTTTTTTCCCCGGCCCTTATTTTTTCGGTAACCCAGGCAACATCACATAAAGCCTTAACCGTGCTTTCCGTTGCCGGCAGATAGATATTAAACGCCAGCCGCATTCCGGCCGTAAGTTTTTCTTTTGTGACCAGCAGTGCCCCTCCTGCGTTAAACTCCCGGCTCTGGCCTTCCTTATGCTTAAAAAACATATTTTTAAAAATACCGGATTTATTTTCATTAATTATTCTAAATTGAACATCAATGGAACATTTCCATCTGGGCAGTTTCCTTTTATTTACTAAAAGTTTACCTTTGGACATTTCTCTCCCTCAAAAACAGGCCTAAGCCAGCAACCCGAGCATTTCCCCGTGTATTTTACCGTTACTTGCAGCTATTCTTTTCATAGAAACATCAAATTTTTTGCCGGTATAATCGGTAACCTTTCCTTTATTTTCTTCAATAAAAAGCACGCCCGCCGCGGTATCCCAGGCATAGAGTTCCTGCTCAAAAAAACCGTCGTAGACGCCGCATCCGACATAGCAAAGATCGAGCGCTGCAGACCCCGCTCTGCGCACCGCCTGGGACCTTTTACAGAACTTATTAAAATGCCTGTAATTGTCGCCCGGTTTTTGCTTTAGCGAGTACGGAAAACCTGTAGCAATCAGGGAATTTTCCAGAGTTTTCGTTTTAGAAAGAGCCGTCTTACGACCGTTGAGCCAGGCGCCTTTACCCGCTTCGACGGTAAAGAGCTCCTCCAGAACCGGGGCGTAAACCACCCCGAGCTGCGTAACCCCGTTCTTCTGCAAAGCAATAGAGACACAGAATAACGGAAAGCCGTGGGCATAATTTACCGTACCATCCAGCGGGTCGATAATCCACCGGAACTCATTATCCTCATTCTCCGTGCCGTTTTCTTCACAAATAAACCCGTGTGAAGGAAAAGCGCTTTTCAGTGTTTCTTTTATTATCCTCTCGCTCATAATATCGACTTTTGTCACAATATTATTTGAGGTGCCTTTATGCGTGACAGATTTTATCTTCCGGTAATACTTTTTGTGCATGTAAGCGGCTTTTTTTGCGGCCGTTACGGCAATTTCAAGCATTTTTTTTCACAGGCAGGTCCTTTTTAAGCGCCGGACCTTTCGACAGCCTTACCAGCGTTTCTATATGATAGGTCATCGGGAACATGTCGTACGGAACCACCTCTTCTATTTTGTAACCGTGCCCTGTAAGATTTTCCAGGTCCCGGGTCAGGGTCATCACATCACAGGAAAGATAGATAACCGTCTCCGGCGCGCACTTGGCGATAAGATTCAAAAGTTCCTGCTCACAGCCTTTTCTCGGGGGATCCAAGATTATAGTTGAAGGCTTAAAACCCTGTTTCATTAATTTAACCAGCATCGTCTCGGATCTGCCGTTCAAAAATTCGCAATTTTCTATTCCGTTATTTTTTGCATTCTGCATGGCATCCAGTATCGCCTGTCCCATCTCCTCCACACCCACCACTTCTTTAAATTCTGAAGCAACATAAAGCGATATGGCTCCAACGCCGCAAAAAAGATCCAGAGCGGTCTTCTCAAAAGAACCTTTAACCCATTCTTTTATTTTTTTAAAGATAATCTTCGCCTGGGCCGTGTTAGTCTGAAAGAAAGAGATAGCCGAAAAACCGTATTCTATCTTATCAATTTTCTCCGCCATCCGGCCGTCTCCGGCGTAGACAAAATGCTTATCCCCCATTATTATATTGGAATCTTCCGGATTAATATTATACAAAACCGAGATACCGGGAAACTTATAACGCAGGTAGCTGGAAACTTCGTGTATCCTGGTGAAATCCTCGTTCTTTAGCACAAAAATCACGACGGCCTGTCCCGTAGTCTCAGCAGAACGAATCACAACATGCCTTAAGGTAGGCACCGCATATTTAATCTTTACGAGATAAGTGCGGATTTCAGCGTAAATCGTGTTAATCTCTTTACTGACTAAAGGACAGGACGCCACATCGACGACAAAGTGGCTTCTTAAAGCATAAAGCCCTATTTTACTTTGCTTCATATCCGCGGGGAACTGGGTTTTATTTCTGTAATAATAGGGTTCCTTAGCTGCAACAACTTTGTTTATTTTTACCCCCGGAAATTTCTTAAAAGCATTTTCCACTATCTTGAGTTTGTATTCGAGCTGTTTTGAATAGTCTATAGCCTGCCGGTGACAGCCCCCGCATTCTCCGAATACTTTGCAGACAGGTTCCACTCGGAAAGGCGACTTCTTGAGCACCGTCAATATTTTTCCCCGGGAAAAGTTCGCCCTTACCTCGGTAATAAGAACTTCCACCTCGTCGCCGGGTACCGCAAACGGCACAAAAACAATAAAATTATCATATTTCCCCACAGCATCCGCGCTGTTGGCAACACTGTCTATTGTCAGTTTAATCTTATCTCCAACTTTAACCGGTTGATTCACTTTTTTCTCCTCTGCTAAAACAATTTCACTGCATCCAGGGACAAGGCACAAGGTACAAGTAACAAGGAAAAGCCTATTTATTTTATGCTCCAATCTTGTCTTCTTGCTCTTCCCTGTCTTCTTCTCCTCTTGTATTCTGCTTCAATCTTGTACCTTGTACTTCGTACTTCGTACTTTGTACCTTATTTATTGTAACTTTTCTTTCAATACCTTATTTGCCATTCCCGGATTCGCTTTACCTTGTGATTCTTTCATAACCTGCCCCACAAGAAAACCCAGAACCTCCGTCTTTCCTGCTTTATACTGTTCGACACTTTTTATATTATTGGCGATAACCTTTTCCACTATGGAGTTTATCATGTTAGTATCCGTAATCTGCACCAGGCCTTTTTCCTTCACTATTTTTTCCGGGTCTGTGCCTTTTTTGTACATTTCCTCAAAGACTACCTTAGCAATCTTACTCGAGACGGTATTATTCTCCATCAATTTAACCAATTTAACAAGATTTTCCGGGGTAACCGGAGATTCAGTTATTTCCTTACCTGTTGCCTTTAAAAAACCTGCGAGTTCGCCCATTACAAGGTTACTGAGCGCTTTGTACCCGTTATGAAGAGCCGTACACCTTTCAAAATAATCCGCCGTAGCTTTTGCCGCAGTTAGAACTCCTGCGTCATATTCAGGGATTTTATATCGTTCAACAAACCTCTTTTTACGCGCTGAAGGGAGTTCAACCAGACCTTTTTTTACTTCTTCAATATAGGACGGCGTTATATGATTTACCACCAGGTCCGGCTCCGGGAAATATCTGTAATCATTAGCCTCTTCTTTTGAGCGCATTTGTGTGGTAACGCCTTTCTCCGCGGTAAAGAGCCGCGTTTCCTGATAGGTCTTCTCCCCGGTATCAAGGCAGGCCGTCTGGCGGGCTGTCTCATAGTCCAGTGCGTCTTTTACATTCTTAAAAGAGTTCAGATTTTTAATCTCCACCTTGGGATTTAACTCTTTCTGGCCAAAAGGACGCAGAGAAATATTGGCATCACAGCGCAAAGAACCTTTTTCCATATCACAATCAGAAATTCCTATATATTGCAGAATGCTTTTTAAAGAACCCAGATACTCGTAGGCCTCCGCAGATGACCGTATATCCGGCTCCGAAACAATCTCCAAAAGCGGAATCCCGGTCCGGTTTAAATCCACAAGGCTTTCCTCGGCTTCGCCTATCTGACCCGAAACGCCCGCATGTATGAGTTTTCCCGCATCTTCTTCCACATGCGCGCGGGTAATACCGATATTCCTGCTTTTACCCGGCTCCCCGATTTCAAGAAAGCCGTGTTCGGCAAAAGGCATATCTTTCTGCGAGGTTTGATAATTTTTCGGCAGGTCAGGATAAAAATAATTCTTTCTGTCAAATTTCGCGTACTCATTGACCCGGCAATTCAAAGCTAATGCGGTTCTCACGGCAAATTCCACGGCCTTTTTATTAAGCACCGGCAGGGCACCGGGTAAGCCTTCGCAAACCGGACAGGTATGGGTGTTGGGCTCCGCTCCGAATTCTGTGGAGCACCCGCAAAAAAGTTTGCTTTCGGTCTTCAACTGCACATGCACTTCCAGACCGATGACTATTTCGTATTTAACCATCGTACCCCCTGCTAATAATTTAGTTTAAAAACAATTACTTCCACATTTTTAAAATACTTATACACTTCCACCATAAAAGCAAGTTTGCCTTCATCATCAAGAGTCCCCTCGACAAGTTTTATATGCGCCGCGTCCAGGACCGTTTCATTAAAAGTAGGATCCATTGCCACCCAATTACCGTTGCCGGCATAAACCTCCAGCCACATATGGTAATAAAATCTATCATTGATAGGATATATTCCCGCCGCTATTTTTGTCGGGATACCGAGTGCCTTGCAAAGCGCGCCGGCTAAGACTGCGTGCCCTTTACAATCCCCCTGTTTGGATTCGAAGGTCTCTTTTGCCGTAGCAAAAGCAGAACTAAAATCCTTGTTTGAAACATAGTTATTGACCCAATTAACAATTTTTTTTGCCGTTTTTATGGAGTTTCTTTCATTTCCCGCTATTACTTTTGCCGTTTTTATAAGTTCCGGATCATCCGACTGCTCATACGGGGACGGCTTTAAATATTTTTCAAGTTTCTTCTCACTCACCGGGAAAAGCGCTGCCTCGTTTTCCGGAAACTCGATACGCCTTAAGACGCAGATAGCCATATTATCTTTAATTATTTTAATGGAAGTTCCCGAAATACTGTCCTTGGTCAGCCCCGCCGGCAGCCCTTTGTCAAAAAGAAGGCTGCAATTCATCTCCTTTACCTCCGCCGGCCTCGCAATTACTTTATTGGCTTTTATGGCAAAATCAGAGAGGATGTCAAGATTTGCGGAAAACTTCTTTTTTGCTTCCGCTTCCGTGGCAATTACCTCTTCAAGACCCAGTTGCGCATTTTGCGTGCGGACGGTAAAGCCCTGCTTATCTACATAAATCCTTGTTAAAATATTATACATTTCGGTGTCGATCGCATAGCAATCGTACTCTCTGTTGCCGATAGTCTGTTTTTCCGTGCCGATAATTCTCACTTTTACATCCGTCGCGGCCAGCATACTGTTATCGAAGATTTTCACCGTAAAGGTGCTTTTAGGAATAATCCGGGACTTTCTCAAGAAATCATCCAGCATACCGGCAAATATCGTTCCTGCAGGAAGCAAAAACTCTTTTTTCTCTTCCTTTCCGGCAAATTTATCTGTCACATAAAGTTTATTTTTAATTATTTTCCCTTCTGAAAACCTTTCCTGCCCGCTCATATTTTCATAGGATTTATAATAATACGGCTGCAGCTCTTCCGAAAAATATATCTCAGTTTTTGTTTCCATCTTGATGGAATCTTTAAATCTTTTAATTTCAAAGAGCATATAGGTGGTTTCTTTAAGGCATTTTTTTTCTTCGAAGATAGTTTTTTCGGTTAGCACTGAAGAATAGCCCACTTTTGCGTCATTTATCAGGATATTGAAATATTCGGAAATAGGATAAGAGGCGCCAAAAAGCGGCGCCAGGAATAATGTGGCTATGCAATACGCTTTTAATATTTTAAACATCTTTTCCAGTGGAATCTCTCTTACATACTTTTTATCAGTGGAATCGTTTTATATACAATACGTTCTATCAGTGGAATCTCCTTACAAAATCTGTAAAATCGTTTTTGTGGAATAGTTTTTATGGAGCTGATGGTCGGGATCGAACCGACGACCTGCAAATTACGAATTTGCTGCTCTACCAACTGAGCTACATCAGCCTCTAATAGTATTTTATCATATTAATATATGGTTTTAAAGGGTTTTGTGGCTATTTAAGAATAGATTGACTCAAAAAATGCGCTTTTTTTGCAAAAAAAATGGACGCCTGCGTTAACAAGCGTCCATTTTATTCGAATATTACTTTGCTGCCGGTGCTTTTACTGCATCTTTTACATCAATTTCGATATCGTCAAAATAGAAGGTTTCGTTCTTGGCTCCGTGATTAGCTCCTCCTGCAAAGACCACACCGTTGGCGCCTTTATTGAAATACTCAAGTTTTGTAGAAAAAGCGGCACTCTCTTTCTCATCGTTAAATGTCGCCCCCAGGGTATTAGCGTCAGTAAAAGTAAATGTAAACTTAGACCAGGCCGCCTTAGCTCTTTTTATAGCGGAATGCCACGGGCTAAACCACTGGCTTTCAGCGGTAAAAATCTCACTATAGTCATTAATATTCAGATAAGGCTTGTAACTTACTATCTCCACAGCCTTGTCATCATCGCTGTTTATCAAACCGAAGTACGGGCCGTCGCCTTTTCCTTTTTTAACCGCAAAAGAATCATATACCCACATAGTCACGGTGCCAAACTTATTCTCCGGGCTGAACCGGAAAATTGCAGTTGAGCCGGCCGGGGTATACAGTGAGGATTTGCCTCCGTGCTGCTGATCGGTAGAAATTACCGCGTCGCCTTCTATCTCCCACTTTTTAAGGACTGTTTTATCCTCGAAGCCTTCGGTTATTTTTGCCGCATACAGAGACATCCCGAAGCATAGTGCAAGAACTGCCATTACCAACTGTTTTGCCATTTCCGCACCTCACGAGATTTTTATTTTTAAAACTACTTCTTAACCGCATCCTTTACATCAATTTCAATATCATCATAATAGAAGGTTTCATTCTTCGGCTTAAGATCTGTTCCGCCGCCAAAGACTATGCCATTGGCACCTTTATTGAAAAACTCAAGTTTGCCCGGGAAAGTGGAATCCTCTTTCTCATCATTGGAGGTAACCCCTAAAGTCTTTTCATCTGTAAAAGTAAATACAAATTTCATCCAGGCCGCCTTGGCTCTCGATATACCGGAATTCCATTTGTTAAACCACTGGTTTTCTCCCGTAAAAACAACAGAATATTGATTCATGGCAAGGTAAGGCGCAAAGCTTATCAACTCAACAGCTTTGTCATCATCGCTGTTTATCAAGCCGAAGTAAGGACCATCGCTCTTACCTTTTTTATTGACAAAAGAATCATATATCCACATGGTTACGGTGCCGAACTTATTCTCCGGGCTAAATCTGAAAATTGCCGTCGAGCCGACCGGGGTATACAGGGAGGATTTGCCTCCGTGCTGCTGATCGGTAGAAATTGTAGCATCACCTTCTATCTCCCACTTCTTAAGGACTGCCTTGTCCTCAAAGCCTTCAGTTATTTTTGCCGCATACAACGAAGCCGCAAAACCCAGAACCATTGCCGTCAGTACCAGTTTCTTTACCATATACTTTCCCTCCTTGGAAAATTTTGAAAATATTTTAGTAAATTATTTTTTTGGAGCCTCTTTGACATCTATCTCTATATCGTCAAAGTAAAAGGTCTCATTATTCTTTTTAAGATCCTGGCCTCCGCCGAATGTAATGCCGTTGGCACCTTTATTAAAAAACTCCAGTTTATCCGGGACATGTTTTGCTTCCTTTTCATCATCAAAAGTAACACTCAGTGTCTTCGCATCAGTAAAAGTAAAAGTAACCTTGACCCACACAGCGGCCTTCCTGCTAACCGAAGTCCAACCGGGAGAATACATCTGATTTTCCCCGGTAAAGAAAACGGCGTAACCAAACGGTTTCATGTAGGCTCGCCAGACAGGGGTTAAAATCATTTTATCGTCGTCGCTGTTTACCAGGCCGAAAAACGGGCCGTTCCACGCTTTGCCAACACTTGACTCTTTGCTATTTACACCGGAATCATAGACCCACATAGTAACCATGCCAAACTTATTCTCAGGGCTAAACCGTAATACTGCCGTTGAACCGGCCGGGGTGTAAAGAGAGTATTTTCCTTCGTGCTTCTGGTCTGCAGAAATTGTCACATCACCTTCTATTTCCCACTTCTTAAGGACTGCCTTGTCCTCAAAGCCTTCTGTTATTATTGCAGCATACAGCGACATAGAGAAGCATATTGCAAGAACTGCCATTACCAGTTGTCTTCCCATTTTCTTATCTCCTTAATTTAGCAGAACTTATAAAACTTTCTAATATTTCCTTTCTTCTTTCAAAAATCAAACTGAAAAAGTCTCTTCCAATTGGTTATTATAGCATCAAAATAATGTTAGTCAAGGCTAAATTCATTTTAAGTGTGGTTTTTGTTTGCTTTTTTCAGTGTATTGATGAAGTTCTATCCTATTGCCGTCGGGATCGGCAAGCCAGGACTGAAAACTTTGGTCAGAGCCCATCTTGACATCCGTTACGGCAACACCTTTCATCCTGAGTTCGGCCACGATTTTTTCAATTTCGTCCACTTCCAGACAAAAATGGTTATAGGCTTGGCCTTCGTTCCTGGGTTTTAACTCTCCTCTAAATAACTCAAGGAAACACCTGTTATTAATATGGAAATAGACACCGAACTTCCCTCTTTTTTCGTCCACAAAATCAAACGCTTCCTTAAATCCAAGAACCTCCCTATAAAACTTTATAGATTTTTCCAAATCAGAAACAATGAAACAAATATGCGCAAATCCTTTTATCATATGACTCTCTCCTTTTTTTTGAAGTCACTACCTTAAAGTCCATAAAAGTCTATAAAGGTCCGTAACGGTCTATAAATGAAGGAACAAGACGACAAGAGAACAAGCTTAAAGCATTTCACTTACATAAATGTCTCTCAACGATTTTAGACTTTATGGACTTTAAAAACTTTACAAACTTTATAAACCCTTTATCAATATCCCTCAACGATTTTAGACCTTACAGACTTTTACAGACCTTTATGGACCCTTAACTCTATCCCTCTACGATTTTAGACCTTATAAACCTTACAAACTTTACAAACATTATGAACTGTTGCAAACCTTTTAGACCTTACGAACCCTATGGACTTTACAAAACTTATCTCGCTATGTCAACGGTAGTTGACATTTATATATCATTCCTATCGAGAAAAGCTTTGCTTATAAACTTCGTTTCACTCAGTACACTATCCCCGCATACCCCACAAACGACCCTTCCGCATCCGGCATAACCTCATAACTCGTCTTATACTTTAAAAGTTTCCCGGAAACCGCGCCCAGCTGTTTTGCCGTAACGATTAGTCCGGCTGCCGCCCCTGCAGAGCAGGCACTGCCCGAACGGTTCGCATATTCGATTAACTCTTTTGCTTTTAGTGCCACGGCTAGATCAATAAAGCCTTTATCATTTACCTCTTTCACCCAGTCGAGCGCCTTTTTGCCGGTGCCTTTGGGGGAAAAATCGTAATTGGGCCCGTAGTGCGTAAGGTCAGTGCTCGCTAAAAAAATATATTTTGAATAATATTTTTTAACTTTTTCAAGAATTAGCGGCGCCAGACGAAGAGATTCAAGTGAAGCTGGCAGCCTAAGACAAAGTACTTTTGCCCCGGGAAAGAAATATTTTACAAGAGGTAGTTGAATCTCAACGGTGTTATCTGGAAAAACATCCTCCGCAAAATCAAACTTCTCAAATATTTCTGCCGCCAAGCCTGTGTCGTTTTCAAGGTCGCCAAGAGGTGTTTCCATACTTTCGGCTAAAGTTATGAGAGGTTGATCCCCTTCAGGCAAGTGTCCGCCGTAAATAATCACAACTTCGGGTTGCCTCCGGGAGAGTAACTCCATCACCACTGCAGCGACTTCCCCGCTGAAATACCAGCCGGCGTGGGGGACTATTCCGCCAATAGAATATTTCTGCGATAAGAGGGAGTTTTGGTAGATTTTTTTAAAACCCTCAATTTCTTTCAGAGTCTCCCGTTCAGAAGCAGGATACCAGCCTGACGGAAGCTGCCGCCGTCTTATCTTCTTCATTTTTTCTTCACCTTTTCCATTTCTGTTTCAAAAGCCAAAAGCGCTGCGGGAAAAGGCGACAACACTCTTTTTAATACGCCCTGTAAAAAGGCAATGGCAATTCCGTAATTTGAAACGGCGACCCCGTATTCCTTCGCTTTGTGTATCCGCGCCAGCATCTCACGCCTTGTAAGCATACAGCCGCCGCAGGGAATGACCAGTTTATAACCGGAAAGGTCGTCGGGATAATCCCGGCCAGAGCAGATATCCACTTTGATATCCCCGCCGATATACTGCCGTATCCACCGTGGAATTTTAACCCTGCCGATGTCATCTTCTATAGCATGATGAGAACAGGCTTCCGCTATCAGGATCTTATCGCCGGCTTTCATTTTTTCTATTACCGCTATACCTTTCGCCGCCTCCGTGATATCGCCTTTATAGCGCGAAAATAGGATGGAGAAGGTGGTGCAATTAATGCCCGGGGGAGTATCCGCAACCATCTTAAGGACCGACTGCGAATCGGAGACTACAAGATCCGGAGGGTTTTTCAGATTGGCTAAAACATGAGCATACTCTCTTTCCTTGCATACCACGACAGCCTCATCATTATCCAGGGCATCCCGGATAGCCTGAACTTGAGGAAGTATCAAACGCCCTTTAGGCGCCTGAATATCTATCGGCACAATAAGTATCCCCATCCCGCCGGGTTTAATAAGGTCCCCGAGAAGCGCCGGGGGATTAAGGAAGCCTTCCGGACAGGCCTTAATCAACTCGGTCTTCAGGCTGTTTATATATTTATCCCTTTCTTTTGTTTCAAGAGAAGAACATTCAACTATCTGAGAGGATTTTTGCTTTAAGAGGGCAAGAAACCCGGCGTCCGGCTTTTTAAGATCTATCTTATTTACAATCAAAATTACGGGAATCTTTCTTTTATTTGCCGAGGAAAGTATCTCCTCTTCGAAGGAAGACCAGATGCCCGTCTCAACCAGCAGCAATATTATATCCGAACGGTCAAATATTTTTTTTGTTTTATTCACCCTTAAAGTCCCCAGCTCTGATTTATCGTCAAAACCCGCGGTATCTAGAAATACGACCGGGCCTAAGGGCAGAAGTTCCATGGTTTTTTCCACCACATCCGTGGTCGTGCCGGCCACCGGACTGGTAATAGAAACATCCTGACCGGCAACCAGATTGAGAAAACTTGACTTACCGATATTTGTCCGGCCGAATATACCTATTTGAAGACGGAGGGATTTAGGTGTGCTCTGCATCATCTCTATAACCCAGTGCCACCAGGGAATACGGGGAAAGCACCTTTTCTACAAGCTCTGCTCCCAGTTTTTCAAGGAGGAATTCCTTAAGATTAGTTCTGCCTGACTCTTTAAATTCTTTTATAATTTGGCCCGCTTTCTCATATCCCAAGTGCGGCAAAAAAGCTGTTATGAGCGCGGGGCTTTTCTCGAAATACTCACGGCAGCGCGATTCATCCGCCGTAACCCCGTCTATTAGTTTAAGGAGCATAATATCCGCGTTATTTAACAGTTCAAGGGATTCGAGCATAGCTTCGGCAATGACCGGCATAAACTCGCTTATCTGCAAAGTTCCTCTCGAAACCGCCTGGGTAATAATTGAATCATTCGCAATTACTTTTATTCCGGTTTGTATGGCCGCTTCGGTTACCACCGGATTGACCTTCCCCGGCATTATCGAGGAACCAGCCTGCAGCTCCGGCAGTTTTATTTCTCCAAGCAGATTCAAAAGCCTGAGGTCATTTGCAATCTTAATAATGTTTACGGCGTGTGCTTTTAAAATTCCGGAAACCTCCACAAAAGAGTCCGCGTTTGCCGTCGCATCCACGACATTCTCATTCCGGGAAATACCCAGCCCGGATAAAGCCCTAAGTTTTTCAATAACCTGGAAAATATAAGTTTTGGGCGCCCCCAGGCCCGTCCCGACGGCGGTCCCGCCGATATTTACGACCCTCAAGCGTTCCTCTGATTTAAAAGTCCGCCAACGATCCCTTGCAAAAGCTTCGGCAAAAGCCGAAAATTCCGCGCCGAGAGTAATGGGTACCGCTTCCTGCAGTTCTGTCCGCCCGATTTTTACAATGCCGGCAAAATCCTTTTCTTTTCTTTGAAAAGCCCCCTGCACTGCAGTAATGGTCTGGCTCAGTGTTCTTAAGGAATATATGCAGGCGATTTTTAAAGCTGTCGGATAAACATCATTGGTGGACTGATGCAAGTTCACCTGCGCCAGAGGGTCTATCAGGGAATAATCCCCCTTTTGCCCGCCCATAAGTTCTATGGCCCGGTTGGCGATAACTTCATTGATATTCATATTCGTAGAAGTACCGGCGCCGCCCTGCAGCGCGTCTACAGGAAATTCCCCGGCCAGCCCGCCGTCCATTATCTCATCGCACGCAGTAACAATAGCTTTAACCTGCGGCGCACTCAGATATTTTAATTCATGATTGGTTTCTGCTGCGGCTTTCTTTATCAGAGCGAGCGCGCGGATAAGGGCACTGCTGGTCTTTTTTCCGCTTAAAACAAAGTTCTCAACGGCTCTCTGGGTATGAATGCCGTAATAGGCCTCTTTGGGCACATTCTTTTCGCCAAGGCTGTCTTTTTCTAACCTGTATTCAAACATAACTAACCGCCTAATTATTAAATAGCCGCAAACTGCCCGTTAACTGGGCGACATTCTTAATTTTATTTAAGATAAAGTATTTCTTTAAACCGTCAACGATTTTAACGGTGCTTTGCGGATCTAAAAAGTTACCGGTCCCGACCGCCACCGCCGCGGCGCCGGCTATAAGATACTCAAGGGCATCTTCATATGTGCAAATACCACCCATTCCTATAATTGGAATCTTCACAGTATTGTAAACCTGCCAGACACAACGCAGGCCGATAGGTTTGACCGCCGGCCCCGAAAGCCCTCCGATTATACTCGCAATTTTCGGCCTTCTTGTTTCAACATCCACCGCCAGCCCGGAAATAGTATTGATAAGGGACAAAGCATCCGCGCCGGCCTCTTCTGCTGCCCGGGCAATTACTTTAATATCCGAAACCTCAGGAGACAATTTGATAATAACCGTTTTTTTTGTATTTTTTCTTACCAGGCGGGTTATTCTTGAGACGGCTAAGGGATCCTTTGCAAAAATCATACCGTGCCGATAGTTAACATTCGGACAGGACACATTTACTTCGATACCGGCGACCCCGGCCACCGTCTCAAGTTTCTTTGCAAGCAGACCGTATTCTTTCTCTTCGTAGCCGGATATGTTAACAATAAAGGGCACTTTATACTTTAAAAATACCGGACATTTTTCTTTTATAAAAATATCTACGCCGGGATTTTGCAGGCCGATAGCATTGAGCATACCGGACGGTGTTTCCGCAATTCTGGGGAGAGGATTTCCGTCACGGGGCTTTAAGGTGATCCCTTTGACCACAACCGCACCCAGTTTATCAAGATCAAGAAAATCTTCAAATTCTTCGCCCGTACCGAAAGTTCCGGAAGCAGTCAAAACGGGATTTTCTAATATCAGCTTCCCAATTTTAACTTTCAATTGTTCCATTTTATTTCCTTGGCGTCGAAAACCGGGCCGTCCACACATACCCGGGCCAGCCCGCCTTTTTCCAGTCTACAAGCGCAGGAAAGACAGACGCCTATACCGCAACCCATCATCTTTTCGAGGGAAACCTGGCATGGCAACCCATATTTTGCAGCGACTCCGGCCACAGCCTGGAGCATTTTATCCGGGCCACAGGCAAAAATAGCGGCAGGCCCTTTAAGATTGGAGCAGCAGGCCTTCTCGAGGGCTTTCGTCAAAAGACCTTTAATTCCCGCAGTTCCGTCTTCGGTGGACACCCTTACTCCGGTAAAACCTTCTTTGTATATCAGTTTTGCAGTCCGGGCACCGACTATAGTTATTATATTCTTCTTCTTTTTCTTAAGCAGGTCGTGCAAAGCTTTCAAAGGAGCAATACCGTAGCCGCCTCCCGTCAAAATTGCCGTTGTAAAAGGAATATCAGTGTCAAAACCGTGACCCAGAGGACCCAGAACCTGCAACTCTTCTCCTTTTTTTACCTGCATCAGGAGATTAGTTCCCCGGCCTCTGACTTTATAAAGGATTTCAATAGAGGTGGAGGTTAGTTTGTGAATGGACATCGGCCGGCGCAGAAGCGGAGACCCTGTTTTTGAAGTTTGGATAGTTAAGAATTGCCCCGGAGAGGCTTGTTTAGCTATTTGCGGGAGATAAATTTTCATATTCCAATATTCATTGGAAACCTGTTTATTGTATATTATGCGGGCAGTGGTATTGATCTTCATAATTTAATTTTTTGACCTAACTCCGGAACGGTGACCTGCAGCTTCTTCTTTTCTCTTATTTTTTCGGCAAAGGCAAGCGCGCTCTTTTCTTCGCCGTGCACTACAAAAACCTGCATTTTTTTGTTTTTAAAGTTAAAGAGCCATTTTAAAAGTCCATTCTGATCCGCATGTCCTGAAAAACCGCCCAGGGTGAATATCTTGGCCCTTACCGCAATATCCTCACCGAAAATTTTCACGGTCTTGACTCCGTCCACGATGGCCCGGCCGGTCGTGCCTATGGCTTGATACCCTGTAAATATTATAACACATTCTTCGCGCCATAAGTTATGCTTTAAGTGGTGTTTAATGCGGCCGGCTTCGCACATGCCGCTTGCCGAAACAATAATCGCGTTACTCTTTAAGTCGTTGAGGGCTCTTGAGTCCTCCATCCGCTTGCAATAAACCAGCGAGGGGAAGGAGAAAGGATGCACACCTTTCTTCATAGCCGTCTTAGTTTCTTCGTCAAAATACCGGCTATTGGCTTCAAAAATTTCGGTGGCCGCAATCGCCAGGGGCGAATCAACATAGACAGAAAAACCGTCAAGGTTATTTCTCTTGTACATATGCGAGAGTTCAAAAATAATTTCCTGGGTCCGTTCCACGGCAAAAGCGGGAATTATAATGTTCCCCCGGTCTCTTTCGGCACTAATAATGGCATTCTCAAATTCTCTTATGGTATCTTTATGGCTCTTGTGCAGGCGGTCTCCGTAAGTAGACTCTATAAAAAGATAATCCGCATTAACCAGTTTTTCCGGATCCCGTATAAGTTCCTGCATCTCATTACCCAAATCTCCGGAAAAAACAAGTTTCTTCTCCTCTCCGTCAATTTTAGCGGATATTTCGACGATTGCAGAACCGAGAATATGCCCTGCATCCGCAAATTTCACCTTAAAGCCGTTCTTTAGATCTTTTATTTTGCCGTATTCTATAGTTTCAAAATAAGTCATACAAAAAGCGGCATCTTCGGCATTATAGACCGGCTCTAAAAGCGGCTTTCCTGCGCGCTGTCTTTTCCTGTTCCGCCATTCAATTTCTATACTTTCCACATGCGCGGCATCAAGAAACATTATCTTACAGAGATCCAAAGTGGGCTTCGTGCAGAGAATTCGTCCCCGGAAACCTTTTTTTACGAGCCGGGGGATTAAACCGCTATGATCAATATGCGCATGAGTAAGGATAACATACTGTATTTCTTCGGGATTAAAATCAAACTCCTCGTAATTTTTCTGAGTCAGCCGGTCTTCGCCGCGAAACATCCCAAAGTCTATAAGGATCTTACCCTTCTCGCCCGTTAACAGGTACTTAGATCCGGTTACGGTTCTGGCGGCACCAAAAAACTGAACTGAAGTCCCCATTATTTTCTCCCCTTTTCATACATTCTTGCAATTAAAACGCCAAATTCAAAAAGCACTAAGAGCATGGCCAGGAGTATCAACATCGAGACCGGAGTCGGATCGGGCGTGACGACCGCGGAAAAAACAGACATTCCCAGATACATGACTTTTCTGGACTTTGCCAGCATTTTTGCGGAGACCAGACCGGTTTTACTCAGGATGCCGATAACAATCGGCAGCTCAAAAGGCAGGGCAAATAATATCAGCATCCAGATAAACATATCGAAGAACTTCCCCATGCTCAAAACCGGATTGGCGCCCGTAGCCAGGCCGTATTGAATAAGAATCTTAAAAGAAACAGGCATCAATAGGTAGAAAGAAAATACAGTACCGCAAAGCAACAAAATAAAAGCTCCAAGGAAAAACAGAAGTATATATTTTCTCGTCTTTTTTTTCAGAGCAGGTCCGATGTAGGCATAAACCTGATACAGGAAAACCGGTGAAAGCAGGAAAAGAGAGGCCACCAGGGTTAATTTGAGAACAGTGAAAACCGGTTCCAGGGGATCTAAAAATACCAGTTTTATTTCCGCTCCTTTGATCAGGTTGTCAAGAAAATATTGCCTTAGAAAATTCATCATGCGGGTGCCAAAGGAATCAGTAAACGAAGGCAGGGTCACAAAGGCCAGAAAGACTGAAATAAAGGCCGCCAGACAGAATATTATTCTTTTGCGCAGTTCCTCAAGATGCCCGACAACCGTCAACGGCTTCAAAGAAGTTTTCATAGGCTCCTTTACCGCTCACCGCTATTTCAACTTGGCCTTAAAATGATATTCCTGCAGAGACTTAACCGAAAGCTCTCTTTTAAGTAAAGACTCTATACCGTTGACCGCAGCCTGCGCGCCGGCAACCGTGGTGATACAGGGGATATTGCTGACAATCGCTGCCCGCCGGATATGATACTCATCCGTTTTCGGGCCTTTGCCGGTTGGGGTATTAATTATCAGATCTATCTCTTTATTCCTGATAGAATCTACGATATTCGGCCGGCCTTCGCCGACTTTTTTTACCTGCAAGACTTCCATACCGTTCTTGGAAAGCAGGGAGGCGGTCCCATCCGTAGCTACAAGTTTAAAACCCAGATCCACAAGCTGTTTGGCTACATAAATTATATTCCTTTTATCTTTATTCTTTACACTTATAAAAACCGTACCTTTGACCGGAAGAGCAGCCCCGGCGGCCATCTGTGATTTTGCGAAAGCCCGGCCAAAATCAGAATCTATGCCCATAACCTCGCCGGTAGATTTCATTTCCGGGCCCAGAACAGAGTCCACCCCCGGAAATTTTGCAAAAGGAAACACAGATTCTTTTACGGAAAAATGTTCTGATTGTATTTCTTTAGTAATTCCCATTTCTTTTAATTTTTTCCCGGTCATAACCCGGGCCGCAACCTTAGCCCAGGGAATGCCTGTGGCTTTTGAAACAAAAGGCACGGTGCGGGAAGCTCTCGGATTTACTTCTAAAACATATATAATATCGCCTTTGTAAGCATACTGAATATTCATAAGTCCGATAACTTTTAGTTCCTTGGCTAAAGCACAGGTATATTTTCTAATAGTCGCCAGCTGGCTTTCTGCAAGGGAAAAAGCGGGTATCACACAGGCTGAATCTCCCGAGTGTATACCTGCTTCCTCGATATGTTCCATTATTCCGCAAATAACCGTCGTCGAGCCGTCACAGACCGCGTCAACATCTATCTCCCCGGCATCTTCAAGAAACTTATCTATCAGCACAGGATGCTTGCCTGAAACGGCAAGGGCCATTTTAAAGAAATTAACCATGCTCTCTTCGTCGTAAACTATCTCCATGGCCCGGCCGCCCAGAACATAGGAAGGGCGCACAAGTACGGGATAGCCTATCCGTTTGGCTGCTTTGAGCGCGTCTTTTAGATTATGAGCGGTGCCATTCTCAGGCTGGGGTATTTTCAATTTATTTAAAAGCGCCCCGAAGAGCTTCCTGTTTTCCGCTACATCAATACTTTTTGGACTGGTTCCGATTATTTTCACCTTCTCTTTAAAAAGCGGGAGCGCCAGTTTCAGAGGCGTCTGCCCGCCAAACTGCACGATTACGCCGTCGGGTTTTTCCCGTTTCAGAATATGCAAAGTATCTTCAAAGGTTAAGGGCTCGAAGTAAAGCCTGTCGGAAGTGTCATAGTCTGTGGAGACCGTCTCGGGATTGCAGTTGATCATTATTATCTCGTAACCGTCCTCTCTTAAAGCAAAAGCCGCGTGCACGCAGCAGTAGTCAAACTCAATTCCCTGGCCTATTCTGTTTGGTCCGCCGCCTAAAATGGCAATTTTCTTATTCTTTGTTGGAAGCGCTTCATCTTCCTCTTCATAAGTTGAGTAGAGATAGGGCGTAAAGGCTTCAAACTCCGCCGCGCAGGTATCCACCATTTTATAAACCGGTTTAATACCGTGCTTCAAGCGGAACTGCCAAATTTGTTTTTCCTTTGTCCCTAAAAGCCGTGCCAGGTATCTGTCAGAAAAACCGAACTGCTTTGCTTCTTTAATAACCCCGGGCAGAGCCTTCTTATTCTTTTTAGCCGCGCTTATGACGGTTTCCATATCCACAAGCTCTTTCAAATTACTCAAAAACCACCGGTCTATCTTTGTAAAGTTAAAAATATCATCTATACTGAAATTGCTCTTGAGCGCTTCCCGTATAAAATACAGCCGGTCGCAATTCGGCGTCCTTAGTTTTTCCACTATCTGTTCTTTGGTCGGTTTTGGCCCGCTCCAGTATAAACTATACTTATCTATTTCCAGGGACCTTATGGCTTTCTGAAAGGATTCTTTAAAAGTGCGGCCTATCGCCATAACTTCGCCCACAGATTTCATCTGGGTACCTAAAATTTCATCGGCCCCCGGGAACTTCTCAAAGGTCCAGCGGGGGATTTTAGTGACGACATAGTCAATGGTTGGTTCAAATGCCGCATAGGTATACTTGGTAATATCGTTTGGTATCTCATCCAGCGTAAAGCCGACGGCAAGTTTGGCCGCTATCTTGGCAATTGGAAAGCCCGTGGCTTTGGAAGCCAGGGCCGAGCTTCTGGAGACCCTCGGGTTCATTTCGATAACTACTACTTTCCCGTCAACCGGATTGATACCGAACTGCACATTGCTGCCCCCCGTATCTACGCCTATCTCCCGCATTATGGCTATAGAGGCGTTGCGCAACACCTGGTACTCTTTATCGGATAAAGTCTGGGCCGGGGCCACCGTGATGGAATCCCCGGTATGGATGCCCATGGGATCAAAATTTTCAATAGGACAGATTATTACCACATTATCTTTTAAGTCCCGCATAACTTCGAGTTCGTATTCTTTCCAGCCGATTATTGATTGTTCAAGAAGGACCTGCCCAATCATGCTGGCCTCTACACCGAATTTGACCTTGTCTTTGAGCTCCTCCAGATTATAAGCGATACTGCTGCCGGAACCGCCCAGCGTAAAAGCGGGCCGGATAATAACCGGGAAACCAAGTTCTTTGGAATATTTTATGGCATCCTCGGCGCTATAGGCCGCAAAACTTAAAGGAACACTTAATCCGATTTTTTCCACCGCCGCTTTAAAAAGCATCCGGTCTTCCGCTTTCTTTATGGCTTCAATCTTAGCCCCGATTAATTCAACATTGTATTTTGCCAGAATCCCACTTTCTGCGAGTTCCACGGCTACATTCAAACCTGTCTGCCCGCCTATCGTCGGCAGCAGCGCGTCTGGCCGCTCTTTCTCTATAATTTTTGCCACCATCTCGGCGGTTACGGGTTCTATGTAGGTACAATCGGCAAACTCCGGATCGGTCATTATGGTGGCAGGATTACTGTTTACTAATATAACTTCATACCCCTCTTCTTTAAGCGCCTTACAAGCCTGGGTGCCGGAGTAATCAAATTCGCAGGCCTGCCCTATAACTATGGGCCCTGACCCGATAAGAAGTATTTTTTTTATGTCAGTCCTTTTTGGCATTCTAAGAAGTCCCCTTTATAAAAACACCGCCCGCCACATTTCGGGGCGGACGGTGTAGGTTTAGGCTGATACAAGTCATAACTACTCTTCCATTATAATATCTTGATATTCCCAGGTTTGTTCTTTCTTCGCCGGAGTAATACCGCTTTTTATCTCTTTATTCAGGACCGGAGCTACAGGAGTTTTTCCCTTTTCATTTGTTACAGGCGGTACAGGCTGCTTGACTGCAGGAACAGTTTCTTCGGCTAAAATTTCGACATTATCGTCCGCCTCTTTCTTTGTATTTTTTGTCTCTTTTTTTTCTGCTGTTTTAGCAGCAGCCTTTAGTTTACTTTTTCCAGCCTGTTTTGAGGAGTAAGAATCCGTACCCCGGATATATTTAGCAGGCTCTTTTTTAAAATCCTCTTCATGCAATAAAGTGCAAAAACGGTATATTTTACCGTTATAACTCGATTCCAGGAAGCTGGATTTGCTCCTGCCTTTTTTCTCCTGCCTTCCGCAAACCAGGCAGGTATCTATATCTTTGGCAAATTTAAACTGGTTACCGTCAAACTGATTCTTTTCGGCGGCGCTCAGAAAAAAGTAAAGCGCTCCGTTATATTCGCTAAAAGGGGTTGCCGCGTCAACATTAATAATCACGCCCGTAACAGGGTTTACGGCAACAGGAGGCCGGGGCAGCTTACTTTCCGCGGTAGCACCGGCTTTTGTTTCCGCAGGTTTTTCAACTTCATCTTTACTATCTTTTTGAGGAGTACTATTCTTACCGTAATTTCGGGTAAAGATATCCACGGCCATTAATGAGGATGTAATTGTTATTACAGAGATAAAAAGCACGATTTTCTTCATAAAAGTCCTCCTCAAAGATTATTTAATTATTACACAAAGGAAAATCAAAGTCAAGCCCGAAACTCTGCCCGAAACTCCGGGCTGATGACACAGATATGAACTGAGATGACACAGATACAGATTTAAAGATTCGTCACTTCTCAAGATTCCTCTCGGCACATATACAAATAAGATCCCTATTATTAATTTGGTTCATCTGTGTCATCTCTCTTCCATCTGTGCCATCAGCCCCGTAACGGTGCCCATCTCTTTTCCATCCATGCCCGCCGATCTTTTTGGAGGGTGTGTCATCAGCCCTTTGACAGGGCTTGATTATTAGCGGTCTTAAATGCTAAAATCTACTGTTTGGTAACAGATTTGCCGGGATGGCGGAACTTGGTAGACGCAGAGGACTCAAAATCCTCCGTTCGCAAGGGCATGAGAGTTCAATTCTCTCTCCCGGCATAAATATCTCATGACGCAACGAAGTTAACCGGCCGCTTAGGTTGTATTTACTTCTTTAACTCAACCTCTACCACCTTTTTCAGATCCTGCTGGCACTTCGGGCATTTACCGGGGGCCGATTCCACAACTTTGCATCCCACATCCCGGTAAGTTACTTCAAATTTCCTTAAAGCAGGAGCGCCTTTACAGAAAATACATTTCCCTTCTTTCTCGCTCGCATACCCGCATTGTTTACATTTATAAGTAAAACTTTTAGTTCTTTTTTCCAGGACCGTGCCGTGCGCAGGGCATTTTCCGGCTTTAATAAATTCTTTTTTGTCCTTTGGACATATGAAATACTCCTGTTCTATTACTTCACTGTCCACCCTTTTTTGTCCTGCAGGGAGAGGGGTCTGGATAGGGGCCGCAGGCTTTACCGGAATAGCTTCTCCGTCTTTTATGGCCTCAGAAGTCACCTCTTTTTTTTCGTTTAAAGCAGATGGCTTACTAAGTTCAAATTTTTTTATCGGCGGGAGGATTTGACCTTGTACCATCAGGGTAAAACCAAAAACAAAAAGCAAAAGACTCTGAAATATTTTTTTCATCTTTCCCCCTTTAAAGTGGTTTCGATGGTCCTGTCTACTTCTCTTCTTTTAATAGTCTCGCGTTTATCAAAAAGTTTTTTACTTTTAGCCAACCCGAGCTCGGTTTTAACAATATTTCCTTTGAGATAGACCTTAAGAGGTATCAGGGCCAGCCCACCCTGGCTTATTTTCCCGCGTAGCCGGTCTATTTCGGATTTATGAAGAAGTAGTTTGCGTTTTCTTGTCGGGTCCACATTAAAAATATTCCCGTGAGAATAAGGGCTTATATGCATATTGTACAAAAAAACCTCGCCGTTATCTATCATTCCGAAACTATCCTTAAGTGTTATCAAACCCTCCCGGGCGGATTTAACTTCCGTACCTTTAAGCATAAGTCCCGCTTCATAGGTTTCCAGGATGTGGTACTCAAAACGGGCTTTTCTGTTAACAGCTATGTCTTTTATTATATTTTCTTTCATATCCTCAGTAGTACTTTTTTAAATCACAAACACTTTTCAAAATAAGATCCGGCCTGGCTTTGCCATTATATTTTAATGCCTCTTTTTTAGAGGTGACCCCGGTAAGGACCATTATCGTTTTCGTTTTTGCTCTCTTTCCAAAAACGATATCTGTATCATACCGGTCCCCGACAACAATTGTATCCTTGGATTTAATTTGGTTTATTTCCCTTAGTTTATTAAGCATAAAAGGCATGGGTTTTCCTATCACAAATGCCTCAACACCTGAAGCAGCCTCAACTGCGGCTACCAGACTACCGCCGCCCGGGAAAATACCGCCTTTTCCAGGATATGTATAATCCTTATTGGTCGCGATCAACTTGGCGCCTTTCTCGATATACTCTCTTGCCAGTTTAAGCGCCTTATAGTTAAATTTTCTATCCAGGCCTACAACCACATAAGCCGTGCTTTTTGGTAAACTCACCCGGCTCCGGCCGGTAAATACTTTAAGTCCGGCGGTTTTAAGTTCCTGCTGGAGCCCTTTTTCTCCCACAACAAATACTTTCTTTCCCCCGGCTCTTTTGCTTTTAAGATAGAGACCCGCAGCATAAGCAGAAGCCATTACTTCGTCCGGAGTGCAGTCAAAACCCATATTGTTAAGTTTTTTTACATAGGCTTTGCGGGAAAGCATCGCATTATTGGTCGCAAAAGAAATCTTGTGGCCCGCCTTACGCAAATAACACACAGTTTTAGGCGCGCCTGCAATAATCGAATTATCACGGTAAAGAACGCCGTCAAGATCAAAAACAAAAAGCATTATTTATCTCTCCCGAAGTTTTCGCGGCAAAGTTTCATTTTTTCAACATAAGAATAGGGAATAAGTATCGATCCTAAAAGAATCTTACTTTTTCCGGCGCCATGATCATCTGACCCGCCGGTTATCAATAAATTGTATTTTGTGGTCAAAGCTTTGAGCTTTTCTACGGTTGTTCCTGAGTGTTCATTATGATATACCTCAATTCCCATAATACCGGCTTTTATTACACTTTCCACCAGTTCGTAATTATTAAGCACCCCGGGATGAGCAAGGACAGAGATGCCGCCTGCGTTTTTTATAAGGTCCGAGGCTTCCTTCGGAGAAAGAAACTGTTTTTTTACATAGGCCGGCCCATCCTGCCCGATATAGCGTCTGAAGGCTTCAGGGACATCATTTACAAACCCGGCTTTTTTCATAGCCCGTGCAATATGCAAGCGCCCTACGGCGGTGTAAGACTCGGTCAGAGATAAAACCTCTTCAATTTTAAGATTAACATTCACCGTGCTAAGTTTTTCGAGTATAAGTTTTGCCCTGATCAGCCTGTTGGCCCTGAGCTCATCCAGTTTTTGCTTAAACTCTTTATTCTTCCAGTCCATAAAATACCCGAGAATATGAATGTCGTAATTATTCTCCTCCGCCGAGAGTTCTACCCCGGGAATTATTTCCACACCGTAATTCGGCGCAGCCGCCAGAGCCAGATCAATAGCCTCCACGGTATCGTGGTCCGTGATTCCCACGGCTTTAAGACCGCAGCTTTTTGCCAGCTCCAGTATTTCCTCTACCGAAAAAGTGGAATCTGAAGCCTTAGTATGTACATGCAGATCTGCGTAGCCGTTTTCCATTATTTTATTCCCATTAACCTGTGAATTTGAGGAACAAAGCGGATTTCTGAAACAGTATTATATATTCCGGTTTTTTCAATTCTTTCAGCCAGCTGTGCGCTATTGCACCCGAAGCAGGGCTGCAGAACCGTTATTTTGTTTTTAGTAAGCCGCAGTGCTTTTTTAAGCTCAGAAATCTTAAAATCCTCGCCGACCACTATTTTCACAAACGCCTTTTTCCCCGCAATTTTTAAAAATTCAGCATGAGTCTTCCAAAGGCCTTTAACCTTCGCCGTCGACGGCAGTTTAATATCCATCGCCACCTGATCCGTATAAGGCAGAATATTTTTCAGCGCATTCACCAGAGTACCGTTTGTTTCCAGATAAATTCTAAACCCGGCTTTTTTCAAGGCTTTTGCCAGGCGGACAACAAACGCTTCCTGAAGCAGCGGTTCGCCCCCGGTAAGACTCACAGAATGGACCTTCCCTCTATAACTCTTAAGTAATTTTACGACTCCTGCAACAGTTACCGGATTTTTGACTTTTTTCCCGTTAAAAGCATTAAACTTTTCTTTTAATTCTCCCGCCGCGACCGTATCACAATAGGCGCATTTAAGATTGCAAAGGGAAAATCTAACAAAGACCTGTCTTACGCCGCAAAAAACGCCCTCGCCCTGGTAAGAAACAAATATTTCGTCTAAAAAACCCTGCTCAATCATTAAAATATGAAGCCGAGGCTCTGGCGGTCTCCCAGACGGTAACTTTCCCGAGCCGGACTTTTTTCCTTTTAAGCGATTTACTCAGGCACTCGAATATATATTTTGCAATATTCTCAGCAGAAGGATTAATCCTTTTAAAAGGCGGCAGTTCGTCAAGTACATGATGGTCCAAAACTTCCAGAACCTTTTTTAATTCAGCTTTTATTTCGCCAAAATCCATTATCAATCCTACACTGTCAGTTTTTTTTGCCCGGACACAGACCATGACCCGGTAATTATGCCCATGCATCCGCTCGCATTTGCCTTTGTATTTCCTAAGGAAATGCGCCGAAGCAAATTCATCTTCTACATTTAGCTCAAACATATTTACCCCAGTTTTTTAAGTTCCTTCAGGAACTCTTTTAATAATTGTTTTTCCGGCACCTTTTTGAGTATCCTGCCGTTTTTAAATATCAAGCCGCTGCCCTTTCCGCCGGCGATGCCAAGATCCGCATCCTTGGCCTCCCCGGGGCCGTTAACAACACAGCCCATGACCGCTATCTTTGCCGGTTTTTTCAATTTCAGCATTTCTTTTTCTATGAGTTCCGCCATGGGAAAAAGTTTTACTTCGCATCTCCCGCAGGTCGGACAGACCACCAGGTCGGACTCGTTTTTGCGCAGGCCGAGAGTTTTAAGTATTTCTCTCCCGACTCTGATTTCTTCCACCGGTAAGGCCGCCAGCGAAACCCGCAGAGTATCTCCGAGTCCTTCATTAAGAAGAATCCCCAGCCCTACAGCGGATTTTACCGTGCCGGTAAGGGCCGTCCCGGCTTCCGTAATCCCGATATGAAAAGGGTAGTCACAATTCTTTGCCATTAGCCTGTAAGAATCAACGGTGGTCATGGTATCCGAGGCCTTAAGCGAAATAACAATCTCCCGGAATTTATTTTTCTCAAAGAAGCGGATATACTCTTTTGCTTTATTTACCATCTTCAAAGCCATTACCGAGGCGGCTTCGCGGCGCTTCTTCTCGTTGAACTTCTCGATAGAGCCGGCATTCAGCCCTATCCTGATTGCTATACCTGCGCTTTTTGCCGCACTTAAAATTTCTTTAACCTTCCACTCTTCCCCGATATTTCCCGGGTTTATCCGTATCTTATCCGCCCCGGCGTCAATAGCTAAAAGCGCAAGTTTGTAATTAAAATGAATATCCGCAACCAGCGGGATTTTTATGCCTTTTTTTATCTGCTTAATTGCCAGTGCGGCTGCTTCATCCGGCACCGCCACCCGCACAATCTCACAGCCGGCTTTTTCAAGCTCCTTAATCTGAATAATCGTAGCAGAAGCATCTCTGGTATCAGTCTTTGTCATGGACTGCAGGGAGACCGGGGCCTTCCCGCCTATTTGTATTTTACCCGCATATACCGTGCGTGTTTTTCTTCTCATATTATTTAAGCAAGTGCCTCGCTATCATCCTCGCTATATCATTCCAGGTTACCACCACGGCAAGCCCTATCAAAAGGAAAAACCCGCCCTGCGCCAAAATATTCTGCACCTTAAAACTTAAAGGTTTGCCCCTTATACCTTCAAGCAGGAACATCAGGAGCACACCGCAGTCTACCACCGGAATGGGAATTATAAGATTAAAGAGACCGAGCGCCACGCTTACAAACGCAAAGAAGAAAATAAAATCATTCATACCTTTCTTGGCCATATTTGCGGCTGACTGCACTATCATAACCGGACCCCCGAGAGACTCCTTCGCAGACATCTTCCCGGTTATTAACTTATAAATTGCCACCACCTGGAGCCGGGAAATAGAATAGACCTGATCCAGACCCAGGTAAAGGGCCTTAAAAACGCCTATTCTTTCGTAATAGAAGAAAGGCGCTTTGCTTGTAATACCTATAATATATCTGTTTGAAACAAGAGTATCTTTTACCGGCTTAACTGTCCGGGTCAGCAGCTTTTCCTGCCTTTTTACTTCAAAAATCAGGTCCTTTCCTTCAGAAGCAACGGTAGCTTTGCCAATATCCGAAAACTGCAGAATCGCCGCGCCGTTTATTTTTACAATTTCATCGCCTTCCGTCAGCCCCCCTATGTAGGCTGGACTTGCCGGACTCACAGATTCCACCACCGGCGGGACATAAGGCATAAGACCCAGGATATGATCTTCCGGCAGTTCAATTTTGACTTCCTTGGCGGCTTTTCCCGAGACCACCTTTAAAAGCACGGACTTCTTATTCTTAAATTCGCTGTAAAATCCGTTCCAGGTTTTTATGTCTTTACCGTCCACCGAACGAATCTCGTCTTTATATTTTAAGCCGGCTTTTTCGGCTACGGAATTTACTTCCACTCCGCCGATAACCGTGCTGTAATCCGGGATTTTAACCCCGATAGTCATCATAAGTACAAAAACTATATAGGCGAAGACAAAGTTCATAAAAGGGCCCGCAAAGACAATAAGGCATCTTGACCACCAGGGTTGACCGAAATATTCCCATTTTTCAAATTTTTCGCGCTTTTCCGGGTCTTCTCCGGCCATTTTCACAAAGCCTCCGAAGAAAAAGAATAAAGAGATCATATAATCCGTATCGCCTCTTTTAAACCCGAATAAACGGGGACCGAAGCCCAGGGAGAACTTATCCACCCGGACACCCCTAAGTCTGGCCATGGCAAAATGTCCCAGTTCGTGGACAAAAATCACTATTCCTATGGCAATAAAGATCTGCAGCAATAAAAGTATATTGGCTATCATCTGTTCTCTATCTCCTTTTCGACATATTCTCTTGCCGCTTTCTCGGCGCTTATGATCTGCGCTAATTCCGGTGTTAAAATATTTTCATAAGCCGTAAGAGCCTTTTTAATCAGTTTTGCTATAGAGGTAAATTTTACCCGGCCGGCCAGAAAACCGTTAACCGCAGCTTCACTCGCGCCGGAAAGCGCCGCAGGCATGGTTCCGCCGGCCTTAACAGAGTCAATAGCATACTGGAGCGCCGGGAATTTGTTCAAGTCGGGTTTAAAAAATTCCAGAGTCCGTAATTTTGCAAAATTTAACCGGGGCATATTATTACCCTGCCGTTCCGGATGAAAAAGCGCGTATTGAATCGGTATGCGCATATCCGCAACCCCCAGCTGGGCAATAATTGAGCCGTCGACATACTCCACCATAGAATGGACCGCACACTGCGGATGGATAAGCACCTCAATATTTTCTACCGAAATGCCGAAAAGATGATGCGCCTCTATTATTTCGAAACCCTTGTTCATTAAGGTCGCGGAATCTATGGTGACTTTTTTACCCATCTCCCACCTGGGATGATTCAGGGCTTGCGCCAGGGTAATATTTTCAAGTTCCTGCTTGCTGTGTTTCATAAAAGGCCCGCCGGAAGCAGTTAAAATAAGTTTTCTTACTTTGCCGGGATCTTCCCCGTTAAGGCACTGAAAAATTGCGGAGTGTTCACTGTCCACGGGAAGGATATTAACGCCTTTTTTCTTTGCTTCTCTCATCACCAGGGCACCTGCAACCACCAGTGTTTCTTTGTTAGCCAGGGCTATATTTTTTCCGCGTTTAATGGCTTCCAGAGCGGGGATTAAACCGGACCCGCCCACGAGAGCAATAAGCAGAATATCGGACTCGCATTCGCGGATAAGTTTAAGCTGGCCTTCAAAGCCACAGAAGAATTTTACGCCCTTCATCCCGCCCATAGATTTCAGCCTGATGAAAGCGTCTTTATCATGGACGGCGACCATCTGCGGCTTAAAAATCTTTATCTGTTGATACAGAAGTTCAATGTTGTTTCCTTTGGCGCTTAGGGCAGTTACTTCGAAAGATGCCTTAAATGCGGATACTACCTTGAGGGTATTTACCCCTATGGAACCGGTGGAACCCAGTATAGCTATTTTTTTTCTTTTCACAGAACCGCCAGCAATAGATATATCGGAGCGGCGATTAAAAATGAATCCATTTTATCCAGAACCCCGCCGTGAGCCAGCACAAGATTTGACGAGTCTTTTACACCGCAGTACCTTTTAAGCAGCGATTCCAGGAGGTCCCCCGACTGGGCCGCCAGGCTGAGAAGTATCACCATAAAATAAACATAACCAATATTATCATAAGGCACCAGGGCTGATGTAAACGGAATATATTTAAGCAGAGTGACCGCTAAAAGCGCTATTCCAATCCCGCCAAAGAGGCCCTCCACCGATTTATTTGGGGAGATTAACGGCGTTAATTTTGTTTTGCCGAATCTGGAGCCGATAAAATAGGCCCCGCTGTCATAGAGCCATACCACGGCAAAGAGAAATAAAGTATGATAGGCCCCTATATTCCTGACTAAAATTAAACTGCTCCCGAGTAAAACTATGTAAAATATTCCAAAAAACGAGAAAACAACTCTCAAAACACTTTCTTTTATATCCCGCCCAAAAAGTGAAAATACGGTTAAAAGAACGGCATAGATAATAATAAGCGTGAACCCGCGGTAGAGGATCACAATATTTAAACTGTAGATCTGGAATTTCCCCAGACCGTAAAGAACGGCCGCAAGAAAGAAAATATTTAATAGAGTAAATATCTTTATTTGTGCTTTTTTAAAGATGCTTGAGTATTCCAGCATTGCAGCAAACAAAGCAAGGGCGATAAGAATATTGTAAAATAAAGTATTTTCTAAAAGCACCAGGTAAATAAACAAAGGAATGAAGACCAGCGCTATTATAAGCCGTGAAATCATATGCTTTTTACCCCGCCGTAACGCCTGTCCCTTTTTTGATAATCCAGAACGGCCATATAAAAATCAGTTTCCGAAAAATCCGGCCAAAGGGTATCGGTAATATAAATTTCGCTGTACGCAATCTGCCAGAGAAGAAAATTGGAAACACGCAGCTCGCCGCTGGTTCTTATTAAAAGATCCGGGTCAGGAAAACCGGCGGTATAAAGATAGTTCGAGATAGTTTCTTCATCAATGGAATTTACCAGGTCGGTTGCATTCAGGTCTTTCTTTACCGCCAGCAGGTCCTTAAAGAGTTTTCTGACTGCGTCAATTATCTCAACTCGTCCCCCGTAATTTAGTGCTATATTCAGGGTTAACGCCGTATTCCCGGAGGTAATTTTAACAGTTTTTTCTATTTCTTTTCTG
>Ga0114951_10000966_pt1 | contig 37798 bp, 24 predicted proteins | sample AM7aDNAmetaG_FD_88677 | JGI IMG/M metagenome (GOLD analysis project Ga0114951, IMG submission 88677) | Freshwater microbial communities from Finland to study Microbial Dark Matter (Phase II) - AM7a DNA metaG | ecosystem: Environmental > Aquatic > Freshwater > Lake | place: Finland: Lake Alinen... | reverse complement strand
CGGAGCGGTTTACCCCATCATTCCCGACCTCATCGAGATCGGCGTGGACATCCTGAACCCCGTCCAGCCGCTGGCAACGAACATGGACCCGTTCCGCCTCAAGGCCGAGTTTGGAGACCGGCTGACGTTCGACGGCGGCATCGATATTCAGCACCTGCTGGTCCACGCATCCCCCGAGGAAGTCCGCCGGCACGTGCGCCGGATCATCGACGTGGTCGGCCGCGACGGCGGCTACCTCCTGGCCGGCTCCCACACGATCCAGGCGGATGCCCCCGTGGAGAACCTCCTGGCGATGATTGAGGCGGCGCGCGCGGCGTAGAATCCGCGCCGCCTGACTTGCCCGGTACGTCCGCTATGCTCGTCCGTGGCCGGAGGGGGCAGGGTCCGTCGGCTGAAATGCCGCCGGCTATTTTGCGGCGGCTCGTGGACAGTGCTTCTTTCGGAAGCCGTTTCAGTAGAGGTCCGCCAGGTCCTTCACTTCTCCCGGCGCGCCGGGCAGGCGCGCGTTCCGCGCTCGCAGGGTCTCGGCCAGGCCTTTCACGGCCTCCCTCGACAGAGGCGTGGCCCCGCCGATCATCTGAGCGATGGCCACGCTCTTGGCGGACGTTTCCAGCATTTCCAGCAGTTCGAAGCAGCGCGAAAGCCCCTCCCGGCAGAGCACGACCGCGCCATGGTTGCGCATGAGGAACGCATTGTGCCGCATAATGACCGGATCGAATTTCCGGGCCAGATCCTCGGTCAGAGGCTGGGCGTATTCCGTCAGCGCCACGGGCCCGACCTCGATGACCGGCTCCGGAAGCCAGGGCATCTGCAAAAGCTCCGGCTTCGACAGGGCAAACGCCGTCAGCCAGGTCGGATGCGCGTGGATGATGGAGACGATGTCCGGCCGCTTTGCGTAAATGCCCAGGTGAATGCGAACCTCCCCGGTGGGCTCCCGCTTCTCCGCGGCAAAAAGGACCCGGCTGTCCGCTCCCACGATGAGGACGTCGTCGAAGCGGATCTTTCCCTTGTTCATCTTCGTCGGCGTGATGAGTACGCGGTCGGGACCCACCCGCCAGGAGAGATTGCCCCCCTGGCTTGTGACGTACTGGCGAAGCGCGGCCGCTCCGCATGCTTCGACCGTCTCATTGATCTCACGCTCAAACTGCTTTTGGAGAGTGTGCATCGCCTTCCTTTTCGTTCCCGAACGGCATCGCTTCCCCGGCTCCTCCGCCCCGGTCCATTGCGCGCTAGCGGGGCAGGAGCATGCGGCGAAGCAGCGCGGAGCTCTTCGTGGCGTCGCCCTCCTTCAGGAGAGCGGTGATTGCGGCCCGGTGACGGTTCACCCCATTCTGCATCGCCCGGAGCCATGACACGCTCTCGGACAGCGCGCGCGTGGCATCCTCGCGATACGGATACTGGTCCATCGAGTACCATCCCTTGTACTCGATGCGGTCGAGCCAGTAGAGCAGTTCGATGTACTCGACGGTGTGGACCGATCCGACCATCATGTCGTCGTCCCACGAGCGGTAGTTGTCGTTGAAGTGCAGATGAAAGAGCTTGCCGCCGGCGCACTGGGCCATGCAGGCGGCTTCCGAGACGTTCTCGCCGGCCACGAAGGAATGGCCCACGTCAATAGTCACCCCCACGTTGTCCAGGCCGATCTCCCGGCAGACCAGGAGCGTATCCGCCATTCTCGCCAGGTAGCTGTGCGTGCGCGGTTCCTTGGGTTTATATTCCAGGGCGAAGCGAATCTTGGGGAAGGCCCTCGCGCAGGCGCGGACGCCTTCAACCAGCCAGGCGCGCTCGCGAATGTAGTCCGTCTGCATGGGGTAGTCGTACCCGTCCTGGCCGTTCCAGATATTGATCAGCCCGCAGCCCAGCGCGAGGGCCATCTCGCAGGCCTCCAGGGTGGTTTCCCTGGCCTTGCGGCGGATCGTTGCGTCACGGGAAGTGAACGCGCCCTTCCCGAAGATGGGCTGCGAAAAATGATCCGGAATGATCGAGACGCACTTGAGCCCAAGCTCCTTCGTCGTCTTGCCCATTTCCCGGACGTTGTCGAGCCGGATGTCCCAGGTGCCGACCAATTCCACTCCGGTAACCCCGTCAATCCGCGCCGCGCGTCTGAGCATCGTCAGCGTATCGGGATTGTCCTTGTAGCCGGAGGAACAGAATCGGTCGCGGGTGTTTCCCAGGTTCCCTAGAATCACGGAATACTTCTTCGCCGCCATGACCACCACCTCCCAATAGGTGCCGTTGCAGCCGGAATGCGCCTCACCGGAGCTCGTTTATCACCGCGCGCGGATTGTACAGCCTTGTCACATCTCCTTCAAGAGCGCGGCGACCCGGGCAGGGGCTTTCCCAGGCAGGGCCCCTCGTCATTGCGAAGGCAGCGGTCCTTCTCCGGACGGCGCGGAGTGACGCTCACTTCAGGCGGCTGACGAGGGATTGGATGACGGCGTCCGTCTCAGAGATAGGGTCCGCCAGCGGTTCCATGAAGTCCCACGGCTTGGTGCTGGCCAGAAAACGGTTCTCCTCGGCAGTCGCGCCGGTGAGCGGATGCTGAGCGTGAACCATTTTCAGGAAACGGAAAGAGCTGCTAAGGCGGTCGATGCGGTCCGCGTGCGCGTACATGTGTTGCACGACCCGCCGGAGGTTCTCGGGGGATGACGACGCGTAGAATTCGCGGATGTTCTCCATGTGCTCGCGCAGAACGTCGTCGAACTGGTCCTTGAAGGAGTCCCAGGGGAAGTCGAACTGCTTGAGGAAGAACAACGGCCCCGGAGGGCAGCGATCACTGCACCAGCGCTCAAGCCGCGTGGCCGTGTACGGGATCGAGGGATCCCACAACCCGTCGGAAAGAATGCGGAGCTGCTCCTCGAAATACGCCATGCCGTTGAGCGCCTCGTAGACCACGCCGTCCACTCCCAGGCGCTGCCACCGGCGCAGATCCTCCAGCAGAACGGCGGTGTTCGGCTGCGGGCAGGAAAGCGCGCCATGCAACTGGAGATTATGGAAGACGCACAGCCGCTGGTCGAACTTCTCCCGCCATTCACGGAGCCGGTCCATGAGATAGATGTTCACCGGCACCCCTTCGGCGGCGGGGTCCACCTCAGCCTCCCGGTTCTTGACGTGAATGGGATGTTCATCGCCGAGCGGCCGCCAGCGATTCCGAAGGTGGTCGTCAAACAGAACCCCGTCCAGCCGGCGATGGAGCGCCATGTCCGCAGGAGGCCGCAGCCGCTGGACGTACACGAGCGATTCGAGTTCCTTCTCGGGGGCGAGTTCGCTCCCGGCATCCACGAAGCACTTCAGAAGCGGCTGCCACTGCTCGACCGGGTTCAGGCCGCGGCATTTGGGACAGCGGCAATGGCCGTAGCCGTCCCCCGTCATCGCGACAAGCCGGGCCGCCGGGCCGGTCTGCGTTTTGAAAAACTCCCGCGCGCCCCGCCGAAAGGCCTCGACCCCCTCCGGATCGCTGACGCAGAGACGGGTTTCGCATTCGACGCGCTGGGTGTACGGGGTTCCATCTTCCCACGTCGCGAGCCATCGGACCGGCGCATCGGGCGGAAGAAACGCCATGGAGGTGTAGACGTAGAAGACCAGGTCAATGCCGCGCTTGGCGCATTCCTCGACGATCAGCTCCCGGTGGCGCTTCCAGCCGTAGTTGACGTGGACGACGAGCGAGTTCAGCCGCCACTTGCCCATCCGGTCGATCAACTGGCGCAGTTCGGCGGGGGTGTGCCGGGCGAGGGACTCGCAGGTGTTGATCCCTCGCGTGGTGAAGGCGGCCCGGAAGACCCCGGGCGCGCGACCCCCCAGCGCGTGGTAGACCCCGTGCAGGCAGGAGCGGGCGTTCGATCCGGTCACGCGGATGCCGGCCCCTCGGCGCTCGACGGCATAGCGGTCGCCGGGCTCGGGGAGGACCTTCAATTCAACGGCCAGGTCGCCGGCTTCGCGCCGGGCGAACGCCAGAATCTTCGCCTCATTCGAGTGCGCGGGCACTCGGGACCTCTCGCGATGCACGGCATCTTCAGATGGGCAGAAACGCAGCATAGGATCGCATCCGAAAGAAGAATTGCTCACTTCGGGTACAGCAACTCCTGCCCCGCCAGCGGGCCCTGCTTGTGTTTGATCCAGTACTTGCCGGCGGGCGCGTGGAGGCCGTATCCGGTGAACTCCTTGTCCCCCGGGAACACATAGGTGTAATTGGGCCCGTCGGAGTAATCCACGCGGCGGCCATCCACCAGCGCGGAGAACTCCAGAAGCTCCTTCCCCCTGGCAGCCAGCCATCCCCCTTTCGGCAGGAGGAACGTCTCGCCGTTGCGCACCACAGTCCAGGTCTTGCCCGCCGGATTGCAGTTGGCCCAGATTTCCAGCCCGTTCTTGTAGCGGATGAAGGTCTGGCTCTCGAACTGGATGTCGCGCGCGACCGCCTCGCTCGTGCCGATCAGCTTGTTTCCGTCGAAATGGAGAATTTCAGCCACCGGCTCCATGACGTATTGCTCCTGGAGCTGCTGCACCATGAAGTAGGTGAGGAAACGGATGGGCCAGAAGGAGGCGGCCGGGGATACGCTATGGTACGGCTCCTGAATGCCGATGTTCCCGAACGCAATCTCCGAGCAAACGAAATTGTAGTACTCCTCAATCGGGGGGTAGGCCTTGTCGCTGAACATATAGGGGCACGGCCCCATCCCCAGGTCGCCGCCGAGTTCGTGCGTCTTGAGAAGCTGGAAGTTGACGAACAGCGGGGTGGGCTTCTTGCGGGTCTCGTCGTACGTCTGCCCGTAGCTGCCGTCCACAAGCCCCGCCTCGCGGAAATGGTGTCCACATCCTTCGCTGAAGACGGGCCCCTGGACCACTTCGCGCACGTTTCGGTAGGCGCAGGCCATGGCGCGGAGCGTGTCGATCATCTTGCCGTTCTCCGGATAGCGATGGTCGTAGTCATTGCTCTCAAAGGCGTAGTTGGCGGTCCAGCCGTCCATGTAGATCACGTTGGCGCCGTACTTCCCCGCCCTCGCCTTGGAGACGGTGGCGCAATACTCGGGAAAGGCCCAGGGCTTGCAGTGCGTGGCCTGCACCCAGGTGGTGCGCCAGTTCCCATCCGGCCCATAGGCCATCCAGTCGTAATGGAAGAAGTCGCAGATCGGTTGCAGGAAGCTGTACCCCTCGTAGTAGCCCGTGCGCATCCCCTTCTCGCGCATCCATTGGTAGAAGGAGATGACGGCGTCGTCGCCGCCGTACTTCTCAAAGGCCTGTGCGTTGCGCATGCGTCCGGTGAACGGCTCCGACCCGCGCCCGCCGCGCCAACTCCAGAACCCGGCGTGCCAGATGAAATAGAGGTCGGTCATTCCGTAGTCCACCGCCTGCTGCACGTACGCCTTCACCGTCGGAAGGTCCGTGCCGTTCACCAACTGCCAGAGATACTTCTTCAAGACGGCCTTGTTGGGCGAGGGAGGGTTGTTGACCGTCGGCAGCACTTCGTCGTAGTCGGAGCTGACGGCGATGTAGAACCGCTCCTTCAGCGGAAACCGCGACCCGTCGGTCCTCGGCAGATAAGCGTACTTCGACGAGTCCGAGAAGGTGTACCAGGCCTTGTCCCCCGCGATGTTGTTCGCGCCGGTGTATGGCAAGGTGGAAACGTTGGAAAGATACCAGTCCGGCAGATAGGACACGAAGAATCCCCGATCCAGGAGAATGTTCGGGCTCCACCGCATATACGGCGTCTCGACGATCTTCGGCGCCTTCAAACCGTCCGCGTGGCCGAAAAGCCATTGGTCCACCGTGGCCGAATCGGACTCCGCCTCGACCGCCAGCGCCTTCCCCATGAGGTAGAAAGTGTAGCGCACCGTCGTTGCCCCGGCGGGAGACTCGAATTTCCAGGAGATCAGCACCTTGTCCCCTTCCAGCTTCGAACCAAGGCAGGCTCGCTTGACGGTTTCATCCCGCACCGGGTCGACAATCGTGGTGCCGTAGATCAGGACCGGTCCGCTTTCGACCGCGGGGCGGAAGCGGCCACCCCCGCCGATGTCCACGGAGATGTCGGAGAACGTTCCGCTCTTGGGCTCGACGATATAGCGGACGACTTCTTCCTGACCGGAGCGCGCTTCCCCGGCGGTCTTGTTCTGCGCCGGGGCGCGGTATTCCAGGACGAAGGCGCTCTCTTTCTTCGAGGCTTTCGTGGCCACCTTGGATTGGGTGACCGGGGCGGAGCCGGAATCGGTGACCGGGAGTTTGACGATCGGCCCGATGTGCTCGAACTTCGGCGGCGGGCCGGAGAGGTCAAACTTGATGAAACGCATCTCGTCCAGCGTGAAGAGATATGCCTGGTCTTTCACAAGCGGGCCGATTTCCATGGAAACCAGTTCCGCACCGACCGGAGTCAGGCGGGAGGAATCGCGATTGCGGTACAGCGTCCAGTCATAGAAGATCTTTCCGCCGCGCGAGTAGCAGAGGTCCCCGCCGCGGACGGAATAGGTTTCTCCGGACGGATCGCGGAAATTGACGGTGAGGCTCAACCCGTCGTAGTAATGGCCGTGGACCCATGCCTCGACCGTGTCGAATGGATGCTCTATGCGGAGCGGCTTGGGCGGGCTGATGAGGACGCGCCCGTTGTTCCCGGTGCAATTCACCTCGATGCGCGCGTTGGGTACGCCGCGGATCCCCTGTTTCGATGAAAGGTAGAACTGCCCGTCACCATCGAAGAACGTCGCGGTCCAGCCCTCAATCGTGTTGAAGTCCACATCAGCCTTTTCGAAAAACGCATCCTTCCGGACGTCCGGCGGGAGGAAGTCCTCGTCTTTCGGGTTGGTGGGCAGCGGCGTGAGCTCCTGGCGCGCGAATGAAACCACCTTCCTGGGAATCCGGCTTTCGTCCGACACCTGGGCAATGCAGTTGTCCAGGTAGAGTTCGGCCGAGCCGTACGACGGAATGCACCAGCGGTTGTAGTCGATCTTCGTCCAGTTCACCTGGGGGCCGCCAGCGACGGCAGGGTCCTTCCCCTTGCCGAGCGGGACGCCGTTGACGCTGGAGTTGTTCAGTTGAGGCAGTCCGTCGCGCAGGACGAGCGCCACCTCGTTCCACTTGCCGCTCAGGAGCAGGCCGGAGGGGACGTACCAGGAGATGAACTTCTCATTGCTCCGGCTGCCGATGGTGAATTCAAACCGGTTTCCCATCGCTGCAGTTTCCGAGGAACCGATCTTGGAGGCGTCATCCACCCAGAGGTCGAAGCGGATCACGCCGTTCGCACCGATCAGCGAGAAGTCCTTCGCCTCCGGCCAGTTCATCTTGGTCAGCAGCACGCGGCCGGGCTTCGGCTCGGTGCGGAAGTGCAGCGAAGAATTCCCCTCCGAGGCGAGGTCATAGGTCTGTTCGAGGAAGGCCGGCTTCTCGTCGTAATATTTCTCCGGCGCGGCGCGGCCGTTCTCGATCACCCACCTGGTTTCCGGCGCACCCAGCGCCAGGACAGGAAAGAGGACCATGATTGCGGAAATACAGGCCCGGCATCCTCCTCGCATGAGCGTCTCCCCTTTCAAGCGGCGGACAGGTCCGCGCCGCGTTTCGACCGACGCCGCACCGGCGCACCGGGCGGGCCGGCATGGACGGGATCACTTGGCCGTCACAGCTTCCGCGACGCAGTTATCCAGGTAGAAGTCCGTCGCGCCGTACGTCGGGATGCACCACCGGTGATAGTTCACCTGACTCCAAACGGTTTCCTTGCTGCCCACCACCTGCGGCTCCTTGCCTTTGGAGAGCGGCGTGTCGTTCACGGTGGAGCCTTCGATCTGCGGCAGCCCATCGCGCAGCGCCAGGCGCACCTTGTTCCACTTCTTGTTCTGCAGAAGCGTCGAAGGAATATACCAGGAGGTGAATTTGTCGTTGGACCGGCTGCCGACGGTGAACTCGAACCGGTCTCCCATGGCGTCGGGAGCGGAGCCGACCTTGGAGGCGTCATCCACCCAGAGATCGAAGCGGATCGTTCCATTCGCGGCAATGGAGGTGAAGTCCGCCGCATCCGGCCAGTTGAATTTGGTGAGGAACACGCGTCCGGCCTTCTCGTCGGTCGAACGGAAGTGAAGCGCGGCCTCCCCCTCGGACAGCTGCGCCTTGCTTTGTTCCAGCAGGGCGGGCTTTTCGTCGTAGTACTTGTCCGGCTCGGCGCGACCGTTCTCTATGACGTACTTCCCCACCGGCGCTCCGAAGCTCAACGACCCCAGCAAACCCACGGCGAGCAGAGAGACAAGCGCGATTCTCGATTTCATAACGACACTCCTTGGGTATTGGACGCAGTCCACCCTCCTCCTTGAAGAGGAAGCATGGTTTCAGGTCCGCAAAGGGGGCTGAAGGCGCAACGCGCTCCCGCCGACTTGCGGCCGCCGGCGGGCGCGGTATGCCGTATCACGTTACCAGCCTCGGGTGGTCCCGACATCAACTCCAGCGCCCACGTCAAACTGGTGCCAGATGTCCGGCGTTACGGACACGGAAGAAGCCGTGGCTCCGTTCGACGACACATATCCCGCCGTAAACTCGCTGGCCCCCTGGTCCCACCACATCAGCTTCTGCTGGGAATCGCCGTACCACTTCGCGCTGAAGTCGCCATAGAGGATGTTGTACCCGTCGCGATGACCGTACCAGCCGACGCCGGGCCTGTTTGCCAAGGCAGGGACCTCGCATACGTCGGGACGGTCGAACGAGTCGGCGAGAAAAGCGCGCCCTCCCAGTTGCTTGCTCGTCTTGAAGTACGGCAGCCATTGGTTATGCATCTGGCGCGGATTCGTCCAGGGGACCGGCATGGTATAGCTGCCGGCAAAGACGTTACCGACCTGGCCGTTGTTGATGTCATACGCCGCCATCAACCGATAGGAATAGTTGGAGAGGAGTCGTCGCGTATATTGCAGCTCAGTCGCCCAGGTCGCGTTGGGGGCCCACATCTTGCCGACGTTGCTCCAGTTGCCGTGCGTGAGGATTCGCGAATCGGTTCCTCCGGCCGCTTTCAGTTCTTCCATCGTCGTCGCGCCGTTGTCCCTGTTGCTGTAGGAGGACTGACTGCCGAGCTTGATGTACAGTTCATCCGGCATGTTGCTGGCGGTCGGGCAGAAATACACCCCGAGGTTGCCGATGTATCCGCAACTGGCCAGGAAGCCCACGCCATGCGGAACCATGGCGAGGTTGCCGAGGGCGTAATTCGGCGTGCCTCTGCTGGTGTCGATTTGGCCCTGAGCGATGCACCGCATAAGGCTGCGTCCCCAGCCGGCAGCGCTGTAGCGCGCCGCATATGAAAGGTACCCCAGAATGCTGGTATCACAGACCGGCCAGGCCCGGATTACATCATGAGGCGCCGTACCTTTGGGGTCGGAGTACAACCCTACATCCGTGAGTGCGCCGCGTGTGATATCAAAATCCAGATTCCACGTTACGTTGAACGGCACGTAGTCCGAGTAGTCCGACAAGTAACTCGCGAAGCCCTTGGACATCTGGCTCAGGTTGTTCAAGCACGCCGTGCGCCGCGCCTTCTCCCGCGCCGCCGCCAGCGCGGGCAGCAGCATCCCGGCCAGAATCGCTATGATCGCGATCACGACTAACAACTCAATCAGCGTAAACGCCGAGCGCCAATTCCGCTGTCCTCGCATGGCCTTCTCGCCTCCAAATAGGGAACACAGGCACAGGAACTTGCCACTACCCGGATCATTAGGAATGTCGAAACTTACTGACATACTTCTCTACTCTCTATATATGATTGTAATTACTCATTTTCTCTTTGTCAAGCGGAAAATACATAGCTACCCGAAATTCTGCAAGGCTCACTTAGCCCTTGATACGCTGTCCTTATATCGATATCATGCCACCTATATACATCCCAGATGCTTGAACACACTCATAACCGAAATATTCTGATCTGCTTGACAGGCCTGGGGCCTTGCGATATGCTGGATATGTATATATGTCCGGCTGGACACAAGAGTAGCTATTTAATGCCTGAGTTCCAGGGCGAAATGATTTCCTATGGTCACGCAGAAGAAATACGAATTTGCCGTCAATGAGTTGCGGGAGAGAATAGGCGCATCCTGCAAGCATGGCGATCTGCTGCCATCGGAATCGGAACTCGCGGGGACACTCAGCGTCAGCGTTGGCACCGTGCGAAAGGCGCTGGACATTCTTGTGACGGACGGCCTGCTCGAAAAAAGGCAGGGCAAACGCGCCATCGTCAGAAGGCTCTTGACGGACCATGAGGGCGCCAGGAAGCGACTGGGAACGCTGCTCTTGATATGGCTGGACCAGCGAGGCTTCTTCCAGGAGGAGGCGATCGCGCTGCAGCGGCAACTGTTCCAGGCGGGCTTCGCCACCGCCTTTTGCAGCATGGGCACCCTGGCCAATGTGCCCAGCGTCGAAGAACTGAAAAGAGTTCTTGAGACGCACCTTTTTGACGGATTGATTTGCGGACCGTTGCTCGGCTGCTATGACAAGATCGCCCCCGCATTCGCCGATGTGACCCGTCCAACGGTGTTCATCGAGAACCGGGACCCCATCCCGGCGAACTTCGTGACGGTGGATATGGGCGCAGGCACCTACGCGGCGACAAAACACCTCCACCAGATCGGCTGCCGCACCATCCGCTACTATGGCAGTCCGGAGGACAAGGGAGCCTGGGGCAGGTTGCCGGGGATCATCCGCTTCGTCCAGGAATGCCAGCCCACGGTTTCTCTCGAAACGTTTGTTGTGCCCGCATGGGGCACGGTGGAGTCAGGCCATGAGACGGCCTCGCGCGAGTTCGCCGCCGGCCGCGTGCCCGACGGCATTCTTGCGCACAACGACTTCTGCGCCTTGGGAATTATGATGGCCGCCCGGGAGTTCGGCATTCGAATTCCGGAGGACCTCGCGCTGATCGGCTTTGACGACGTCGCCGACGCGTTGAAGGCGGCCCCGCCGTTGACAACCGTTCGCCAGCCGAAGGAGCAGATCGCGCGCGAAGCGATCACCATGCTCACGGAGGCCATTTCGCGTCCCTCCTCCCCCTTCCGGCAACGCGTTGTCCTCGATCCCCCCCTGGTGTTTCGCGATACGACCCTCGGCTATGCCCGCGCAATCCGAACCCCGCGCGAGGGCGCGTAACGTCGTCCGCCTCCTATGGACGCGCGGCAGGAGAACCAGGCGCGCAGCGGGGAGTTCATCCCCGCTGAACTGACCTCGTGCGTGCAGGGCCGGGCCCTTCCTACCTCGACACCGCTTCCATCGTCAGGCGCGTCCACTCGCTCAGGCGCTGCGGGTGGCCCATGAGCGTCTGCAACTCGCGCAGGACAGCTTGATAGTGGCACCCCTTCAGCCGTTCCGCCTGCGCGACGATTTGCGCCTTGAGTTTGACTGTATCGTCCGGGCACACCACGTCCGTGGCCTTGTGACGCCACATAATGCAGCAGCGATCGCCGACCTTGTCGACCAGAACGGACAGGTCGGTCCAGGCGCTGCACGTCAGAAGACGCAGGTTCGGGATAGTCAGGACGTGGTCAAGTTTCCGCGTCAAGTTCTCGCAGCAGCCGTAGCCGACCGCGCCGAAGCGCAGGAAGAGTCTCTTCTGGTAGTCCAGCAGGAACTCGTTGAACATCGCCGGGCCCACCGTGTCGAATTCCTGGGAATTGCCGTGCCCCCAGCAGTCCCGCAAATCGAAGTTCCCCGAGACGTTCTCGCGCAATGGGTCGCTCAGGAACATGGCACAATCGGTGTTGGGAAGAATCCCGCCGGCAAGTTCGATGGCATCGAGCCGGGCCATCTCGCCCCGGCACACGGTCTCCAACAGCCGATGCACCAACTCGGGCGACTCGGCCATGTCGATCAGTATTTGCTCCATGCCGCGCAGGCCGACGGCCGGCTGGCAAAGGGTTGCGCCGCTGTAATAGCCGGTGATCGGACTGACCCGGACCGGCATCGCTTCACCCAGAATGTCGGCAAGCCGCGCGCGCGCCGCCTCGGTGGCCGCGCGGTTGATCTGGTAGCGCGGAACGACCAGCCGGGCGAAGTCCGCCGCACAGCGCAGGGCGGGCTTGTAGCGCCAGGCGTCGCCTTTGGTTTCCGTCTTCTCGCACTCGATGTCGAGGCCCCACGTGTTGGCGGGACTGACGTCAAACACCGCGTTGACCATGAAGTACTCATTGACAGGCGTGTCGTCGCCAATGGCATCCTTGATCAGCAACCGCTTGAAGTGGACCTCAAGCTCCTGAAAGGCGGGGGTCCGGCAGGCCAGCTTGGCCTCCGGCAACAGTTCGCTCCAGCAGCCAACGGGATTGCACCAGACCGGCGGCCGGTCCGGGCGTCGCCGCGCCACGACATCGCGCCAGCGCTGGTTGATAGCCCGCATGCGCGGAGCGCGGGCGAGAGCCGCCACCCTCGTGGCCAACTCGCGGATGAGCCGCTTCTCCCCATCCGGCGAGTCCGCCAAACGATTCAGATCATTGAAGAGCCGTTCGCAATACAGCATCAGGTTCTGTCCTTTCATCGAGTGATGGCTTCCATAGCCCGGCAAAGTATCTGCCCTTGGGATGCGACTGGAATCCTCTCGTCGCAACATCCAGCCCCGCAACTGCGCCCAATGCGCCGGACCGCCCGCGTCTCCATTATTATCAATAAGACGGCCAACGGAAGTCAATGTTACAGAAGGGCATTGCCCGGATAGCAGGGAATTCCGGCCGGATCATCTGCGCCGCGCAGGCGTCGGATAGTTCAAGCGCAGCCTGTGCGCGACATACCGGCAACGGCTCGGCCAAGTCGCCGGCGGATGTATTTCCATCGACCTTGCAGGCTCTTCATTGAACCCAGGTCTCCGGAGTGTTACCCTATTCCCGGCCCAACATGGTCTCAGGGTCCGGACGTTCGCGCATTTATTGCCACCCATGATTTGAGCGGCTTGCCCGCCGTAGTCCCGCAACAGCGAGCCAAAGGAATGAGGCATAGTTAGATGACTTCGAACTCCGTCACTGTCGCCACGTCCAGGTTACGCGCCACCGTCGCCGCCGACGGAGGTCACCTGGAATCGTTGGAGGGCGCTTGCGAGAGCGGGTGGAAGCGCATCGATTTCCGGTCTGATGCGCACCGTGGCCCGGCGTGGTACTGCCGCTCCCGGGGGAGCGAAGAACCGGTCCCCCTCCGAATCACCGACCGCGCGCGCCTGAAATTCGAGGGGGATCTCGGATCACTGCGCTTCTCCCTGCGCTATGACCTCCGCGGCGATCAACTGGCGCTGACCGCCGCCATTCGCAACATGGGCGCCGGGGTGGCTCATCCGTTGCGCGCGGGTTTGCGGCTGGGTCTGGATACTTACATGGAGAAGTTTCCGGACTGGAACGACAAGTTCTTCCCGACGCTCCTGCGCTGCGAGAAAACGCACTTCTGGGGCTACGCGATGACGCCGCGCGGCCGCATTCTCGGCATCGCCTCCCCCGACGCCGTCGCCTCCTGGCATCTGGACTACAAGGGGCTGGAGCATCGGATCTACACGCTTTGCCTCGACCTGCTCCATCCCGGCCCGTTGCCGACGCGTCACCCGCAGAACTTGGACACTCTCCAGCCCGGCGAGCAACGGCAATGGACGATCCTCCTCGAAGAAATTCCATCGCTCCAGTTGATCAAGCCGCGCCTCGCTGCCGCCACAGGCGCGCCCATGCTGGAGTGCGACCGCTGCACCGTGGAGCCGGGCGAGGCGATTAACTTGACGCTCCACGGAGGCCCTTCCCGCGTGGAGCTCCTGACCCCCGAGGGCGGCCTCTCTCCCATAGAACCGGCCGCGCCCTTCCATCCCGGCGACACCCCCGGCCTCTACACTCTGCGGGCCACTTCTCCCAACGGCAAAATCGCGGAAGCCATCGTGACCGTCCGGCGTCCCTGGTCGTGGTACTTGAAACGCGCGCGCGCCGAGGCGCTGGCCAAACCGCAGAAGGCCTCTTCGCATACCGAAAGCTGGTACGGCTTCTTCTCCTGCTTCCTCGCGCAGCGGCACTTCCCGGACTCGGCGCTCGACGCCCGGGCAAAAGCCAAGTTCGAGGAAATCTGGCCATTGATGTACGACATGCAGACCATGACGCCGACCTCCTGGCAGAATCGCGTCCAGAACCACGCCTGCGCCGCCGGGCTCATGGCGGCGCGGTATCGCGCCACCGGGGACATCCGGGACCTCGAATTCGCCGCCTCCCTCGCCGATTTCCTGCTGACCAGGCAGTCGGCCGACGGCGCTTACCGCAACGGGAGCGTGCACTACACCTCGGTCGTGTATATCGGCAAATCGATACTGGAAGTCCTTGCGGAGGAGAAGAAGCTGGCCGCTTCGGACGCCGCGTGGAAGGCGCGCTACGACCGCCACTACGATTCCGTGCGCCGCGCAATGGATGAACTCGCTCGGAATCTCGACAACATCCAAACCGAAGGGGAGATGACCTACGAAGACGGCATGATCTCCTGCAGCTATTCGCAACTGGCGCAGTTCGCCCTGTGGCAGGAGGATCCCATCCTCCGGCAGAAATACCTCCAGGCCGCGGCACACCTGGCCGGGGGACACCGATGCCTGTCGCAGATTCTTGTGCCGGACAGCCGGATGAACGGTGCGAGCCTGCGCTTCTGGGAGGCGCAGTACGACATCCTCACCACGCCGAACATGCTCAATTCACCGCACGGTTGGAGCGCATGGCGGATCTACGGACTGCACTACCTCTACCAACTGACCGGCGAGGAGGAGCACCTCCGGCAAGCCATGAACGGGCTCGGCGCCTGCGCGCAGTTGATTGACGCGGACACCGGCGAACTGCGCTGGGCTTTCGTGCCGGACCCCCATGTCGAAGCGCTGCATTTCGAGGAATTCCCGGACAGTCCCGGCAAGGGACGCAGCGTCCCGCGCGTTATCGGCGAGCAATACCTGCCGATGATCAGCGGGTGGTACCGCGCCAGACCCGACACGTGGGTCACCGGTTACTGGGGCGGAGCCAGTGACGCCGCCCTGCCGCCGGGGGAATCCTGGCCCGCGGTCTGGGGCCCGATCGACGGCTCTGCGCGCCCGGTGGGCGGAGATGGCGGCTGCTGTGACAACGATGTTCATGAGATCTTCAAGTGCCTTGAGGAAGTCGCCCTGACCAGCGCGTACGTCGTGGAGCGCGAGGATGGCCGCATCGCCGCATGGAACTGTCGCGTGAGCGCCGGCGCGGAGGGACAGATGATCGTCACCCCCTCCGAGGAGATCGTCTCTCGCGTTCATCTCAACTTGCGCGCCGGGCATTCCGTGCGCATCTGCTTCGCGGGCGGCCGAACTCTGAACGCCACGGTCAAAGGGATGAAATGGCTGTATCCGGACGGCCCGGAAATGCCGGGAGGCGCGCGGTAGAAAACCGAGTGGCCGTGTGGGCTGGTGATGCCCGCACGGCGGCATCGCGCAGGGGCGCAGATGCTTGTGGCGCACTGAGCGCCGAAGTACAATTGATTCAACTTCGTCGCCCCGCGGACGACGAAAGTCCGGCCGGCGGTGACCGGCGCTGACATGCGAGGAACGAAAGAAAACCAGATGGAAACGATCTTTCAGGTCGATGGGAAGCCCTTCTTTCCGCTCGGGGGCCAGGCCCACAATTCGAGCGCCTATTCACCGGATGAACTGGCGTCCTTCTGGAAAGCGTGCGCCGCGATGCAGGCCAACACGGCGGAAGTGCCCGTTTACTGGGAGCGCGTGGAGCCAGCCGAAGGCGCTTTCGATTTCAGCATGGTGGACGACATCTTGTCGGGAGCGCGCGCGCGGAAACTGCGTGTGATCCTGCTTTGGTTCGGGACGTGGAAGAACGGCGCCATGAAGTACTCTCCGCTTTGGGTGAAGAACAACCCGAAGCGGTTCTGGCGGGTGCTGACCCACGATGGCGTGGCGACGCCGGTGCTTTCCGAGCACTGCCCCGAGACGCTGGCCGCGGACTCGCGCGCCTTCGCCGCGCTGCTTCGGCATCTCAAGCGGCAAAACGCCGACGGGACCGTGCTGGCCGTCCAGGTGCAGAACGAGCCGGGCATGCGCACAGGCGCGCAGCGCGACCATGGCGCGGAGGCGGAACGCCTCTTCAATGCGCCCGTGCCGGCCGCGTTGATGAAGCGCCTGGCCGCGGCGCAGGGGACCTGCCCGCACGAGACATGGAAGAAAGCGGGGGGCCGGGCGAAAGGGCATTGGGCGGAGGTGTTCGGCGCCCGCCATGCGCCGGAGTATTTCAGCGCCTGGCACATCGCACGTTACATCAACGCCGTGGCGGCCGCGGGGAAGAAGGAGTACGCGCTGCCGATGTACGTGAACGTCTGGAACGACCATGCCGGCTTCGACATCGCCGGCCTGTGCTATCCCTCGGGCGGTCCCACCACCAAGGTGCTGGACCTCTGGAAGTGGGCCGCGCCGGAGATCGCCCTCATCGCGCCGGATATCTACAGTCAAAGCACGAAATCGTTCTGCATGCACTGCGGCATCTATGCGCGGCCCGACAACCCCTTGTTCATTCCGGAATCGGGGATCGATGAATCCAGCTCGCGCCACATCTTCTATGCCATCGCGCAGCACCATGCGGTCGGCTACGGCATGTTCGGCGTCGAAAGCATGCTGGACGCGGAGGGGACGGTGAAACCGGAGGCGCAGGCGGCCGTGGACAGCGCTCGCATCGTCGCCGCGATGCTCCCGCTCATCGTGCGGCGCCATGCCGGCGGGCAAGTGCATGCCGTCGTGCAGGACGAGGGAGCGCTGGAGCAGTACATCGACCTCGGCGAGTATGCGGGGCTGGTGCGCTTCGAGTCCATCCGGGGTGATTACCACCACCCGGCCAAGCCGCGCTCCCCGGAACGCGGACGCGGGCTGGTGATCCAGGAAGGACCGCGGGAATTCTTCGTCGCCGGCAGCGCATTCAAGCTGCTCATCGTGCGGAAGGAAGCGACGGACGAGCGCGCGCTGTGGCGCTATATCGACCCGCTGGCCATGTCCTGCGGCGATTTTGCGACGGTGGAAGAGGGGCGGTTCAGCGACGCGGGGGATTGGCAGGCCCGGCGCACGCGCAGCGGCGACGAGAGCGACTGGGGCATCTGGGTGTGGCCGGACGTCGGCGCGGTGCGCGTGGTCATGGCCACACCTTAGGGCTCGCCTTTACTTCAGGCGCGTCCATCGCCGGCGAAGGGCATGGGCGATCATCTTCGGCTGCCGCTCGCGGGTGAACACCCCCTTGCGGTTCCCCACGACGCGCCGGATTTCCTGGCGCGTCATGAAGTCGGCGAAATTCCAGACATGTTCCCCCGCCATGAAATCGAGCTTGTCGAAGACGCGGTGGAACCGGTCGAGCATCTCCACCTGGTATTCCTCGCTGAACATCACCGGCGGGTCGGCATGAAGGCCGGCCACGGCGTCGGCGCCGTACTCCGTCACAATCACCGGCCGCCCGAACTTCTTGTGCCACGCGCGCAGGTTATGCTCAAGTTGGTGCTCCACCAGGTCGAGCCGGCCCGGGTCGTTGTACCAGGAGTAGTAGCGGTTGACGCAGACCACGTCGGCCATCCCCGTGCAGAGGCAGGTGTCGGGGTCGCAGCAGGTGACGATGGACACGGGACGCGTGGAATCGAGCTTGCGGAAAAGATCGAGACAGGGGCGGAAGTAGGGGACGGACTCCGGCTCCTCGGTCGCGGCCTCGTTTGCCACGCACCACATCACCACGCAGGGGTGGTTGCGGTCGCGCTCGACCATCTCGCGAATGACCTGCAGCAGATGCGCCTGCGAGCCCTCCCCCACGCGGTCGGGCTGGAACGTCTTGCCGTGAGGGAAATAGTTCAGGCCGACGGCGGGCGTCTCGTCGATCACCGCCACCCCCAGCCGGTCCGCAAGCTCCATGATCTCCTCGCTGTAGGGGTAGTGCGAGGTGCGGAAGGAGTTCGCGCCGATCCAGCCCAGGAGATTGAAATCCTTCAGATCCGTCGCATCGTCGTGCCCTTTGCCGCGGATGTCCGCGTCCTCGTGCTTGCCGAACCCCTTGAAATAGAAGGGCTTGCCGTTGATCCGGAACTGCTTCTTCGTGACCTTGATAGTCCGGATTCCGACGGGCTGGCGGTAGATGTCCTCGGGGCGCCCTGCCGCCGGCATTTCGACCTCCAGCGTATAGAGGTACGCCTTGCCGGGGAACCAGAGGCGGGCGTTCTTCACCGGGAGTCTTCCCTTGAGCCCTTCGCCGCGCGCGACGACTCTGCCCTTCTCGTCCAGGAGCCTGACGCGCACATCGCGCCGGCCTCCGGAGAGCGTCACGGCGTAGAACACCTGCGCGTCGCGCCCGCGCACGCCGGTCCTGACGGCGATATCCTCGATATGGTCCTTCGGCCGCACCACGAGTCGCACGGGACGGTGCAGACCGGAGTAGTTGAAGAAGTCCTGGTAAATTTCCTGAAACTTGAACCCCTTCGGGTAGCGCGGCCCCTCCGGCGGCGTCTTGACCTGTCCGGGCGGGATGGTCGTCCAATCCAGCATGTTGCTGACCGCCACCGTGATGCGGTTTTCCTCGCCGTAATGGAGATGCCCGGCGATCTCCGCCTCGAACGGCATGTACCCCCCCTTGTGTGAGACCACCTCGCGCCCGTTCACCCAGGCCGTGGCGTGGTGCGTGGCGCTGCCGAAACGCAGCAGCACGCTCTGACCCTGCCAACTCGCCGGGGCGAAGAGCGTGGTCTCGTACCACACCCAGCCGACGTGGTCGCGCAGCGTGACATCCTGCGTGATGTCGTTGTAGCTGGCCGGCACCGGCATCAGGATCGGGTCGCGCAGGGGCGCATCGAACCATCGCTTCGCAAAGCCCTCCTCGGCGCGGTCGCACCGGAACCGCCAGAGGCCGGAGAGATCTTTCACAAAGCGCGTTTCGCTTTCGCGGGGATATAGCACGGCGGTTACCTCGTTTTCAGGACGCCCTGGCCTGTTCGTACACGGATTGCGGATGAAGCCCCTGGAAATCAATGGGGTAGCTCCCCTTCTCGCGCAGCCGCCCGAGCATGGCCATGAAATTCTCGAAGGGCACGCCGTACTGGATGGTATTGCCCGAGCAGAGAATATGCCCGCCCCCCGGGGAGGCCCAGCGCAGGTTGTAGTCCACCTCGTTGCGGATCTGCTCCGGGGTGCCGCGGACAAGCGTGTCGCAGTCGATGGCTCCCAGGAAAGTGAAGGTCTTGCCATAGCGCTTCTTCATCTTCTTGATGTCCATGCCGGCGGAGGGCTGGATGGCGTGCAAAATGTCCACCCCCGCCTCGGCGAACATGTCCAGCAGCGGCCAGGTGTGACCGTCGGTGTGCTTCACGGCGTAGCCGCCCGCCTTGTGGATGGCGGCACAGAGTTCCTTCAGCCAGGGGAAAATCAACTCGCGGAACTTCGCGGGGCTGATCATCGGAGAGCGGCTGTCGCAGTAATCTCCCCCGATGAAGACGGCGTCCGCGCCATGGCGGATGAAATCCTGCGCCCGGCGGCAGTCGTGCTCGCAGGCGTAGGCATTCATCCGGGCGATGATCCCGGGATGATCGTAGCAGGCCATGAGAAAAGCCTCGTCGCCGTGAAAGAAGCCGCCCAGGTCGCGCGCGAGCAGAAACCGGTCGCCGAGATGGCTGACGCAATGGTCGAAGAGTTCCCATTGCGCGTCGGAGGGAGACTGGTACGGCGGCCCCTCCTTCCACTGCGTGAAGTCCTGCGCGGGATAGGAAGATTTGACCGCCACGTACTTGTTCGTCTGCGAACTCAGGACATAACGGACCCCCGAGACCTCCACGGTTTCGTCGTCGATGCGTTTGACTTCCACCGCCCTGGCCATGGAGACGTCGGCGCCCAGAAAGACCGGAACCACGTCGTAGTCGAGCTTCGTATAGAGCTCGACCATGTCGCGCTTGTGACTCTCCATCACTTCCGCGGCGCGTCCTTCCCACGAGGCGATCTGGCTCCACCAGCCCCCCCGGTAATGCGTGCGGCGTCCCAGAATGCGCTCGGTGATATGCGCGTCAATGCCCGTCTCGCCCACCGGCACGCAGTCGGGCTCCTCGTGGCGCAGGGCTGCGCGCACGCGCTCCTTCGACGTCCACAGCTTTTGCGCGCTCTTCATTTACATCCGCCCCTGCTCGCGCAACCTGGCTTCCGCTTCGGCGACGATGCCATCCACCGCGCGCGTCTGCTCCGGGGAGAGCGGCGAGGGAACATCGCTGGCCAGGAGCTCGCGCACCTTGTCGGCGGCCATCTTCTCCCAGCGCCGCGCCTCGCGGGCCTCGTCGCTCGACCCCCATGGCTCCACGCCGAAGAAGGGAGAAAGGTTCAGGAAATCGCGGAACCCCTCGGCCGTCTCCATCTCCGTCAGGTAGTTGCCGCCGATCCCGACGCGCCGGATCAGATCGAAATTGACGGACTCGTCGCTCACCTCGAAGCCCTGCACCACGCGGCGGACGTAGCGGGCGATTTCGTTGTCCATCACCAACTGGATGGGAGAGAAAGTGATGGCGTTTTCGATATGCCCGACCGTGCCGAAGCCGACCGCGCCGCACAGGATGGGGCCGAGCATGGAGATCCCCTTCTCCACGCCGACGCGCACCCCCGGCAGGCAGGCGTCGGTCTTGCCGCCGTGAACGCCGCTCGGGCAGCCGTAATACTCGCTGATCATCTGAATGCGCGCGCCCAGCAGCGAGGTGCGCTCCGCTCCCGCATACTTGAAAATCCCCGTGCGCATGTCGCTGAAGGAGGGCGTCACATCGAGCGTAACGATCGCGCCGCGGTCCACCGCATACGCCAGCACCATGCCGCCGAGGGTCTCGGCGATGCCCAGCGCCAGCGCGCCGGCGGGGTTCATCGGCGCGGTCGCCCCGGCGTTCGGCATCGTGTCCAGCGACTGAGGCATCCCGCGCCGGACGTATTCAATCAACACCTCGCACATGTTGGGGTCGATGCTCAGCGGCGTGCGCGCTTCGGCGTACCCGATCAGGATCGGGCGCTTCCGCAGCTCCTCGCGCCCGCCCCGGACGACCTCGCCGATGCGGCAGATGTATTCGATGTCGAACGGGTCCAGCGCCTCGATGCCGCCGAACTTGTCGGTGTGCTTGACCAGTTCGGCCGCCATGCGAATCTGCCGGATCGGCAGCGGCACGTCCTGCGCCGCGACGGGAAGGCCGGTGTAGGCGATCTGGTCGAGTTGCGCGACCAGTTTCAGCGCGTCGCGCGTGTCCTGCAAAGTGGCGGGACGGCGCACTCCGTTCAGGTCGTGGATGAAGATGCAATAGCCGCCGGCGCTGACGGTGAAATCGGTGTGGACCTGGAAAGGCTCCTTGCGGAAACGGACGTGCGAGTAGCGCACGGACATGCGCTCCGGCGCCTCCCGCGCGGCGTAGTCCTTTCGCAGCTTCTTCACGGCCCCCTCCACCACTTGCGCGGGGAAGAGGACGCGCCGCTTCTCCCGGTCCACCTTGCAGCCGGCGGCCAGGAGGTAGTCCAGCGCCGCGTCATGGTCGATCTTCATCCCGATTTCGGACAGGATGCGCAGCGCGTTGCGATGGATCGTCTCCATCTCTTCCGGGGAAAGAAAACGCAGAGGCGTCACGGCAGTCTTCAAGCGAAGTCTCCTTGGTTAGAATTCCAACAGGCGGGGATTTCGGATCCACTCGCGATTGGCGGTCAACAATTCCCGTGCCATTTCACGGCACCGGCCGATGGGCATGCGGCTGCACAGCGGATCGGTCAGAATCAGCGCAACCAACTGGTCGAACGTCCCTTCCAGCGCAATGTCAATGATCATCTCCTGCCGCAGCACAGTGGGCAGGGTCAGGCACTTGAGGATATCCGGCATGGGGGAGGCCAGCGGATGAACCCCCGCCGCATCGAACCGGCAGCGCGTCTCGACCACCGCCCCCTCGGGCAGGCCGGGAATCTGCCCGACGTTGGGCGCGTTCGAGCCGTAGAGGAACGAGCGGAAGCCGCAGAGCGACTCCACGACCAGCGCCACCGGGTCGTCGCCGTGCCCCAGACCGCCGAGCGCGACCTCATCCTCCGATTTCACAAACGCCTCGAACCGCGTCTTGTTGCGCTCCTTGCGCGCGCGCCGCTCGTCGATGCTGGTTCGCTTCAGCCGGAACGGAAGCTCCGCCGTCGGCTGGGCCACGAACCAGGGGAAATTCTCCACGATATGCCGGTCCCCGATGCTCGGCAGGTAGCCCACTTCATGCCATACGGCAAAGGCCGCGCGCGTCTGCGCGTTCTCCGCCAGCGGGTCCTCGGTGCGGACTTCGCTGGGCAGCAGCCCGTCGCCGCGGCAATAACCGGCCTCCTTCAGCCACCCCAGGATATCCCGGTCGCCCGCGCGCAAACGGGTGAACCAGGAACCGTGGTCAATCCCCGTGACCACGTAATCCGGACTCACGCCCTCGCCGGCGCCGGCCAGCTTCGCGAGACTCGCGACCTGGTTCTCCACGCCGGGACACATGCCCACACTCCGGATGCCAAAGCAGCGATGCGGCACCCGGGTCAGAACCGTCAGCGGGTTGGACACATTGATGAGCCACGCGCCGGGGCAGAGCGATTTCATTCGCTCCGCAATCTGGTGAAAGACCGGGATATTGCGCACCGCTCTCGACCATCCTCCCGGCCCGACCGTGTCCCCCACGGTGTGCCAGATGCCGTACTTCTCCGGAATGGCCAGGTCGTGGCGCATGGCCTCCAACCCGCCCGTGGAGATGGACACCAGCACGAACTGCGCGCCGTCCAGCGCCGCGTTCAGATCGCCCGTTCGCTCCAGGCGGACCGGGGAGCCCTGCTTGCGATTGAGAATATCCGCCGCCGAACCGACCAGGTCGAGCGCAGCGGCGTCCGTGTCCATCAGGCACACCGTCACATCCCGCAGATGGCTGCTGCGGATGAATTGGGCGCAGAACCCCAGAGACCACAGGTAACTGCCCCCGCCGATGATCGTAATCTTCACAGGTCATCCACCTTTGCCGCGAAAAAGCGCCCGCTTGAGGCGCGCACTCCCAGCCCCGTCAAACACTCTGGAGAGGCGCCATGCGCCGGCCCGTGTGCTTGTGAATTATGTCCAGCAGCTTCCGCTCCAAACCCTCCGAGATGCACGCCGGCAATGGCGCGCGCTGGGCCAGGTCATGGTAAGCTTCCCTCGCGTAGTCCACGTCGATCCGCCGCCCGCTCTGGCTCCAGCTCGCGAACATCTCGCGCGCGAACAGATGCGGCTCCCAGACCGCCTCCCGGCAATGTTCCGCCGTATGCGTCGTGTCGAGGAACTGCCCGCCGGGACCCACCTGTCGGACCACGTCCAGCGCGAGCGTCTCGTCGTTCACCTCGAAGCCCCGCGCCAGATATTTCAGCGCGCTCACCATCTCATTGTCGATGATCATTTGAATCGGGGAGAACACTTCATCGACCGACAGCACGCCGCAGGCGATGGAGGCGGACCCGCAGGACATCAGCATCGCCGTAGCCGACATGCCCTTCTGGAACCCGGCTTCCGCGCAGGGGCGCTTGGCGTCGGACTGCCCGCGCGGCGGATTGAACCGGCCGCCGTAGTGCCGCGCCATATCCCCCATCGCCATGGCCGCCAGCACGCGCTCCGGCCGCCCATAGGGGAAAATCCCCGTGCGCATGTCCATGTGGGAAAGGGAAATGTTGAAGGTCAGTTGCTTTGCGCCGAAACAGACCCGCCTTAAAATGTGGGCCGCGAACTCCTCCGCCAGGTGCAGCGCCACGGCCCCCGCCAGAGTCACGGGCGCCGTGCCTCCCGCGGAAGTCATATGCCCGACGCCTAGCGGCAGGCCATGCTCCGTCGAATATTCCAGGATGTCCGCTTCCTGACGCCCCATCTTCAGCGGAGAAATCAGGAACACATAACCGGAGAAAAGCTCCCGCATGGGCCGGTTCATCTCAGCCGCGGCGGCCTCGCACATCTCCAGAATGCACGGCGTCCAGCGGGGGTCGTCCATCCCGCAGGCGCTGCGTCCCAGGAACTTGAAAGTCATATAGTGATAGAACGGCGTCAACACATCGGCCGGGATATCCGACAAGGGCACGATGACGCTCAGAAACGGTGAAGTGTGCTCCAAGTGGTGCGCAATCTTGAGATAGCGCAACACGCGCGCGGTATCCCAGGGCTCGTACTCGTTGGTGTCGGGGTTCAGATAATGGCCGTAGTAAACGGCGGAAAGCCCCCCCACCTTGCCCGTCCCGAGAGGCGCGTTCCCGCGGACCGACTCGGCCAGGAACTTCTCCATGTACGCGGGGCTGAACATGACGCGCTGCTCCCCCTTGACGACGCGCGCGCCCGAGGCGGCCAGCCGCTCCAGCAGCCGGTCATTCTCGATAACCACGCCCGTCTCCTCCAGGATGCGCAGCACGGCCGCATGAATGCGCTGCCGCTCTTCGGCGCTGAGATACTCTCCGCCTCCCCAGACCTTCACAAACGTCTCCTTTCTGCCCTCTTCCGATACCACCTCCCGCCGCGTGCGTCAACTGATCGCGGAAGGCCGGCGTTCATAGCCTATGGGTGCAAAGGGGTTGAAACCGCCACATCCCAGCGCAAAGGGCGCAACCCCCTGCCGCCCGTCGCCATCCTCGGCGGCGGAGCCGGCCCGGGAGGCCGGCCCCGCCACACGAATTCTCATCCTCTCACATCGGAGCGCCGGCATCGAGGCCTTTGGCGGTGTCAAAGAGGTGCCAGACGGTGGGGGTGTTGAGGCGCCCGTCGGTGGAGGGGGTGCCGCCGTTCTGGATCCAATGCCCGGTGTAGCTCAGGTTGGCCATGACTCCGGAGGCGGCCGTCAGGTTCCACCAGGTGATGGTCTGCTGCGGGTCGCCGTAGAACGAAGCGCTGCCGTCGCCGTACAGGACGTTGTACCCGTCCCGGTGCGCAGAGGCCCCCATCCCCGGGAGCAGCGGGGTCGAGCCAAACAGCGCCGTCGTGGCCGTCGCGCCGGAGCTGTCCCCCTTCCAGAAGTCGTCGCACACCAGCGCGCGTCCCGCCAGCAGCTTCACCGTCTTGAACGCCGGGCAGCCGCGGCTGGACAGCACCCGACCCCGCGTATACGGCATCGCCACCGGCGTGGGATCGCTCAGGTAGTTGCCTTCCGCGCTGCTGAAGTCCGTCGCCGGTCCGGCCGCGATCGCCGCGTTGCGATAGCCGTACTGGCTGTTCACCGTCGCGCCGTGCACGTCCATCGGCGCCCACCGCTGCCATTGCTGCGGCCATTTCGCGTGCGTCAGCACGTACCCGGCGTCCGATTTCGTCGTCGTCTTGCGCGCCGCTTTCCAGTCCTCCAAAACGTCGTTGCTCCAGGTGTAATTGCTCAATCCCATGTTGATCTTGATCCGGCGGAAGGCCGACGCCGAGGGACAATAGAATACCTTCTCATCCGGCACCGTCTGCGTCGTGATCAGCAACCCCATGTTCACCGGCGCGGTGTTCACATCCCCCGCCAATGGCATATGCGTCCCGGTCACCCACGTCCCGTCCAGCAGCCAGTCGCATCCCCCTCCCTCGCCATAGAAACCCGACGCCAGCGAGGACTGCAGCAGCGCATTGGCCGCGCCGCTGGAGTGCTGGTAGCTGTCCCCGTAGTTCTCGTAGTGCGGCGCGTTGGTCCTCTGCGGCACCACACGCACCATCCCGTACGAACCCGCCGGCACGTTAGTCTCCCGGTACGTCGCCGTGTGCCAGTTCACGCTCCAGGAGGGGAACCCCGGATAGTAGTCGGCGTAGTCCCCCGTGTACATCTCAAACCCCTTCCCCATCTGGTTCAGGTTGTTCATGCACGCCGTCCGCCGCGCCTTCTCGCGCGCCGCCGCCAGCGCAGGCAAAAGCATCCCCGCTAATATCGCTATAATGGCAATCACCACTAGCAGCTCGATCAGCGTGAACGCACTGCGCAGCCGCGACATCATCCTGTAGACCTGGCTCATGACTGTTCCTTCATAAAAAAGTGGCTCGCTCTGTCTGCTCAACGCGCCGTTTCTCCCGATGAGCCGCTTCCCTCCTTTCCGTGATGCGCCTCCACCACCGCCGGAGGCACCTGCACGAGGCGCCCGGCGCTGCGGATCCCCTGCTTCCCCCGCGACTGCAGCAACTGCGCCGCCGCCTTCCCAAGGCATTCCAACCCCATGTACAGCACCGCCACCTCCTCGTTCACCGCCTCCATCGTCTGGCGGCACTCCGTGTACGACAGCGCATCCAGATTCCGCTCCCGTATCTCCGGCGCGCTCAGCGCGAACGGCTGCCACAGCACCACCGCCGACCCCTCCGGCAGCCACTCCTGCACATACCGGCTTCGCTCCGCCTGGAACGTCTCGGTCGGCACAATGTGCTCCATCAGCGGCACTCCCGCCTCCGACAGCACCCCCTTGAGCCCCTGGTAGATCATCTGGTATGGCGTCTCCGCCCTGCGCGAATCCGACAGAAACTCCTGCGTCCCCACGTATGAAAACGCCCGCTGGCCCACCTTCAGACGCTTCTGCACCCACCCGCTCAGCGCCTCCGTCGGCGACGGCATCACCTGATCCACCGGACCCCCCAGCGCCGGATCGAACAGCGTGCATGTCGGGATCTCCAACGACAGGCTGCGCAGGCACTCCATCGCCTCCGGCTGCGGACGGTACGCCACTATCCCGTCGGTATGACGCGCCGCGCACACCCGCTCCATCTCCTGCGGACTCACACGGTTCGTGCTCGAAAACGTCATCCAGAACCGCCGCGAGGGATCCTGGTATCCTTCCTGCAACCCATCCATCAACTGCTGAAAAAACGACATCTGACGCGCCCCGTAACTGGCCGGAGCAAAATGCAGCACGATCTCCGTGCTGGGCGCGCGACGCGCCGCCACGCAACTGCGCGCACCACGCCGCGTCACTATCGTCCCCTCCGCCGCCAGATCGTTCAACGCACGCATCACCGTCGAAGTGCTCAACCCGTACCGCTGCGATATCTCCTGCACCGTCGGCAACTGATGACCCGGCAACAACCCACGACTCTCAATCTGCCGCTGAAGCCCCTCCTTCAACTGCACATACACCGGCACCAATCCCTCAGGATCCAGCACCACCTGCTCCAACAGCGCCTTATTCGTCATGTTTTTCTCTCTTGCGTAGCAAGGAGCCGCTTATCCACGTTACCTTACCATAAAAAGCCTTGCTAATATCCTTACCACTATGGTACTATACCCCCGTGGAAGCGGCTTGTCAATCATTATTTCTCAATAAAACGGCGAGCGCGGGCGCTGAGGAGTGATTATACGATTGCGGCGGCAGTTGCGATGAAATTGCCCCCGCTGCGCGCGGTAATTTTGCCGGGTGCCGCCAAAATCCATGGGATTTCCGGCGGCAGCCCGATGGGGCAATTTAGCAGATATGCCACGCGGTCGTGATGCTGTAGTATGAAGTGGGTGCCCGAGATGCTTGAAGGCGCGGGCATCTGCGCGCACAGGGAGGCGATAGGCCACTTTGCGAATCGAGGAGGAAGCGATGAACGACATTTCCGTCATCGAGCGCGAGTTCAAAGAATTGGACGCCTGGCGAACGGCGCCGGAGTTCTGGCCGGCCCTCCCCGCGCAGGCGGAAGGGTTGATCCAACGGCTGCGGCAGGCCAAACGCCAGCTCATCGGGCACAGCGCAGGGGGACGGGAGATCTTCGCCCTCGAGTATGGCGAGAAGGAGCCCATCGACGCCGGCACCGATAACCTGCATTCCGCGCTCTCGGCGTCGCTGACGCCGCCGGATCCGACGGCGATCTATCCCGGGAGTTTTTATGGAATGCGTCGCCGGCGCAAACCCGCCGTCGTCTTCCAAGGGGCGATCCACGGCAGCGAGTTGACCGGGACGGTCGCGTCGCTGAACTTGTGCTGGATCATCGAGACGGGTAAAGACCTGCGGGGGAAGGAGTGGCCGCGGTTGCGCGAACTGGCGCGAAACAGCCGCATTGCCATCATCCCCTGGTTGAATATGGACGGGGCGATGCGCTCCCCCTGGGGACAGTTTTCCGGAATGCCCTCGGCGGCCGCGAGCTGCATCAATCTTGGCGTCACTCGTGAGGGAGCCAAGCTCGCTTATCCGGCCCACAAGGAACTCTTCCCGATTGCGCCTTCGGGAATGGCGTTCATGGGGACTTACTTCAACGACGCGGGAGTCAACCTCCAATACGACTTCTGCTCCCTGGCTCGTGAGCCGGAGACGTGCGCCTGGATGGACTACTACCTGGACGAGCGGCCGGACGGCGTGGTCGTCTGGCACTGCAATGCAGGGAGCTTGATCGGCCCGCCCGGCTATTACCTTCCGCAGGGCTACCAGTTGCAGGAGGCGCGAATCGGCGGGGTGGTGCGCGCCCGGTTGCAGCGCGAGGGCTACGTGGCCGGACGCATGAGCTGGGCCAACCTGCCGGGGCTCGGCAAGCCGGTGATCGATCAGACCACCGCGGTGTATCACGTCTGCGGGGCCGCGCCGATCATGTGCGAGTTGCCGGCGGGATGCCGCGAGTACTTCTTCACCCTGGACGATATGCTGGACATCGGGTTGATCGTGATTGAGGAAATCCTGGCGTACGCCCACAGCGACGGACTGCGTCCGTACGAACTCTGGGAGAAAGTGCGCAAACAGACAACGAAGCAGGAGCCAAGCCAGAAATGAGACGCTATCGCATCGGCATCATCGGATTGGGAGCGCGGGCTGAATCGTTCGCGCGTCAGTTGAGCGCGGGGACTCCGCGCGCGGAGCTCGCCGGACTTTGCGACATCGACGCGGACCGGCTTCAGAAGTTCTGCGAGTACTGCGGCATCCGGAGCACGCCCTGCTTCACGAAGCCGGAGGAGTTCTTCGCCCGGAGCGACATGGATGCGGTGATCATCACGACGCCGGATTTCACCCACCGCGATGTGGCGCTTCAGGCGGTGGCCGCCAAAAAACACTTCTATCTCGAGAAGCCCATGGCGACCTCGGTGGAGGCGTGCCGGGATATCGTCCGGGCCGCCAGGACCAGCGGCGCGCGCTCCATGATGGGATTCAACCTGCGCGCCATGTCGCTGTACCGGAAGCTCAAGGCGGTGGTCGGCACGGGCGTACTCGGGCAGATCGTTCACATCGAGGGGATCGAGCAGCTCTCCGCCGCGCACAGCGCCTCGTTCATGCGACGTTTCCATCGCCGGCGCAGCCAGTCCGGCGGGCTGCTCAACCACAAGTGCTCGCATGACCTGGACATCATGCAATGGCTCATCGGCCACCAGCACCGCCTGCGGCGCGTGGCGGCGTTCGGCGGGACGAATGTCTTCCGGCCGGAGAAGGCGCCGGCCCGCACCTGCCGCGAGTGTCCGCCTGCGGCGGCGGGAGGGTGCCGCTACCGCGACCGCGCGGGCTTTGTTTTCCCCGTCAGCGCCGCTTTGCCGATGCACAAGACCCAGCAAACCGAGACCTACGGCGGCGACCTGTGCGTCTACAACGACGACAAGGACATCGTCGACAACATGACCACGATCTTCGAGTGGGACAGTGGCATCCGCGGGAACTTCAATCTTCAACTCTTCCAGGCGGAAGGCCTCCGGGTGACGAAGATATGGGGGGAGAACGCCCTGGTGGAATCGCGCGGGGGCAGGATTACCGTCACGGAATCGGCCTCGGGGGACGTGCAGGAAATCACGCCGCGCATTGCCGCCGGCGGTCATGGCGGCTCCGATCCCCTCATGCTGGACCTGTTCATCGACGCTCTCGATGCCCCGGAACCCTCGACGCGCAGCCTGGAGGAAGGGCTGGCCGCGGCCATCAACGCGCTGAAGGCGGAGGAAGCCATGCTTTCCGGGCGCGTTGTCGAAGTCGATCCGGGGCTCTATGAGGTCTGAGGGTTCTTCTGAAGCGCGTGACAGGGGTGCGAACGAAGCGAACGGCTTGTCTTGACCGCAGGCGCGAAGTTTCCGGCTGACCGCCGGGGTCCTGGAGGTGCGCGAGCAGATGCACATGCATGTTATCGACTGGCTGGCGATGATCATTCCGCTGACGTTCGTGGTCATCATCGCGGCCAAGACATACGGCCATACCAAGAGCGTGTCGGACTTCATGGCCGCCGGACGCGTGGCGGGACGCTACCTGCTTACCAACGCCACCAGCGAAGCCGGAGGCGGCATCGTCGGCCAGGTGGCGACCTTTCAGGTGCTCTTTGTGGCGGGGTTCGTCCTTACATGGTGGAGCCTGATGAACACGCCGGTCTCGCTGTTCATTGTCCTGACTGGTTACGTCATGTATCGGTACCGCCAGACTCGCGTGCTGACGCTGGCCCAGTTTTTTGAGATTCGATACAGCAAGAGCTTCCGGGTGTTTTCCGGTGCGCTTATCGTCCTGAGCGGCGTCCTCAATTTCGCCATCTTCCCCGCCACGAGCGCGCGCTTCTTCGTCTACTTCTGCGGACTTCCGGAGACGCTCCATATAGGCGCTCTCGCCATTCCAACCTTGGGGGTCTTTGGACTTCCGGAGATGCTCCATACCTGCGCTTTTGCCGTTCCGACCTTTGCGGTCCTTATGGCGCTGCTCCTCTCCATGACGCTGACACTGACGGTCATCGGCGGGTGGCTGACGGTGATGGTTGTGGACTGCGTGGAGGGGCTCATCTCCGGCGTGCTCTACCTGGTGGTGATTGCGGTGCTGCTGCACATGTTCAGCTGGGGGCAGATATCCCAGGCCATGGGCGCCGCGCCGCCGGGACACTCCTTGCTCAACCCATTCGACGCCTCGCAGGTCAAAGATTTCAATCTGTGGTTCGTCATCATCGGCCTCATCGCTATGGTTTACGGCGTCGGAAGCTGGCAAGGCGGGTCCGGGTTCCGGGCGGCCGCGTTGAGCCCGCACGAGGCCAAGATGGCCGGCGTCATAGGCGTATGGCGCGGACAGGCCAAAGCGCTCATGTTCACGCTGCTGGCCGTCTGCGCTTTCACCTACCTGCGGCATGCGGATTTCGCCGCGCAGTCGCAGGGGGCGACGGCGTACCTTAAGACGATCCAGAGCGACCAGATCAGGAGTCAGATGGAAGCTCCGGTGGCGCTGGCCCACTTGCTGCCCATCGGCATCAAAGGCATTCTGGCGGCTATCATGCTGTTCGCCATGATGGCGGGCGAAGGGGCATACATGCACTCCTGGGGCGGCATCTTCATTCAGGACATCATACTGCCGTTCCGCGCGAAGCCGTTCGAGCCGAAGCAGCACATCCGGCTGTTGCGCATGGCGATCATCGGCGTGGCAATCTTCGCCTTCTTCTTCGGCCTGTTGTACACGCAGACGGATTATCTTTACATGTACTTCTCGCTGACCGGCGCGATATTCGCCGGGGCCGGCGCGGTCATCGTGGGCGGGCTGTACTGGAACAGGGGCACAACGGCGGCGGCATGGTCCGCCGTCGTTATCGGCGCGATCATCGCCATAGGCAGCATTGCGCTGAAGATGGAGGGGATCTGGCCCCAGCATGTTGCGCCCTGGCTCCTGCAGTACTTACCGGACAATGTCTATCTTAAGTCGAACATGGACAAGTTCCCGATCAACGGACAGTTGATGTCGTTCGGGGCGATCATGTGCGCCGTCACGGCGTATGTCGTCGTCTCGTTGCTGACCTGCCGCACAAAGTTCAATATGGACCGCATGCTGCACCGCGGCGCGTATGCCATGGAGGCCAAGCCGGGCGAGACGCCCCCGCCGCCGTCGAAGTTCAGCCTGGCTTCGCTGGTCGGAATCACCGCCGAGTTCACTCGCGGCGATAAGATCCTTTCCATCCTCCTGTTCAGTTGGACCATGCTCTGGTTCCTCGCATTCGTCGTCATCACAACTTGGAACCTGATTGCCCCCTGGCCGCCGGCGTGGTGGGCCATGTACTGGCACTTCTACCTGATCATTCTCCCGCTGGCGGTGGGGAGCGTCACGACGGTCTGGTTCACCTGGGGAGGACTGCGAGACTTGCGCAGGGCCTTTGCCGCCCTCAAAGTCGTCAAGCGCGACGCGCGGGACGATGGCATGGTCGTGAATCATCATAACCTGGATGAAGAGAACGGCGATTCGGCCGCAAAGGGGAACGGGGCGAAGAAGTCGACGCCCGCGGACGGCTCGGAACCCCAGCCGAAGTGAGCGGAGGAGCATATGATTAAGAGCGGTCTCGTATCGGTCACATTCCGCAAGCTGTCGCCCCGGGAGGTCGTGGGACTGGTTCAGCAGGCCGGACTGAACGGAATCGAATGGGGCGGCGATGTGCATGTGCCGCACGGGAATCTGGAGCGGGCGCGCGAAGCCAGGGCCATGACCCTGGGCGCGGGGCTGGAGGTCGCCGCGTACGGCTCCTACTATTGCGCCGGACATCCCGAGGTCGTTCCGTTCGAGGCCGTGCTGGCCAGCGCGGGGGAACTGGGAGCGCCCACCATCCGCGTCTGGGCGGGAAAGCGCGGTTCGGCGGACGCCACCGATGCGGACCGCGCCTGGGTTGTGGCGGATTCCCGCCGCATCGCCGACATGGCGGCGGCTGTCGGGATCACCGTGTCGTACGAGTTCCATCCCAAGACGCTGATGGACAGCCGCGAGTCCGCCGAGCGGCTTCTGCGCGAGGCCGTCCACCCGAACCTGCGCACCTATTGGCAGCCGCCCATCGGTCAGCCGCTGGAAGATAATCTCGCGGGTCTGGACGCCATGCGCCCCTGGTTGAGCAATGTCCACCTCTATCATTACGCCGAGGGGAAGCGAATGACCCTCTCGGAAGGGGCGGCTGCGTGGGCGGAGTACCTGCCGCACATCGCCGCCACGGGGCGAACGCACTATGCCATGATCGAGTTCGTGAAAGAGGACTCGCCGGACAATTTCCTGCTGGACGCCGCGACGCTGCGTCAGTGGCTTGCGTGAGCGGCGGCGTTTCCTGAGCAGCCTATACGGAGTGAGCCATGTATTACTTCGATTGCCTCTGCGAGGTCGGCCCCCGCAACGCCAAAGACGCCGCCGCCCCCTGGACCACCAGGGACATTCTCGGCTGCATGGATCGCTGCGGCATCGCCGGCGCGCTGGTCACGCACACCCTGTCCATTCAGGACGATCCGATCCATGCGCGGAAGTTGCTCGCGCGGGAAACGGCGCGCGCTCCGAAGCGGCTCTTCCCGGTCTGGGTGGCGCTTCCCGGGGATGCCGGGGACGGCGATGCCTCTCCCGCCGCGCTGCTGAAGTCGATGGCGCAGCACCGCGTCCGGGCCGTCAAACTATTCCCCAAGACGCACAACTGGCCGATCACCGCCTCCATCATCGGACCCTGGCTGGAGGCGCTGGAGCGCGCGGAGATCCTCACCCTCATCAACTTCTCCGAACTTCCCGGCAGCAAGCCGGGGGAATCCTTCAACGGCTCCTATGAAACGCTGGACTGGATGCTGGGCGCATTCCCGCGATTGCCGGTGCTCCTGCAGGACATGTGGTGGTCGACGCAGCGGGTCATCCTTCCCCTCATGGCGCGCCATCGCAATCTGCATATCGAGTTCTCGACGTTCCAGGTCAACCGCGGCATTGAAGAATACGCGGAACGGTTCGGGCCGGAGCGCCTCCTCTTCGCCACGGGGCTTCCCGATAAGAGTGCGGGAGCGGCCCGCGCGTTCATCGATTACGCGCAGATCCCGCGACGCGACAAGGAGTTGATCGCCGGCGGCAATCTGACGCGGCTGCTGGGCGGAGTGCGCCCGGAGGCGCCGCGCTTCCGGATGGACGCGCTTTGCCGGCGGGCGGCGGCCGGGAAGCCGATGGCCGGCGCGGTGGCGGACGCTCACTGCCACGTCCTTCCCCGCGGCGCGGGCGGCACCGGAGTTAACGTCATGTTCCGCGGCGACGCAAAGGGGATTCTGGAGTCCAGAAGCCCCCTCGGCGTGAAGACCTCGGCCCTCATGTCCTGGATGGGCCCGGCATCCTCCGAGCCGCTGGAAGGAAACCGCATCGTGTCGGAGGCCGTGCGCAAATACCCGGGGCATTTCCTGGGACTGGTTTCGATCAACCCGACGCACTTGTCCGCGCGCACGCTGATGGCCGAAGTCCGGCGGCGCGTGGAACGGGAAGGATTCATCGGCCTGAAGCCGTACGGCCGGCTGGGCTTGGGCTACACCCATCCGCTGTACGACCCCTGCTGGAAATATGCGGACCGGCGCGGCCTCTACACGCTACTGCACCTCGGCGGCGCCGCCGGCGGTATCGAGGTGGTGCATGCCCTGGCGGAAAAGTATCCCGATGCGCAATGGGTGGTTGCCCACAGCGGAACCTCCTTCGATGTGGCGCGGCGCGTTGCCGCGGAAATGCTCAGGCATCCGAACGTCTGGGCGGAACTGACGCTGACCTCGGTGACCAACGGACTGATCGAGTGGCTGGTCCGCGCCGTCGGCGACGACCGAATCCTCTTCGGCACCGACGCGCCCATGCGCGATCCGCGCCCGCAGTTGGGATGGGTGGTCTGGGCGAACGTTCCGGCGGCGTCTCGCCGCAGAATCCTGGGTGAGAATTTCCAACGATTGCTGGCCATGCGGAAGATGCAGGGGCGCGCGGCCGGCCCAATGAAAGGCGCATCACGTTGAGCCCGAATTCACAGATCGTCGGCGTTCACCTCGACCTGAAGTACCAGATGCCCGGCAAGCGCTACCTGATGGACTGGGTGCGGCGGCTGCCCTCCCTGGGGATCAACACGCTGCTCATCGAATATGAGGACAAATTCCCCTTCGTGCGCCACCCCTTCCTGCGGCACGTGGACGCGTTTACACCGGCCGAACTGCGCGAGTTGCTTGCGGCCGCGCGCGGCGCCGGGCTGCGCGTGGCGCCGCTGCTGCAATCGCTCTCGCACCTGGAATTCGCGCTCAATCACGAGGCATTGGCCTCGCTGCGCGAATGCCCGGAAATTCCCACGCAGATCTGCCCGTGCAACAAGGACGCCGTGAAGTTCATCCATGACCTGCAGGACGAAGTCATGGCCTTCCACGCGGAAGATGAGTGGTTCCACATCGGCGCGGACGAGGCCTGGTCGCTGGGGAGTTGCCCGGATTGCGCGCGGCGCGCAGGAAATGACACGACGGCGCTCTGGCTCGAGCACACCGCCGCCATGTGCGAACGAGTCCGCCGGCTCGGGAAGCGGCCCATGATGTGGGATGACGCATTCTGGAAGGAGCCCTCCCTCGCGGTGGAACTGCCGTCGGACGTGCTGCTATGCTCCTGGGACTACGGCGTGACTCGCATCGCGCCGGAGCAGAACCCCGCCCGATTGATGACCGCGTACGAGCGCCTCGGCCGCGAAGCGGTCGGCTGTCCCTGCCTGAACTGGGGTTTGCTCTTCCCGCGCCGCCACACGATGGAGAACACGGCGGCGTGGGCGGGCCTTCTGCGGCAAAGCGGGCGCGGCATGATCAACACCTCCTGGGCCTCATTCCACACGCTGCTGCCAACCTGGGTAATGCAGGTGGCCGCCACAGGGGCGCTCATGCAGGGCGTCGAAGCGGGTGCGGAGTGGGAGGCGGATTTCCTCGCCGGGGAGTTTGGCGTCCGCGTCGCGGGTTTGCCGGACGCGCTGGCCGCTTTGGGCGAAATGTGGGAAGTTCCCATCGAGGGGCTCAAGCGTCCCATCACGCTCCCGCTCCACGCCTGCATGGATATGGTGCTCCATTACCCCGGAGGGCAGGAGGAACGGAAGCAGCGCGGCGGCTATCCGCTGAACATGGAGGAAATTGATTTCACGGCGATGTACCGCCGCAAACTGGAACTGCTCCGCGGCCTGCCGGATGCGCGCCCGATCCACGAGAAGCTGGATTGCTATCTCGGCGCCTGCTCCGGCGCCGTGTCGAAGCTCAGCGAGCTGGCGGGATCGGCGCAACGCCGCAGAGAAGAAGCCGCCCTGTTCCTCGCTCTGGGCGAGTTGAAGCTCGTGGCTCTGCGCGCGCTAAGCCTTCATCTGCGGCATGACCTGGACCCCGCCTCCGTGCTGCGGGATGCACAAGCCTGCCGTTCGCAGCTCGAACGGCTGTTGCCGCAGTTTGTCGAACCGAGCGGCTGCCGGCTTCTCCTGCGCATGTGGTGCAAGCCGATTCAGGATGCCCTGGACCGGCGCAGTCGATAAGCGGCAGCGCCGCTGCATCTGATGAGCGACGCGTAATCAGTTCGACACGCCGGCAGGGGCAAGGCATGCCTTGCCCCTGCGCACCCTGGCCCTATTGCTCGCAAGCGGAAGACCGAACGTCAAGCTGATTATGTGGCGAGCAATGAGTTGCGAAACCGGCCCGGGCCCTAACCGGCGAACCCCTCCGCGCACTCCGTCATCGCCTCGTAGTTGCGCAGCGTCAACGGCGCGAGCACCCTTCCGTATGGGGCGGCGGATGGCTGGAGAACGAAGCCCCGCCCCGGGCCTCGCGTCCCCTCGCGCAAGGCCCGCAGGACCTTCTCGCGGAAGAGAGGCGTCGGCAGATTCTCGATGTCCGCGATTTCCAGGTTGCCGAACAGCGCCAGTTGCGCGCCGTACCGCTCGCGCACGTAAGCCAGCTCCACGTCCCCCTGCGGCGGGGGCTCAATCGGGTCCAGTCCCGTGCAGCCGGTGGAGCAGAGTTTGTCCAGGATGGCGTTGAGCTTGCCGTGGGAATGAATCCGGGCAAAGCCGCCGTAGCGCTGAATCACCTCGACCATCGGCTTGACGTACCGCACCACGTATTCGTCGTAGAGCCGCGGAGGCAGGTAGGGAGGAGCGGCATACTCCGGCCCGTAGATGCGCCAGGGCCGCCCCGGCAGGGCTTCGGCCGCGGCCGCCACCTTCGGGTAGAGACTTCGCGCCATCTTCTCCAGAGCCTGGCCGAACAGCTCCGGCTCGGTCAGGGCGATAACGGTGTAGGTTCCCATCTCGAAAAGCGGAGCGACCAGGCAGAGAGGATCGGGAGTGTCCAGAAGGACCAGGCCGCTGTCACCCAGACGGCGCTCGGCCTGAAGGACGCATTCCCTGTCCACTTCCGCATCAAAGCAATCCTCTGGCAGCGTCAGCCACGCCCGGAAATCGTCAACGTCCTTCAACAAGTGCTCGGTCACCCAGACGGTGTTCACGTCGCGGTCGCGCCGGGTGCGCTGGGTGAGCGAGCGCCCTCCCGCGCGCAGGGTCAGCGTCGCCACGTCGCTCCCCTGCGCATTCAGGCTGCGCTCCGTCTGCCCCTCCAACTCAGGCATCGGCTTCCAAGCTTTCGAGGCGCCGTCGCGTCGTTTGAACGGCAAGGGGTGCAGCAGGAGGCGGTCGGTCTTCTCACGAGCCAGATCAAGCAGCGGTTTCCACGAGGGGTGGGAGAAGATATTGAACGGGTCTTGGCTGGAGGTATTTTCGAGCCCCATAATTTCGTAGAAGTTGAACGGAGGCCGGTCGACCGCCTCCCCGCGCAACGTCGCCATCAACCGGTCGCGTCGAGTCATCTGGCTTCCTCCACTGAATTCGGTTCGTGCCCAGCATATTCTACAGAATTCCATGAACCATATCGACAGTGCCTTACGCCCTCCTCGGCGAGTGAAACGAGCTGCGTCGCCAGGGCTGCTTCTGACGGAAGAGCAATAGCAGATTGGTCTTGCGCAGCGCGCGCGACCTGGCGCGGGTTTTGGAGAAATTTCCATTGACATTCCCGGCTGCCGGAAGTATAGTACCATAGTAGCAAGAATGTTAGCAATCGGCCTGCGGCAAGGGTTTCTGGCGGCCATTAGTGACGTACAGCACGGGAGCTGTCCATGACGAATAAGGCGCTGTTGGAGCAGGTGGTGCTGGATCCTGAGGGATTGGTGCCGGTGTATGTGCAGTTGAAGGAGGGGCTTCAGCGGCAGATTGAGAGT
>Ga0114951_10000965_pt1 | contig 37821 bp, 38 predicted proteins | sample AM7aDNAmetaG_FD_88677 | JGI IMG/M metagenome (GOLD analysis project Ga0114951, IMG submission 88677) | Freshwater microbial communities from Finland to study Microbial Dark Matter (Phase II) - AM7a DNA metaG | ecosystem: Environmental > Aquatic > Freshwater > Lake | place: Finland: Lake Alinen... | reverse complement strand
TCGAGGAACAGGTTTTCTTTGCCCGCGTACTCTGCAGCCGTAACGATGCTGTGCCCAGCCGCGGTGGCTTTCTGAAAAACTGATTCCATTTTGGGTCTCCACTCTTCGTCCCGCAATGCATGATGCTCCAAAATCACCAGTGGTACCGCTTCAACGATGCGCTCCAAATTCCTAAGCCCCTGCTCGAGCTGCGTCATCTCAACGCGGAAGCCTCCTAAGTAAAGAGGTGGACCGCCCAGCATAATCACTGTGGGTTTCGCAGCCAAAATCAAATCCAGCGTGTGCGTGGACATTGGCCCTTGAACATCGGGCGCAAACATGAACCGCTCACCGCCATGCTCCACCGTTGCCATTACTACCCAGCCCAGCATCGAATCGTCAGAGCCATGTGCGACAGCCTCAGAGAACCGCAGCGATGTCTGTCCAAAACTAAACGTTTTGCCATCCGCCGCCTCCAACGATTTAGCGACCTTACCGCCTGTCTTCTGAAACATCCACGCGCGTTGCCGTTGGCTGGCGTTGATTTTTTCCTTCGGATTCTTGGCGAGCACAGTTTTGTCCTGATAGATTTGCCGTGCGGTTTCCCCGTCCTGTGTCCAATTTACCACCCAGTCCTCAAACGACGGGGTGTGATGGTCGAAGTGGTAGTGGCTAATGGTGGTTACCGTGGCTTTGTCGGCGGCTTCCGCTATTTTTTTGCGCAGGGGTGCGATTGTTTGGAATTCGATGGGGTGCGGGGGCAGGCTGAATCGGTATGGGCAAAGCGATATGCCCGCGTCCAAAAGCACCGAAACATCGGGGGTCTCCACGAGGGTGCACATGGAGCGGACTCCGAAGCTCTCAGCCGCCAAAGGCGTCACCTTAATCTTGCTCAGCGCCTTGCTGGATTCGTCTTTTTCCGTGTTGAATGCCACCTTGAGAAATCCCTGTTAATTGCTTTATGCTTAGGCGGTAAAATGGGTTCCGCTGTCCTGTGTTGCTGGCTTACCAACACGTTTTAATATTCTTGGCGGCTCAGGTTTTTTGGTGAAAGAATGGAAGCCATAACGCCTTTTATGATACCCCAAAGCGACGTAAACAAAAAACGTAAGGAAATTGCAGTTGAAGTTTTTAATTTGATTGGTTCGGGAAGACCAAAGGATATCCTGCGTTTCTTTTCTCCCGACTGTAAAACGCACAATCCATACACCGCTGGCGGCATGAATGAGTTAACCGACGCTATGATTGCAGTGCAGAAACAGGGGCCTGAAGGAATCATGAAGGGGTCAAAGGCAGATTTTAAACTCGTCATCAGGCAGGTCCTAGCCGACGGCGACGCTGTGGCGGTGCACACTCAAATCTCAGGTTCCAAACCAAACGATGGAGGATTGCGGCAAGTGCATATTTTCCGTTTCATCGGCGACAAGATTGTCGAGTACTGGGATGTTACACAAATGATCCAGGAGAACACGCCCAACGCTGCGGGAGCCTTCTCGTAGATTCGTTGCTGTGCCGTGACAACCACAACCCTTTAAGTTCCAAGTAGCCCAACACTAGAATAATCAAAGGATGATTCTTATGAGCCAACCACCCAACGAAAGCAAAAACTTGGAAGTCGCAACACTTGCGGCAGGATGCTTCTGGTGCACCGAAGCAGCTTTTAGCATCATCAAGGGCGTGGAGCGAATCGAACCCGGATACACAGGCGGCTCAGTGCCCAACCCAACGTACGAAGAGGTTTCAACTGGCACAACTGGGCACGCGGAGGCAGCGCAGATTTATTTCGACCCCAAAGTCATCAGTTACAAACAGATATTGGAGATTTTCTTCACCATTCACGACCCAACATCCCTAAACCGCCAAGGCGCAGACGTGGGAACCCAGTATCGCTCCTCCATCTTCTACAACAGCCCCCAGCAGAAAGAAACCGCGCAAAAACTCATCGAGGAACTCGCTAAAGAAGAAATCTGGAGTACCCCCATCGTCACAGAAGTGGTGCCGCTCAAAATATTCTACAACGCTGAAACCTACCACAAAGACTACTATAAAAAACACCCCAAAGAAGCCTACTGCCAAGCCGTCATCACCCCCAAAATCGCCAAGCTGCAAGCGCATTTTATAGATAAAATCAAGGTACACTTGTGACCGCGAAAAACGTGTTGAGCCAAGCTGAAACGGTTCTGTGGCAGATTGAGAATGTTTCAGCTAAGGATTTTTTGCCAATAATCGGACCCTTCAAAGGCAAACTGTTATCCGAGGAAGTACGCAAAACTAAGCCGCTGCACGTGCTGGAAGTCGGTGCACTCATCGGGTACTCGGCGATTCTCATGGGCAAGGAATTGGATAAGAAAGCCGAGATAGTCAGCATCTAAATCCACGGCGACGAAGCAGAGTTGGCGGAGCAAAACATCGCACGGGCAAATATACCTCCAAAAGTCACGATAATCACTGGCGACACCCTAAAGGTGATTCCAACGTTGCAGGGCAAGTTTGATTTTGCCTTCATTGACGCCGAAAAAACCGAGTATTTCCAATACCTCAAGTAGGCGGAGGGTAAGTTGCAGAAGGGATCGGTTATTCTGGCAGATAACGCAGGCGCATTCGCGGACCAGATGGCTGATTACCTGGATTACGTTCGCAACTCAGACAAGTACAGGAGCCGCTACGTGAAAGTCGGAAACGACGGCGTAGAAATAAGCGTTAAACTCTAACTCAAAGTTTTAATGATTGTCAAGTTGTTTTCAGTGTGGGTGGGCGATGACGACTCTGGCCCCGAAGACGTGAGGATGATGAGGATCTTGAGTGTGAGACGGTAAAAATGATAACTTTCAAGTATGTACTTGAATAATTGAAATTACCCTCGAAGAGCCCACCTATTAATTACTCATTTTGCTTTTTAATTAAACAATAACTATTTGAAAGTAACATGCTGCTTTCCATCTTCTGCAATTCGTTCAATGATGTAGCTTTCAAGTTTATGGCTATTCCTTATTGAAAGCAAAGCGTTACCTTCGGCAGCAGATTCTGCCATTCTGCCCAAATAACAACCGTCCCTGCACCGCCATTATTATTTACGCTAACATCAACATAGGCAATGTAATCCAATCCGCTTAAACCTGTTCTGCCGTTTGTGCTTGTAACTACAGCGTTAGGCGGATTCACACTTTGGTTGAGTTGGTTGCCAGCGTTATTTAGCAATGGCAAAGCGGCAATAAAAATTGCTATTATAACAACCACTGCTAATACAACGCCTACAACTTTTAGTCCAGTATTACTCTTATTTTGTGGTGGCGGCGGTGGTTGCTAAGAATAACTGTTCTATTTTCTTCTTTTCTCCTATTTTGCTATTTTGTTAATTATTTTGGGTTTAAATGAGTTATAAACCGTTCATCCCAACGTAGCAACCTAAACCAAATAGGATAGTTCATAACATCCAGATTAGAAACAACTCGGTATTTCAACTTTGGGTGTTGAGTAAATAATCTTGCTTCATAGCCACCAAACTCCAAGCCTATTCGAGGATTTATTCGACCAACATCAACTGCATAATGGAACCTGGCATTTAACCTTTTTAGTTGCTCAACCCAAGACCTTAAACCGTCAACATCAGCAAGCATATCACAATCCCACTTGAACACCCAGCGAAAACGACAATATTGCAAACCAAAGTTCGAGCTATCAGCAAGATTTTGCCAACCAGAACCACCAACGCCGTATTTGAAATATCTTATTTTCTCATTTGCTAATCTATGAATGAGATTTTCTGTATTCTTGTCTGAAGACCCATCCACAAGAATAATTTCATTAGATACTGCTGGTAAAATGCTCAACAAACACTTCTCAATATATTCATTGTAATACTTGGCTATAACTAAAAAGCTAATTCCAAAAGGCAAAGTAGGTGTATCTGCACGGTATGACATTATATTATGTAGTTGTATTACTGCTTTGTCTTTTAGAGTAAATTGGTCTAACATGATTTCACCTTTTCTTGTTTACTTTGCTATCATTTGAAAGTAGTCTAAATCTGCAACTTTCACAAGTATTATTTGGTGATGGTAAGTCATTTCCGCACCATTCACACATTTCCTTAGTTGGATTCATAATTTCTTTTCTCCTTTTAGAGTTTTGTCATCTGTTTTGGTTCTCTTATGGCTTGTTCGAGTTCTTCTATTTTTGCTTCAACATATTTTTTTCTTCTTTGCTCTCTTTGAAGATTTCTGGGTGTTCTTGTAGATAAGATAGTTGTTGTGCGTCTTGTTCTTGTTTATTTTTGAGTTCTTTAGGTTTTTCTATTAGCCATTTCTTGTATTTTTTATTCTATCGTTCTGTTTCCTGTTCAATTTGGCTTTGCATTTCTTCTGAGGTAATCGATTTAGGCATAGAGTTTCAGATAAGCACTAGTTTGTTTACATATTTCTATTTTTGCACAAAGCGTAGCTATGATGTGAAGCATGTGAAGGGTAGTGCATCTACCTTCTTAGTTATAGTTTCTAAAGACAAAGGTATACAAAAATGCATCACAACCCTTCAGGTTTTCTTTTTAAAACTTGCTCAGTGTACTGCCGCTAACTTAGCCCTTTATGCGGTTTTGGTCATTTAGATAAATGGCTATTTAGGGAAATGACCTACGGCTAAGTTAACATTGACCTTATATCAATTCGTTTAATGCTTTTACTTTTGTTTTTGCTACCCAGCGGTCTATGTGGTGGGTTCTTAGGTGAATTCAATTCCAGTGCATCATCTAACTTTTGACCAGTCATGCCATTAACAAAGCGTTCATATAGCATCTTTTGCAAGGTCTCGAAGCTATCAACCTCTGTATATTGGCAATCGGTGTTAGACCATTTACTGGAATCCTTCTTTTCAACTGCATGGTAAAAGTAATTTGAGAATTTAACGCTGGAATTTGGGTATTTGAAGGTTTTAAAGCTGTTGTCGAAATGCACATAATGGTATGTTCCGCTTTTTGAGTACCTCTCTTGCACTTCTTGCACTCCGAATAATGACCATTTTAAAGGCATAGTGTGATGCTTGAATCCATGTGGGTCATAGTAAGCTCTATGCTTCGCTTTTCTATTGTAACCTTTAGCTGTTCCAATAAGCTTGTTAGCTCCATGAAGGTTAACGAACATTACAGTGTCGAAGCTTGTTCCATAATCAAATTTGCCTTCTATTATTACATGCCCTTCTAAAAATTCATGGACGTACTTAACAAGTTCCGTTCTTTCATATCTTATGAAAGTTGTTTCTATAGAGATTTTTTTTGCCTTCTAAGAGCCCACCTAAACTGCCCAAAAATAAGTAGGCTAATAAGAAAGAAGCCGTAAACTGTTCCTAGGTGATTTTGTTGGTTTTAGCAAGAATGACAGTTTGGCATTTTAAAGAAGGCAAGGGCGAAAAAGGCTTCTCAGAGCTCGACATTGTCCTTAACACACTTGCGCATCACACCGCGGGGTTTCGCGGCGCCATTTCACTGCTGGCTGACGACGACCCAAACGCCGTAACAATCCTCACACTGTGGGTAGATCAAGAGGCACTGGACAGGTCTGAAAAAGAAGTGTTTTCCCAAGCGGTCAAACGAGTCCAAGATTCAATCGACAAGCCTCCGCAAATCAAAAACTACCGCGTCTTCTCAACGGAGCTTTTTCAACGTTCAGAGTGGCCTTTCCGCTGGGCTTGAGACAGCAGCATTCTTGTCCCTGCTTCTGAATGCATTTGCCGTCTTCTTTAATTCATCAACCATTTGCCTAGCGTTTACTGCGAAGAGGCACGCGAGCATTATGGCAGGTATCCAGGCTGGGGTGTAGAGCGGCGTTGTGGTGCCTGTTCCAAAAACCATACCAATGAAACCTTGTGCAGTTCCCGGGTAAAACACGACGGCATTCAACGCCACGACCCCAATCACCATTACTGCGCCTGCGCGGCGGAGATTGCCCTTATTATAGAAGATAAACAGCGGAAGCGCCAAAACAGCGAACCTGGGATCAAAAGCGCCCAACGCAAACGCGACGCCAGACATCCCAGGTTTGCCCCTGTACCCCAAGTAGAACGAGAGCAACAGGAGAAACGCGACGAGAATTTTTGCTTGCCCCTCAGCCCAACTCATGAAGTAACTCACCGACAAACCCCTGTCCGCCATCGGATAAGGCAGCAATAGCACAGCCACCATGACCACCAAGGCAATGGCTGGGTGCTTGTCTTCAAGCAGTTTGTAGAACAAAAACGCCATCATCGGAATCAGGATGAACATTATGGCGTCGAAAACCCAGAACGCCTGATAGTAGCTAAGGCTCAGAAGCGGCGAAATCTCCACAAGAAAAGACGGCAGGTACTTGTAGGGGGTTATGGGCGGGTAAATTGTGGGTTCGCCGTCGTTTAATGGCTGTGTGGTGAAAATCTGCGAGGGATTATGAACCATCCGCCACGCTGCAAGGTAGTAGACTGAGAAATCTCTTGGCAAATCTGCCCCGCCCAAGTTGAGGGGCTGGTTCATCGTCGGGTAAGCCATGGAGAACGTGTAGAGGTTCAAAACGACTATGATGACGATGGCTACGGCGAAGAAGGCTTTTTTGGATTTGAAGAGTGGAAACATGTGCCAGCTGAATACGGTTGTCTGTCTTTACTTATTAGCGTTTACACCCTGCCACGAACAAAAGAAAGTGGAAATTATTTTTCTGCTGGCGGTTTTTCCCAGAGCTCGAGTTTCTGCTTCTTGAGTTCTGTGCGTTTCTTCTGCAGGTAATTGTAGACGGTGTGGTGTTGGCAGCCTTCAACAATCATTTGGACGGCGTTGCGTGCGGCGTCGGCTTCTTCGAAACTGCCGATTATGCCAATGGTGTGGCCGTAAACTACAACATCCGCCTCGGTTAACTCTTCGATTAGCTTTCGTGTTTTGCCATCTGCTCCGATGATTCTGCCTTTGACGCGTGTTATGTCGGATTCTGAACGTCCGAAAATCAAGCGTAAATCTATCATGTCAAAGATGTCGTCTTCGTTTCGGATGAGGCGGAAAGCGGTTTCGGGGGTGAAGCCTCTGCCGATGGCGGTTACAAGGTCTTTGGCTCTTAGGAACACGGATGGGTCGGGTACGTTTTCTGGAAGCGTTATTGTGACGCTACCTTCTTTGTCGATGTCAAGCTTTATGTTTAGCTTGTTTTCTATTTCCTGCTTCACTTTGCCTTCGGGACCAATCAAGATGCCGACGCGTTCTTTTGGAATTCTAACAAAAGTCTCTGGACCAACCATTATTTACCAACAACCATCTTATACAATTCTTCGTCTGAAAATACTTCTACGTCTAACCGCTTAAAGAACCTATTTACGTTCGCAATATCACGCTTCACCATAAAATCCGCTAGAGGATGCTGGGTCGAAACGGACTGGGAAACATCGAAGACCACGGGTCTGCCCTTCCACATCATGATGTTGTATTCGCTCAGGTCACCATGCACGATTTTGGCTTTCTGGTAGAGCCGCTCTAGGTAGGTTACGATTAGTTTGTAGACTTTTTCGGGATGCTCTGGCGCCCGCTCCTTGAGTGAGGGCGCGCTGACGCCTTTTTCGCCGATGAACTCCATAATAACAACGTTGCTCTTGACAGCGAGGGGTTTTGGCACCCGAACCTTTGCCGCGTCGGCTTCCCCTAAATTGCGAAACTCCTTCTGCGCCCAAACAGCAATCAACGAGCGCGTATCGTGTTTAACATCTTTGAATCTGGGGTCCCCTTCGATGTATTTGTGCATGCCCCGTTTGAATTCGGCGGATGAAGTTAAATAGATTTTAACGGCTAAATCAGTGCCGTCTTTGGCTGTGCCCCAGTAAACCCGTGCTTCCTTTCCCGAGCTAACGACGCCGTTTAGTTCGTATAGTTTGCCGTTGTTCATCAAGTCGAAGACAATCATGCGGGTGGCTTGGTCAAAGACTTCTTCGACGGTGGCGCGTTCTTTGGAGCGGTCGTGGTTTAGCATTTTGTCTCGGCGTTCGATTCTTCGTTCCGTGTGGGCGATGCGTTCTTGAGTTTTTCCAGACATAATATCACTCATATTTAACTGGTTCAGGGTATTAAAACCAGTCGAAGAAATTTATATTAAATTAATCGTAATAAAAATTTTTACATACTTTCTTTTGTTACCAAAGTTTTCCAACTTCAAAGGCAGGTTAAAACAGAAATAAAGATTTTAAAAACAAATAATTAGAGGGTTAGAATGCCCTTGCGCCTAAGAGTATCAGCCTGCGAATGGGTGTATCGCCAGACGACGTCGCCGCGTTCGGCAGTTTGGAACTCCCACGGTGCAACGATAACTATGTCGCTTTCACGGATCCAGACGCGCCGCTTCATTTTTCCGCGTATTCGGCATAAGCGTTCCGCGCCATCCTGGCATTTCACGAGTATGCGGTCGAAGCCGAGCAGTTTGATAACTACGCCCAAGACTTCGCCCTGTCCAGGATAGACTAATTCGCCGATTGCGCCTTCGCTTAACACTTTTTTCTTTCCCAAACACTAAACCCCATTTCGACTTGAAAAAAATATGTAGCGCTTACTTAAAAGCCTGTTCATCCAACAAGGCATCTTCAATAGTGCAAAAAACATTTTTTTCTCTTTAGCCAAAATTTAGGTTTGATGTAAGTTTAAATGCCCTCCCTAAATAATAGTTCAATACTGGAGCATCCGCAAGTGTCCTACGTCTTCAACATACCCTACCGCGATAACAAAAAACTCAAAGCTGTAATGGAAAAAGTGAAAGACGACAAAAAACTGAAAACGTACTGGAGATGCGCCAACGTCATGGCTATCGAACGCATGGGATACACGGACCATGGACCCACCCACGTTAAAATCGTAGCTAACATCTCGCTTAAGCTGCTGCGGATTTTGGTGGAGAAAAACCTCATAGTTCCCAGCATAGTCGAAAACTATGATATGACAAACGACGACGCCGAAGTCGTAGTGGTTTTAGGCTCAATTTTCCATGACCTTGGTATGATTGTGCAACGAAAAGAACATGAAAAATACAGTGTGTTCTTAGCGTTGGAGTTCCTGGAGAAATTTTTAACGCCAACTTACAGTGAGGAAGAAAAAGCAATAGTCACCTCCGAAGTCCTCCATGCCATCGTAACCCATGAGGAACCGCCCAGTAACGAACCCACCTGCAAAATACTGACAAAAGAAGCGGGCATAGTGGGCATCGCAGACGCTTTGGATATGGAAGCGGGAAGAGCGCGGATTCCTTTTCAATCTGGAAAAGTAGACATCCACGCCATCTCAGCCCTCTCAATCGAAAAAGTGGACATAGAATTAACCGACGGCGGCGCTGGCGTGAAGCCCATCAACATAAAAATCAAGATGTCCAATTCCGCAGGCGTCTTCCAAATCGATGAGCTCCTAAAACCGCGAATTGTAAACTCGGGGCTCGAACAGTTCTTCCATGTTATCGCGGAAATTACGGGTGAAAAAGAAACCAAGATAATCGAGAAATTCGAAATATGATTTTTTGAGGCAGCACCATGATTCATGAATACGACGTTGTGGTTATCGGAGGCGGAATCGCAGGGTTATACACTGCCCTGACTGCCTCAGAAAACGCCAAAGTCGCCGTAATCAGCAAGGTGCATGTTACACGTTCGCATTCGGTTGCGGCGCAGGGCGGAATCGCGGCGAGCCTTGGAAACGAGGAAGAGGACCATTGGGAATGGCATATGTACGACACCGTGAAAGGCAGTGACTTCCTTGCCGACCAACACGCAGTCGAGGTTTTAGCTCAGGAAGCCCCGAACGCAATCTACACTCTTGAGCATATGGGCGTGCCGTTTAGCCGAAACGCACAGGGCAAGATTGAGCAGCGCCGATTCGGGGGACACACCAGAAACTTTGGCGAAGCCCCCATCAAACGCGCCTGCTACGCTTCAGACCGCACGGGAAGAGCCATAATGGATACGCTCTACGACCGTTGCCTCCAAAAAGGCGTGGTGTTCCACAATGAAGTATTCATCCAGCACTTGCTTTTCGCTTTGAACAGTTGCTGCGGCGCCGCAGGCTATGACTTAGCAACCACTGAACCACAGGTTTTCCACGCCAAAGCGGTCGTGTTGGCTACAGGCGGATGCGGCAAAATATACAAAACCACCAGCAACGGCTTCGCTTCAACCGGCGATGGTTTTGCGCTAGCGCTTGATGCACTTTTGTCCTTGGAGGACATGGAGTTTGTCCAGTTTCACCCGACTGGCATCTACGGGTTGGGCATCCTCATAAGCGAGGCGGCAAGGGCTGAGGGCGGTGTGTTGCGCAATGGGCTGGGCGAACGCTTCATGGAGCGTTATGCGCCAACGCTCAAGGATTTGGCGCCAAGAGACATAGTTTCACGCGCGGTTCTCAACGAAATCGGCGAAGGCAAAGGCGTAGAGGGCAAGGATTACGTTTACTTGGATTTGCGGGAGCTTGGCAGGGAACGTTTGAACCAGAAACTGCCCGAAATAACATCTCTCATCAAGACCTACTTGGGAATCGACCCCAGTGAAACGCAGGTTCCGGTGGCGCCGACATGTCATTACATGATGGGGGGAATCCCGACGGATGCGGAAGGGCACGTTTTAGCCGACAAGTCAGGAACAGTTCTGCCTGGACTTTATGCTGCAGGAGAATGCGCATGCGTGTCCGTCCATGGGGCAAACCGTTTGGGCTGCAACTCACTAATTGACCTCGTCGTCTTTGGGCGCAGAACCGGGTTGAGTATTTTTAATGAAATTAAAGCAAGACTCGTTCATCCTTTGCCTGTGCAGGCTGAAAGCCTAGTGCTGGACAAAATCAACAGTTTACTGGAATCCCATGGAACCGAACGCACCGCGGGTTTAAGGGAAGCCTTACAGTGTTTGATGACTGAAGAGTGTAGCGTCTTTCGGAACGGCAAAACCCTTGAGGATGCGCTTGGGCAGGTTCACCAACTCAAAAAGCGCCTTTTAAACGTCGGGTTAACCAACAAATCCCGGGTTTTCAACTATGAACTTCAGGAAGCGCTAGAACTTGGCAACATGCTGCGGGTTGCAGAAGTCATCGTTTACTCTGCACTTCAACGCCAAGAAAGCCGAGGCGCCCACTTCCGAAGCGACTACCCCCAGCGGAACGACGAGGAATGGCTCAAACACACCTTCGTCAACGAAACGCCCACTGGCTTAAAGGAAACCTACAAACCCGTCGCCGCAGGCAGGTTTGCACCCGAGAAACGGAGGTACTAAAATGAAGGCCACCTTCAAAGTTTACCGTTTCACTCCAGAAACCGACAGGGAACCACACTACGACACCTATACCATAAACGCCGAACCCAACGAACGAATCCTCGACTGCCTAAACAAAATCCGATGGCAACAGGATCCCACTTTATCTTTTCGCATGTCATGTGCCCATGGAATCTGCGGCAGCGACGGCTTAACCATCAACAGCCAATCCGCCCTGGCATGCCAGAAACTCGTCAAAGACTACGATTACACCAAGGAGATTCTGGTTGAACCGCTCAGGTACTTTTGTGTGGTTAAGGATTTGATTGTGGATTTGAAGCCGTTTTTTGAGCGGATTAAATCGATAACCCCCCAAACGCCTCTAAGCCAGGTAACAGTTGAACCAGAAAAAGAACGAATCCAAACCCCTGAAGAACGCAGCCGATTCGACGACGCCCTAAAATGTATTTTATGCGCCTGCTGCTACGGCGCCTGCCCAGTCATGACCGAACAAGACGAAGGTTTCGTGGGACCCGCCGCAGTGCTGCGTGAGCAACGCTACATTTACGATTCCAGAACCACCGACGCAAAAGAGCGGCTGGAAATCCTCAAGAAGCCCCACGGCGTCTGGGCATGCAAAAGCTACTACATGTGCACACTGGTTTGTCCAAAGAACATTAAAGTCACTGAAGCCATACTTAGGACCAAAAATAAAATAATCACTGAACAACCAAAACAGGATGCTACAGGAGAGAGTTAGGTGGATACAAGAATAGAAATTGACCCGTTGGGCGAACGCGCAATCCCCAAAGATGCTTACTTTGGAATTCAAACGTTGAGGGCAACTGAGAATTTTCCAGTAAGCGGAATCAAAGCTCCCGTTCAATTCATCAAAGCGTATGTTCTCATCAAAAAAGCCGCTGCATCAGCCAACAACCAAGTCGGCATGCTTGACTCAAAACGCACAAAAGCCATAGTTGAAGCATGCGACGAAATCCTCGCGGGCAAACTCATCGATCAATTCGTCGTGGACGTTTTTCAGGCGGGCGCAGGCACCTCGTTTAACATGAACGTCAACGAGGTCGTGGCGAACAGGGCGCTGGAAATCCTTGGCAAACAGAAGGGCGACTACAAAACCGTTAGCCCAAATGACCACGTTAACATGGGGCAGTCCACCAACGACACTTATCCGACGGCGCTGCATGTTTCGGTTCTGATAGCGCTTCAGCCTTTGCTTTTGGCGCTCGATGAACTTGCCGAGGCTTTTATTGAGCTAGGCAGAAAGAATGCTCATGTTTTGAAGTCTGGCAGGACTCATCTGCAGGATGCTGTGCCGGTTACGGTTGGGCAGGAGTTTGGCGCTTACGGTTCTGCGGTTGCCAACGCGTGTGCTGAACTTCGCAGACGTCAAGAGAACCTATACTCAATTGCTCTTGGCGGCACAGCCACTGGAACAGGCGCCAACGCGCACCCCGATTACAAAAAAACCGCCACCGCCGAGCTGGGGAAGCTCACGGGTTTCCCGCTTAAGCCTGCGAAAAATAATTTTGAAGCGTTGCAAAGCCACAGGGCGGCGCAGTCGGTTTCAAGCGGACTCAAGGAACTGGCGCTGGAGCTCATCCGAATCGCGAACGATTTGCGGCTGTTGGCTTCTGGACCCACTACCGGATTCAACGAAATTACTCTGCCACCGGTTCAGCCTGGATCATCTATAATGCCTGGCAAAGTCAACCCCGTCATGGCGGAGTGCCTTACCATGGTGGCTTTCCAAGTGGTGGGCAACGATTTAGCCGCATCCATGGCTGTGCAAGCTGGGCAACTGGAACTCAACGTCATGACTCCCGCAATCGCATACAACATGCTCTTTAGCATCCAAATCCTTGGCAACTACATCCCTGTCTTCACCAAAAAATGCGTCAAAGGCATAACCGTCAACGAAGAACAATGCAGCCAATACCTCGAGAAAAACCCGTCCTTAGCCACGCTGCTTGCCCCAAAAATTGGGTATTTGGAAGCCGCCAAAATCGCCAAGCAATCACAGGCCGAGCAACGCGCTGTGAAAGAAATTGCGCTCGAGAAAAAACTGTTGACCCCAGCTGAAATCGAGAAGATTTTTAGCAGAAAAAACCTTCTCAACGAACCTTAAAGGGTGCTCGCTTAAGGCGACCTTTCTCTTGTTTAAAAGCAGATTTTAACCTGCGGTTCCATACCCGTTTACCGTTACGACTGCGTTTGTGGAACCCTGATTTGACGCAGCATCTATCAGAACCGCCCAAACTACGCTTTGCGAGGGGTACAGCTGCATCATTTCGTCGTCGGAAAGCCAGACCGAGCTGCTGTTAGTGAAGGTTCGAAACACAGCGTTTGAAACGGAGTTGTCTATGTATTCTATGCGTATTCTAACCGACACGGTTTCGTTGTTTGGGAAGCCTCCGCTCACGACAATCTGGGGTTTGAACGTGAAGATTTTAAGCGGACTCAGCTGGATGCTTGCGGTTTGCCCATACTGACCATTTACGCCAACAGGCACGTTGGAAGTTCTTTGGAAGGCGGTACCGACTCCCGCTATCCACTCGCCAATTGGGTTATGAATTCTCGATGTCCAGTTGCCAAGGAAACTCACGCCGCTGTCGATGACGGGCGCTGCTTTGCAGGCTGGTCCAATGTCGATGGCGAACAGGTAAACTGGGTCAGATGCGAACGATTCGAAGACAACGCCGAAAAGCTGGGTCTGATCCATGGTGCCGTCCAGCAGCAGAGCGGTTTGGTTGGTTTTGCCCTCTCCGCCTATCCAGAACCTAACATCCTGCAGTTGGCTGTCCGAAAACTCTGCCAGCCGCTCAACTTTGATGCCGACTGAGTAATCCTGCAGGTTAAACGAGCAGCGTTCAATCATCGAGCTGGCGTAGCTGCCTGTACCGTTGTCGACTGGCGTTCGGAAAGCGATGCCTTCGGATGCGTTGATGAACTGGCAGTTTTCAATTTTGTTGTATTCGGTCCATGTGTTGGTGTTAGCGAATTCTATTCCTGTGGAGGTGTTTTCAAAAAGCGTATTCTCTATGGTTGTGCCAAACGAGTTCTCTACTCTAACGGTGGCGTTGATGAGTGTTAATCCTGAGATAAACGCGTACTTCGAAACGGTATAGTTTTCACCGCGGATTATGATTTTGTGGCCGTTGCCAATGATGGTTGCATCGTCGCTGACGATTTTGGCGTTTATCTTGTTGAAGATGAGGACGTCGCTTGTTAAAGTGTAGGTACCCGAGTTGAGGTAAACAGATTTTCCCGCGCTTAAAGCGGAATTAATCGTTGACGACGCGCTTGCAGACTGCTCCGCCACAACCCCTGTTAACATGTTTTTTAGTTTGTAATTGTTGCCGTCGCGGGAGAGCACATAGTCATAGTTAACGGCGTTGGTGCTCATGGATGATCGGGTGCTCTCAAAAATCAAATAAGTGTTGAAAGCTGAGAGGACAAGCAGGGCTGCTAGAACGATTACGATGGCGCGTTTGGAGAACAGTTTTTTATAGGATTCTCTCATGTTGAAGGCTCAACGGTTTAAAGTACCATGTAAGAGGCATCGTTAATTAAATTTATTGATAAACCAAATCCCAGCGGAAATGCGGCGTCTATTGCAGATGGAATTTAAGCCTATCTTACACTATTTTCAGCTTTTTTAGACCCGTTAACTCTAAATGCAACCAGCGTTTCCCGCTGGCTGTTACACTATATAAACCAGAAAACTTTTCTGTCAAATCATCGATTTTTGAGGCAGTCAACAGTTAGTCAAGAAAGTTGGACTAACTTTAGTCAAGAAACCTTTACGAAAACGCATATCAACTAACCCAACTAAGCAGATGCCAAGGAGAGAAACACACATGGCGTTAAACCACTATGTAATTACTCACAGGCTCCTCATACAAATACAGAGACGCGGCTGCGTTTTCTGTGCAATATGTCATCAACCCATCGTGGAAGGGCAACGGGTGGCTTCAAGAAAAACCACGTCTGTGCGCCACGAAGACTGCTACGAGCGCTCCTTCATCACTTAAACAAAATTTAGAGTTTCATTATTTGGGCGTGGGGCACGCCTTCTATTTTTATCACTGCGTCAGGATGAACATATCCTTGGGCGATGGCGGTTTCCACGCAGTGTTTGCCCACAAGATTCACAATCGTTGAATTATTAATCAAGCCGACCGCTTCATCCACGGTTACTTTTCGTCCCTTGTAGAACTCTTCTTTTATTTTGAAGACAATTTTGCCTTCTCGAAGCGTTCGCCCGAGCAAATCGCAGTCGCAAACTGCTAGGACTACATGTCCCGCGTTTCTTTGGATGTTAAGGTAGCATTCCAAGTTATTTCTCTCAGAGCTGTTTAATGCTTGATTTTGCGCCACATGCATTGCATACCAAGAAGGCTAGGCGTTTTTCTTTTACGATACGTGTGTCCGGTCGTTTGCATACTGGGCAGGTGACGTAGCCTTCAAGGTACCTTTGCAGCAGACGTTCAAAGCTGTCGGCGCGGAATTTGCCCTGGAAAATAGCACGTGTATCATGGTATGTAGCTGCTGTAGCCATTTCCCGGGTTAAGAACTTTAAGACGTGCTGTGGATCGCGGTCTAAGGCGTCGGCTACATCTTTAAAGTTAGAAATAATCGTGCGCATTCCAACGGTGTTAATGTACAATCTGGGAAGTTCTAGACGTTCGCGTTTTTCGGAGACTTGGGGCATTTGAGCGCAAGCCCGTTTTAAGAGGTCGTCGTAGTTGAAGGTCATGTTTGCATCTCAACAAATCATGGTGCCAGCACATATTTAAAATTATAACGTTGGAAAACGCCGTTGCGATGGCAATGCCGCGTTTTCTAAAAGGAAAACCATACTAACAAGGTAAATCAATATAAATTCCGAAAGCACAGCTAAGTAACAACCCTCAACATAACGATACAGAGGCTAACGCGTGACAGAGAACCAAAAACCCATCCAAGAAGGCAACGTCAACCTACAGATTGACAAGATAAAAAAGCAGATTGGTGAAGCAAACAACCAAATTAAAAAGTACGTTGAGAAACGAAACCAGCTTCACGAGCAAGTCCGCAAGTCAAGAGATGAAATTAACTGTATAAAGTCTGAAAGAGATGCCTTAAACGCGAAGGTTAGGGCGCTCAAAGAACAAAGGAACCTCATCAGAGACCAAACTGCACCCTTCATGGAGCAGGTTAATGCGTTGGATGCGAAAATCGTTGAACTCCGAAAGACAGTGCCGCATGTGAGTCAACGTGAACTCCAAGAGGAACTCGACGCGGTTGAATGGAAGATTTCCACAACTTCATTGGACATCCCAGAAGAGAAAAGACTCGTTGGGCAAGTCAAAGAACTTGAACTTCAGCTTAAAGGTTACAAAAAAATAGATAAACAACACAAGAAAATCAAGGAACTGCTTGAACAACGCAAGGTACTTGATGCGCAAGCAGACGTTTTCCACAAGGAATTAACCGAGTTAGCCAAGAAAAGCCAAGATTTACATGCCTCGATGATAGAAAAAGTCAACGCCGTGAAAAAAGACAAGTCGGAAGCAGACGGTCTTCACCAAGCTTTCGTTAAAGCCAAGGAACAAAATACTTTGTGGTATGAACAAATCCGGCAGTTGATCGAGCAAAGCAGAGGACAAAGAGCAGTCTTTAAAGAGGTCGACTTGACCAAACGCAAGGAAGAAGAAGCAAAATGGCAAGTTGAACAGGCCAAACGAAAAGAGGAAGCTGCACAGCGAGCTGTTAAAGCTAAAGAGATTAAGGAGAAAATCGGTTCTGAAGCCAAAGAAAAACTTCAACGCGGCGAAAAAGTCAACTGGGAAGAATTCCAGATGATGCTCGGCGATGATGAAGAAAACGACTCAGAGGCACAAGATTAAAGTTAATCTTGCAATGATTAAGAGTTAGAGATTCGCGATGGCTAACCGGGAAACCCAACAGCAGACGCAAAAACGCATCCTCATTTTATGTGTTGATAGAGATGGCGATATAGAAGTTAAAGCAGGAATAAAGACACCGCTTTTGGGAAGAACCGCCAACCTCGACGGCGCCGTTGCTTTAGCCCTTAAAGACCCTGAAGAACCCGATGCCAACGCCATGTTTGAAGCAGTCAGGCTCTATGACAGGTTATATGACGAGAAGCAGCCTGAAGAAACCTTCGAAGTCGCAACCATCTCGGGCAACAATTTGGGCGGGGTTAGCGCCGACAGGAAACTTGTCGTTGAACTAAACAATCTGCTTGAGTCTTTCAGCGCCAACGAAGTCATTCTTGTTACTGATGGGTACTCTGATGAGGCGGTTTTGCCGCTGGTGGAGTCAAGAGTGCCCGTTTCGTCAGTGAGGCGTATCGTGATTAAGCACAGCGAATCAATTGAGGAAACTGCGGCTGTATTCACAAAGTACGTTCGTTTACTCGTGGATAACCCAAGGTATGCGCGTATTGCGCTTGGGTTACCCGGCATATTGGTTTTCATTTTTGGTATTCTCTGGGGTATCAACCTGTTCTACCCCGGCACCATATACTACTACGGCGTAGCCATAGTCATTGTAGTGGGCGGTTTTCTGTTGCTCAAGGGCTTTGGCGTTGACAGAGCAACTAAAGACGTCTATAAGTGGGCAAGAGACTATTCGCCGCCGTCGCTTCCTATACAAATCTCAAACTACACTATCATCGTTGGAATACTTTGCATAGCTGTAAGTGTTTACCTTGGCGTTGCAAACGTTAACATCAATGTGGCACCCGCCGCCAATTTAGCAGCGTGGTTGAGCATGGCGCCCAGAGTAGCTTACTACTTCATTACTGGAATCATCGGTCTTTTAGTGGCGGGTATAGTCATTGTTTTGCTGGGGAGAAGTATCCGGTTGTACTTTGAGCGAGATACTAGGTTACTGCGGAACGTGGCTTTAATCGTTTCAGTGGCTTGGTCAAACTGGATCTTTGTCGCAACCGCAAACGTCATAATCCATTACTACAACGTTTCAAACGCTGTAGTTGGGTTGAACGATCCGTTTTTCCAAAATTTCCTGTTCACCATAATTGTGGGTATCCTAATTGGGGTGGCGTCTGTCTTGTTGATTAACATAGTTAACCGTTCTGCAAAAGGTTTCTTCACGAAGAAAGATGCGGAAAAACCTGACGAACCGTAACAATCCGTCTGAGTTTTTTCTGGTTGTTTATTTTCTTGATTAGGGGAAGCTTTAATTGAAACATTCAAGGCTTTAGCTATAGTGCATTACGGGAATGCGAGCGCAAAATTGTTTATGTATGAGAGGTTCGGGTAGTGCTTAAGAGATTTCTCTCGGTTATCGGCGCCTACAAGGTTTATGAGAAATGGCTGTTTCTCCAAGTTAAAAACGGCATTAAACCCGAGCACATAGCCATAATTCTTGATGGAAACAGGCGTTGGGCAAACGACAAAGAAAACAACCCTTGGCTCACGGACAAGTGGGGTCACAAGCAAGGAGCAGACATCGTTGAGATGCTTTTAGACTGGTGCCAGATGCTTAACGTTAAATTCGTCACCCTCTACACGTTCTCGACCGAGAATTTTAGCCGTAACCCCGATGAAATAACCAAGATTATGCAGATTGCCGAAGAAAGATTCGACAAACTGCTCACTGACGAGCGAGTCCACAGAAATAAGGTTCGCGTTAAAGTCATCGGCAGAGTTAACATGTTGCCCGACAGCTTACAGAAGAGCATTGCCAATGTTGAGAAGGCTACGGAGAATTATGATTGTTTCTTTTGGAACTTCGCTTTTGCCTATGGCGGCAGAGCAGAAATCGTGGATGCAGCTAAAACCATCGCTACGAAAGTTAAAAGCGGCGAATTAAACGTCGAAGATGTCACTGAATCCACGTTTGAAAAGTACCTGTACACTTCACACATGCCTAAACAGGACCCAGACATGATTATCCGCACTTCAGGCGAGGAACGAATGAGCGGTTTTCTGCTCTGGCAAGCCGCGTACAGCGAACTTTTGTTCCTCGATGTTTACTGGCCCGACTTCCGCTTAATCGACTTGTTAAGAGCCATCAGGGTGTTTCAGCACCGCAAACGCCGCTTCGGCACATAAGGAGCTTTTCTCTCTTTATGTGGGAAAAACGGTTTTAGGAATTCCACAAGTCTGCAAAATGAAACAATTGCTTTTTGTGTTTGCAACGTTTTTCCGCGCCTGTTTCAATGTGAGATATCCGAATTTTATCACACGCCCAACATAGCACCATGTTGAAAACGCCTTCTTGTGGTTGTGAATCCATGTATAGCTCACTTTTATTTTCACAAGAATCAATGAACAGCAACGACAGCACAATGCAAGCGGGCACTAGCATGGCCCATTCGGATAAGACACCGCCACCCAACCAGCAAACCAACCCTACACCTAATAACAAACCCACAAACAAAAGACAAAACAAAAAGATTTTTTCAAAATAGGGCAAAGGGCTACGACACACAAAAGGTTCCAGAAAGATATTTCTGATTCTCAATTAGAAAAGTCTGCCTTTTACTCAATTGCGGTTTGGTCATGTGTTTATTTTTTTAATGGGTCTTTTATCGTTAGGCTGGTGTTTTTGTAGGATATTTTTTGAAGTTTCAGTAGCTCGTTGTCGTGGGTATACATGACAGGTGTGTTGTTTGCTAAGAAATTAGCCACTATCAGGGAATCTCTGCCGCCAAGTTTGTGCTGTACTGCTAGATTGAGGGCTATTGTACTGATTTTTCGTGTTTGATTGTAAAATTCTGTGTTAGGCATATTTATGAGGGTTAATAGAGCATCCGCCGCTTCTTCAGGCAACCATTTCTGAGAACGCACAAGTGTATGGTATGCTTCGTGGATTGTTGTGGGATTGAAGGCAATTTTGTTTTCAGAAGTTAATCCAAGCAGCAGATTCTTGGCGGTTTCATGTTCTGGGTATGCATCATCAAGGGCATAACAGACAAAGTTGGCGTCCAAGCCAGTTATCATTCGCTTTTGCCCCAGATTGACTTCATCTTTTCAGGGGACCAGTTCTCGGGTTTGCCTGTTCGTTTGCGTTTTGAGTTGATGATTTTGCGGAGTTTCTCGACTGCGTCTTCTTTTTTGCCTGGGACTAGTAGAAAGCCTTCGGGAACTCTTTTTATGGTTGCGGTTTCACCTATTTCTTTGCGGATTTCTGCTGGAATGCAGATTCTGCCTTTAGAATCTACTTTTACGTTGACTTGCTCGACTAACTCCATGTCTATCCCACACCTACAGTGGGAGAAGGGTGGATTTAAAACTTGCTCAAAAGAGAAAAGGGATTTTTAGTTAGTTAATTCTCGTGTTGTTTGCAGGCGTTTGTTTCATCGGGGTTTATGCTCGTTTTTGGGTGCTGACTATGCTGATTACGTCTCGGTCTTTTAGGATGGCGTCTTCACCTATCCACCTCAGCGAGCTTTTTCAAAGGTAGCGGTGGCCGTTGCGCTGGGCTTAGTTTTTCCCAAACTACTGTATCGTTCGCTGGTCAATTAGCTATTAATATTTGTGGTATGTGCGCCATTTTTTGCTTTTGGGCTTTCTCAGTTGTTCGCCGCATGTGGGGCAGTATGCTTTTTTGTTAGATACTGGTAGAGTTTTGCCGGCGCGCCATAAGTGGCCGTGTGGGCAGCGGAGGTCATAGCTGAAGGGTTGTGTTTGGTAGTCTTGTGGGTTAGTTAAGATGTCTTCTTCGGTGGAGAGGTTGTTTTTTATGATTTCATGCGGGGGAATAATTGCGGCGAGGTTAACTGGTTTTGACTGGAAATATGTTTCTTGTTGAACCGTGACTTGGGGTTTGGCTGGCCTTTTAAATTCAACCTTTCTGGCTGGGCGGGAAAAGGCTGTTTTAGCCAACTTAGCTATCACGTCTTTATGTTTAAGGTAAACTGTTGCATGGGCAACTGGCTTGGCGGCCTCTGCTTGGAGAAGTCTCTTGACGGGTTTGGCGGATGAAAAAACTTTGATTGAAACAGGCGAGGTGGCTTGCGCTGCCCAGTCGGGGGCGTCAGCTTTAGCGTTCTTTTTGGCTGAGACTTTCTTGATTTTAATCAGCGTAGCAGTAGTTGAAGTCCCGCAGTCGGTGCAGCTTTGGCTGTATTGCTGGAGTCGTCTTCCGCATTTTCGACAAAAAGGCATGTGTTCACTTTGAATTTAAAAAAGTGTGCTGTTCCCTTTAAACTTTAACATGCCAAGCGAACATTGTTGCAAGGTAGACATTGCACATGGATTTTAGTCGACAAATAAAGTCTTTTTTTGGGTTACCCTCGTTTTTTAGCGCTTACAATCGAGATTACGTCGCGGTCTTTTAGGATGGCGTCTTCGCCGATTCTTCTTTTATCCCTTGCGTCGATGGCGTAGAGGAAGTTTTCGCCCAGTTCCGTGTGGATTATGTAAGCGAACGCATGGGCGGTGATGCCTTTGGGAACCAGGTATACGTCGGGCAGGATGCGTCCGTTGTGGTCGCTGAGGTGTTCGAGGTCTTCCACGGGGTAAACGGTTATCATGTCAAGGAGCTTGAAGTACGCGGTGTTGAGGGCTTCTTGCACGCCGGTGGATCCGTTTGTTGAGAGGATTTTTTCTTTTATTGCCTCGAGCCCGTTAATTTGGCCAGTGGATAACTTTTCTGGTGCAGTTATCTTAAATGTTGTGTCACCTGCTTTGTAATCGATCAGTTTTTTCTCTGCTGCCCGTCTTAGCCCCAATTCGGCTTCGGCGCTACATGGAATTACGACGTAGTCAAGTTTCTTTAGCCGCTCAAGGTTAGCTTTTGCGGTTGGCAAGTCAATTTTGTTTGCAACAATCAGCATCGGTTTAGCAATACGCCTCAAATGGTCGATGAAGCGGTAAAAGTCATCCTCGGTCCAAGAGACTGGTCTTTCAATGTTCAAGTTGGCTCTTCGAACGGCTTCTGCCACAAATTGACGCTTGATACTTAAGCCTGCTAAGCGGTCTTCCAGATGGTAGACGAGGCCTTTTTTATCGGTTTCAACAGTTCGCGAGATTTTTGACCAGTCTTTTTTAAGGATTGTTTGCATCCACATGTTGATTTCTTTTTCAAGAAACTGCACATCTTCCAAGGGGTCGTGTTCGCCTGGTTTGCAGCTTTTGCCTTCACAGTCAGTGCCGCCCGAAGCATCAACAACATGGATTAAGGCGTCTGCTCGGCGGATTTCGTCGAGGAACTGGTTACCTAAGCCTTTTCCTTCCCAAGCGCCGGGCACGATGCCTGCGATGTCGACTAATTCGACTGGAACCATCCTGTCGCCGCCCAGGCACACTGAGTTGCGGGGGTTGTCTTGGACTTTGAAGTCTTCGTGGACGCATTTGGTTCGCACGTAGCCGACGCCACGGTTGGGTTTGATGGTTGTGAAGGGGTAGTTGGCTATTTCAGCCGCAACCAACGTGGCTGCGCTAAAAAACGTGGATTTTCCCGTGTTGGGTTTCCCGACTACGCCTAGTAAACGTGAATATGACTTTTGAGTTGACAATTCATTTCACTGTACTGTATTGTTGCGGTGTGTTTGGCTATATTGCTTGTGCTTTATAATTTTGGTTTCCATTTGGACGCTGTGAACAGTAAAGTTGAGCTGACATGAATAAACCATAAAGAGCACCGTTCACATAAGCAGACTATCAACAACTTGATTCGCTGGGTCAAAAAAGAGGAAACACAAAAAAGTGAATCGGACACATCCAACACAAATTCTGGTATTCGTTACATGCGCATTCCTGGTCATCGCTTACTTTGCGCCGTTCGGCGGTTTTCTGGATGCACAGCCAGCGGGTAATTGGGTGGCTTCGCCTATGCATATTTCTATGGCAGCGGACCCTTTGGCTTTCTCAGGTTATAATGTAAGCCAAATACGTGCAGCCTATAGTTTGCCCTCGTCAGGCGGCGCGGGAACCACAATCGCCATAGTAAACGCCTACGACGTACCCAGTATACTTAGCGATTTAACAATTTTTTCAGCACAGTTCAACCTGCCCATTCCAAACAGCACAAATTTTGAAGTTGTCAAAATGAACCAAAGCATAGTGCCAAATAGCAACTGGACTACGGAAACATGTTTGGATGTTGAATGGGCACATGCCATTGCTCCAGACGCAAAGATACTTCTCGTTGAAGCAGTGAACAACACAGATGACAGCCTTCTTTCAGCAGTCGATTACGCAAGGTCGCGCTCAGACGTTGTTGCGGTCTCCATGAGTTGGGGCGGTCCCGAATATATTGGCGAGACTCTTGATGATTCACATTTCACAAGTGTTTATGGAGCGGTTTTCTTTGCTTCTTCAGGTGACGATGGCGCTGGAGTAATTTGGCCTGCAAGTTCAGCAAACGTAATTTCTGTCGGAGGAACGACTCTCAATAACCCCACTGGTGCAGTTTCTGAGACTGCTTGGAGTGGAAGCGGCGGAGGAGTAAGCAGTTATGAACCTAAACCGTCGTATCAAACAAGTTACGGTCTCACCGCAGCTAAGCGTTCGGTTCCTGATGTTTCATACAACGCAGATCCATCTACCGGCGTCAGAGTATACTGTAATTATCAATGGACCTATGTTGGCGGCACGAGCGCTGGGGCACCTCAATGGGCAGCAATCCAAGCTCTCGGTCGTTCAGCCACAAACACTAATCTTTACCAGAAAGCAAAAACATCCTATTCCTCTTATTTTCGAGACATAACTTCTGGCTCAAATGGACTCTACACGGCAAAAGTAGGTTATGATACAGTTACCGGTTTAGGTAGTCCATTGACATTCAACTTCAATACATCATTCGATGTTTCCCCAATATCAGGGCCATCGAACGGTTCAGTTACACTCAACGGACAAGGTTTCTTGGGCAGTTCAGTCAACATCACATACCTTAACCCAATAAACTCATCATGGATACCCATAGTCAACAATTGGGCGACATCTTCGGGAAGTTTCACCTACAACCTGAACGCGCCTGACCTACTTCAGAACAACACAGCAGGAGACAATACAGCCGCATTTAACAACATTGTTTTTCGTGCCCAAGACAACAGCAACCTCCGCTACTACAACTCGACGCTACCCTATACTGAAATGCGGCGGGGACTGAGCCAGGTCGGCAACGCGACTGCGTCTGGATTGTATGGAAACAGCACCAATTTGGCTGCGTCGGTGTTTGTGCAGAATGGTGATTCGATGTCGGTTTCTGGGAAATGGTTTGTTCCGGGTACGGCTTCGCTTTTTTGGGATGACACCATAAACTTGGGAACAGGAACAATCGACGGCGTAGGGTCGTTTTCTGCAACCGTGCGGGTGCCAACATCGACGGCTGGGCAGCACAGGCTTACAGTGAACGATGGCAACAGCACATTCTGCGTTAACGTAACCCGCCTACCCACGGTAACCAACAACTACACCGACATATGGCGCACCACTGATTTCTCAATCAATTTAACGCCCGATTACCCCGTGAACGGAACCTACTACCGCATAAACGGCGAACCGCCCTTGAACACCACCACCAACGACCTGCCTATCATAACCACAGAAGGCTCCGCCAACACACTCGAGTACTGGAGCACTTGGAACGTTTACGGCGCAGACATAACCGACCTTCCCCACGTGACTGTGACTGGGATTAAACTGGACAAGACCCCGCCGACTGGTTCCATTTCGCCCAGCAGCAGCACTGTCACCTCGCCATCAGTTACTCTCATCTTAGGCGCAACCGACTCGGCTTCAGGAGTTGCCGGGATGCGTTTTGCTAATGAGAACAGCGGCTGGTCAACATGGGAACCCTATGCAACATCGAAGATTTGGGGTCTTACAAGCGGTGATGGAGTAAAAACTGTCACAGTCCAATACAACGATACTGCAGGGTGGGTTTCTTCAAACTTCAGTTGCACAGTTACCCTTCAATCAGTCTTAGCGACTACAAACCCGACTGTGCCGCCAACAAATACGCCAACGAATAAACCCGCTAATGTAGTAGTCACTCCTTCACCCGTTCCAAGCGCCGTCCCAACCACTCCGCCAACCACCCAACCCACACCGACAGCGACGCCTCAAGCGCCAGAACTAAACATTCAAGTCGCCCTCATCCTTCTTGCCGCGTCAACCCTGCTGGCGACTTTACTTTTTAACAAAAAACGAAAATAAGAAAAATTAGGCTTTTGCTTCGAGTTTGCCCTTGCCTCACGGAGCTTTCTCCGCCTGTTTGAGTGGGTAATCCATTCGTTGATTTCTTCGAGGTTGCCTCCACACTCAGGGTGGTTAGCCGTCCCTTAAAATCACAGCTTTAGCTGGACACTTCGAAACGCAGTCCCCGCATCCATGGCACAAGTTCACATCGACAACGTTTGGGTCTTCATCGCTTATGTGGAAAACAGCTTTCACGGGACACGCCTTTGCCGCAGCACATTTGGGGCATCGAATACACTTATCGGGAAGAATGTATGCTTTCTGCATCGGTCATTCAAGCTTTAAACAATTCTTATTCGTCAGAAAAAGAACCCTCGTTTTCCTCAACACTGTCTGCGAGGTCTTTGGCGCGTGGACCCTTCAACTCCAAAAGCGCCTCCAAAGTCTTATGGCATTTACTACACTGCAGCATAGCGTTACCGCACGCTGGACAGAAAAGTTCTCCCTTCTGCAGCCGCTCCAGAAGTACATTCAAATCCGCCCTATTTTGTAGTTCACGGGGGCTCTCCTGTCGTAAATCAGCTCCCTCCATCGCGGCTTTTTTGGGGTGACTTTCACTTACAATTTCACTGTACACTTTAGATATGCTTGTTTTTCCATCCCGCAACTGCTGAAGCTCATCCTCGCTTGCTTTCTCCAAGATTTTTTTGCCCCGTTCAAACGTTCGGGCGGAAACACCTGCTTTCTTAGCTATAGCTTCGGTTGCTTTGCCCTTGAACTCGGGCTCCGCGTCGTCTGACGCTAACCCCAACGGCGCATCCTGCCCATCTTTGGCGCCTTTCGACTGCCGCTTCTTCGCAAGCGCCCTCTCAATCTCCAGCAGCGGAACAGCTAACTCTACAAGCTGAAAGTTGTTTAGGTGTCGGCGCCTCAGGTTTGCTTCGATAACAAATTTTTTCTCGATTAGTTTGTCATCGAATTTGCGTACTTCAAAATCTGGTTCAATCCCAAGTTCCATGCATGCGCGGTAACGGTGGTGCCCATCTAAAACTTCAAGGTCCTCATTCACGATTATGGGGTAGTGCTGTCCTTCGGTCTGGATGGATTTTTTGAGTTCCTCAAATTCGTCGTCGGACATTCTTGGAAGCAATTTGTCGTATTCGGGGTTCAGTTGCAGACTCATGGGTACCGCCTTCTTCTTAGTATGATTCATTATTTAAGTTGAAGGGTTCAAACTGGTTGTTCAGTGTTGGCTTCAGGGTGCAGTCACATATTCTTTTATTTTTACGTTGGATTTGATGTGTTACACGTATGAAACCCGCATTGCCATCGTTTGGCGGTCAACTCTTAACCAAAATGCGGTTGAAGTCTCCTCTCTCCACAAAATTTTGGTTCTGCATCGGGTTAAAGAGGGGGCTTCGCCAAACACTACTTTTCGGCAAAATATACAAAAGAGCAATTTAGAGACCTTTTTTCCTTAATAAAACCTGCAGATAGCTTGTCAATTTAACCAGAATTGCCTAAAGCGCCCTAGAAAGGGAGATTGAGGGACCAGTCAGCATCAGCAAAGTCACGAGGGGAAAAAGAGATCTTCCATTCGGAAGGGTGTTCGCGCTTCTTTTTAGAATTGACCCGCCCAATCTTTTAGTAGGCAATCTTTTTGGGATTAACTTATGGATGCTTTCTTAGGCTTAAATGGGTATGTGACTGCGCGACGTTACTATAACCAGCACAGCCCTAATTTGCGAAAAAACGCTTACCTTGGGCAATTGCATCTAAAAAACTCCTGAAGCAGGAAACCACAAGTATTATTAAGAAATATCGGTTTATGGAAAACACTTGCGGTTTTTAGCATCATTGACGCTTCCTAAACAGTTGTTTTCCGTCAAAGGTTGTAACGTAATCAAAGCCCTGCTCGACTAACAGCTGCGCTTCTTGAATTGTTGATGCGATTGCACTGTGATATTTCTGGTCGGATTCGCTAAAGATTGCCTGCTCCATGTTGATGTAGATTTCAGTGCTTTTCAATGAACGGTGGCCTAGTAATCGTTTAACGTGGTCGGGGTCGTGTGTTCTGTGATACTCCATTGTTCCTTTCCAATGTCTAAGCGTGTGGAAAGTTATTTTGGCTAACCTGGGGTTCTCAAGTTTCTTAGCTAACCCTATGCGTTGGTCCTTGAATGTAGCGAGTTTATGGCATAATTGAGCGTTTCCAAATATCCGTTCTGCTTTCTTAGGCATTGTTTGAAGCATACCGATTAACTTCGCTGAAACCTTAAACATTCGCGGTACGCCATGCTTTTCCGTGTCGTTCAATGTGATTGTGTTGTTTTCGGGGTTTATGTCTGTCCATTGTAGCCTTAATGCTTCCCCTATTCGCATACCTGTTTCTTTCAATGTTTGCAGTATTGTCGCTGTGTGCTTTCCGCAACCGGCTATGAGCTGGTCGATTTCGCTTTCAAGTGGAATAAACGGTATTGGTTGCTGATACTGATAGTTCGGCGCGTTCCATGTTTTACCGAGATACTTTAGGAAACTTGTGTACACATTGGTATAGTTTGCTTTGCTGTTCTGCTTCAATTCAATGTTAAACAATGCTTCTTTAACGCTTTCGGGGTCGTTGATGTCTGCAATTTTCGATAGGCGCTTAATTTTCTGGTAGTTGTTTAGAATAGTCGATTTAGCAAGTCCGTCTTTTTGCATTTGAAACTCGTAGCTAACCATTAAACCTTTGAGTGTTTGGCTGTCTGTGGTTCCTGTTCCCGCACTAACTCCATTTTGGTCTAGTGCCGCCAATAGTTCCAATTCCTTGCAAGGATTGTTTTGTTGGCTGTTTGCTTTATCGTTGACTTCAACATTTAAGACTGTCGGCTGACTAAAGCGGAAGCTACATTCTTTACATACAAAACGCTGCCTCTCGCCTAAAGTTGTGTGGCGTACTCCAGCTCTGTTGATTCGCTCGCTTTTACATTGAGGGCAAATTATAACCTGAGTTTGGGCTTCCATCTAAGAAACCTCCCCAACAAATTCAGCGCAAACAACCTTACCCTGCGCTCTCAAATTCTCTTTTTCAACATCGAAGCAAGTCGGACAATAAAGATTCCCATTAATACTAAACTCCGCTTCCTTCGCGCATTGAACATCATCCGGCTGCGGTTGTTGACAGAGCCTTCCAGCTTTAGGTTTAAACCGTTTCGCATTAACAATACTGCTTTTCTCAACTTCTAAACGCTTTAAACCTGAATCCTCAGTGACAACCTTGAGCTGGGTTTCCCCAAGCGCCGCTTGTTCCATTTGTTCCGTTTGTTCCACGTTTCCAGAATTAGTTTGCGTTTTTTCTGAATTTTTACAATTTTTAAATTCTTGATTTATTTCGCTTAAGTTAGAAAACTGTGGAACAGATGGAACAGATGGAACAGTATTAGGCTCTGTAGTGGAAGTTAAGGTTTTTTGGGCTTTTTCAGGTGTAACTTCGGGGGCTGTGTCTTTTATGACTACATAACGCCATGCGGCTATTGGGCTTTGTGTTTTAAGTTTGCCATGTATTTCTATTGGTTCGGGGCGTATCTTTGTTCTAAAAGCTCCTGGTAAGAATGTTTCTGCATCTTGAATAAATTGGAATTTGCTTTTAGGTGTTAAGTCGTGAGCGTGGCAGTAAGTCACATAATCTCTAAACCAAATATCAGTAAAGATAAAGTCGGTTTCTTCATCAGTGACTTTAACTTTTGCATCGAAGTAAGCTAAAGTTGTGCTTGAGCGTTTGCGGTATTCTTTGCGGATTTCTTCAACGGTTGGTTTGTCTGTTACCTCTCCATTTTCTTTAAGTTCTTTCAATCCGTCTAAAGCCCATTTTAAAATACCTTCCATTTCTTCGGGTGTTGATAGGCTGTTTAAAAGTTCTTGGCGTGGTATCTTGGCTTTGCCTTTGAATGTTTGGCTAAAGTCTGCGAATATAAAGCGTCTATACCATGCGTGTCCATCTTCTTCATTGGAGATTGTGGGAATGTGGTTTGCTGAATAGAGATATTTTGTGTATGGTTCTAAGGTTTGGCTGTCTTGAACGTGTTTTATGTAGATTTGTACGGGATCGCCTGAAACTAAGGCCTTGTATGTGCCTGTGTTCATTAACTCTTTGTGGGGTAGGTCAGCGCAGATATTAGCGAGTTTTCCTCTAATTTCAGCTATAGAAAACTTGTCATAGCATAGTTGTTGTATTGAGTGGCTGCAAACATTGTTAGCGCCTAAGAACGTCTTTATTGTATCTAAGAATATGCTTTTGCCGTTTTCGCCTGTGCCTAACAAGATTAGGCTGGTTTCTGTTATGACTTTGCGATATAGACAATGCCCTACTAATTGTTGGATTTGGCGCTGTTGTACTTTGTTTGGCTGTACGGAATCAAAAAACTTGGTGAATGTTGGGGCTTGTGCGTCTGTGTTGTAGTTCCAATCAAGTTTAGATGTTATGTATATTTCGGGTGAAAACTCTGTTAGTTCGCGCGTGAAAATATTTAACAAGCCGTTTTTTACTGCTAACATTTCGGGGTTTTGCCCGTTCATTTTGATTAGTGGGGCTGAGTTTAAGATAAATTCGTAAACATCTTTGTAGTATCGGGCTTTGAAGTTATCGTTTAAACGTGTTACCATTTCGCGCATTATGAGCTGTTCCGTTTGATTACAGTAAATTCCTTCGTCACTTAGCCAAAAATAGAGGGTGTTAGAATCTTTGTCAGTTACAAACGTATAATCTTCCATGATGTCTTTAGCTAATAGTATTGTGTGTTCTTTGTCTTGATTATCGTCTTGTAGTAATATGGCGGGGTCAATTAATTTTTGAGCAACAGCCAACATTAAAGTGTCCTTAAACTTTTTACCTCTAAGCGCGCCTTTTCCAGCATCTTCACATTTTATTATGCCTTCCTTCATGGCTAAAAATTGCAGAGCGCCACCGCCTCTTTTATGTCGATGGCAGTACCATGTGTTGTTTTTAATGTTGAAAGTAAAGTTTTTCTCGGTTGTGCTGTCGTGTATTGGGTGGCTTCCTTGGTATTCGTCATTTGCAATTAAGTTAAAACGATTGATGTCTATGAGTTTCCCTATGTTAAAACCGAATTTGTCTAATCTTTCGGATTGATCCGCTTGTTCTTGTTCTTTGCTTTTGGGTATTAATCCATGATTTTGTAGTATTTTATAGAAGGTTGCGGCTGTGTTATCAATTTCTGTTATAACATCACTTCCGACATTTTTGTAGCCTGTGCTTGGAGCCATTAAGCAAATACTATCTCCCAGCAATTCTAAACCGGCTGTGTCGTGGAAATGTCCATCTGTTTCTGCTTTAGTTTTAGCCCAATAAAGTAAGTGTAACCCTTTGTTTATGGTTTCATCTATTCGGGTTGTCGGAAACTCTGAAACTAAGTCTTTGCCTGTTTTGATTGCTTCAAATTGTTGTATGCGTCTGACTTCAAATTGTTCTTTGGTTTCGTTTGGTAGTTGTGAAATTGGTTTTGTGTCGTAGTCTATGGCGGTTAAGTATAATCCGTTTTTAGCTGGGGTTCCTAAGATAACTCCAATAGCGTTAGCGTCTTTGCCGTTTTGGGTCCAGCGTAGATTTTTAAATTCTTCGTCTGTTTGGGGTTCTGTCTGCCATTTCTTCCAAGTACCGATATTATCTTTGTCGTATTTTTGTTTCTGTTCGTTCCATGTCAGTATAAAGGGTATTACTGGTAAGCCTGTATCGTGGTATGCTTGGGCTGCGCCTAATAATTCTTGGTTCATTGTGTTGGCGCTCCTTGTGTTTGGCTGTATTTTTCTAAGGCGGGTAGGCTTCCAGCGTTTAATCTGAATTTGCCATCTACCATGCTTATGATGCAGAACCCTAAAGGTTGGCGGCTTACGCATAAGGTATTAGTGCATTTTGAGCAGCTTGTTATGTCAAGGCGTAGATAACCGTGTTTCCCTAAACAAAAATTAGCGGTCATTGCTGTAAGGCTCCTTGTACTTGTCTTTCATCATCGGAGCATTCGGCGCGTACTGAACATTCAAGGTCTATACAATGGTTGCAAGTGCTAGCGTTTTTCATGTTTAAAGCCCCAGAGGTTCAGAGGTTATGGGTGTGCCTTGACGGCATGATTTTGATAAGGCGGTTGTGGAATAGCCAACTTTACAATGGTTCTTAGTGTAATGAGTAAATTTAGCGCATTCAATACAGAAGATAGGGTGTTTCCGTGGTTGATTATCTACGGGGAAACAGCCATTATTATTAGAAACATTAAAAAGATGAGCTGGGGTACTATACATTTAGGCACTCACCCCAGAGTTTGCAGTAGTTAAAGCTGATGCGTTTTGCTTGGCGGCTTCTGCTTCAGCTTTTCTTTTTCTGTATTCACGTTGAATTAGAGCCATAGCTGCTCTAATTTCAGGTGGATTTTTAAATTTGTCAATGGTCGGGCTTTTCGCTAAGCCGTCAGAATTTAATATTTTTGTGGTTTTTTCGTGCTCATTTTGTTCCGTAGGTCTTACACTTACTTTTCGGTTCTAAGTGTACCAAACACGCTTTCAGTGAATTGCGCTTTGGTTTTCAACCACGGAACAACCACGCTTGAATAAGTTGTTCCTTTTGGGCTTCCTTATGTTATCGGGGGTTCGTTGGTTGCGTTGCCATCCATGTTTTTCAACCAGTCAATAGCAGACTTTTGACAGCTTGGTTACGCTTTAGTAAGCCCTTGTTATGTCTTGACAGTTAGAAGCAAGCGCTTATTAAAACTATCTAACAGTTTAGAACATAGTTGTATTATTTTTTTTAGTTTGTATTAATTGGAACAAATTATAACATTGTTGAAAAATATAACTAAGTCGTAACTTTTTTGGGAATTTAAGGTTAATACCCTTTTTCTAATATATCGCATGAGGGTTAACAAAATTGAAAATAGAACAGAAAAAGCCAAAGTTCCACACTGTAACCTTTAGCGACCCCGAATTTGATTTACTAAGCAGAACTTTAGAAATTGGCTTATCTTCGCTGAAATTCTACAACAAGAACCTGGGGTACTTAGATATTGACTTTAACCGCATAGCTGCTCAATACGCCGCTAAATTGGGCCGTATAAATTATAATCAATACCTCTATGACTTCGCGTTTAAAACAAAACTTAATGATGCACTCCGTAACAGTGGAATAGACGCGCCGCTTAAGGCAGAGCGAACTTTAACTTCAACAGATGTTTGTTATCTTAAGGCTATGATTGACAAGGTACAGAAGGCGCTTAGTGAATCCGCTAAGTTGCCGCCGGTGGTTGACATTCGGCACTATGAAGTATCTAACAACCACGGTTATTCAGTGAGGTATTGAACTTGCGACCTAGAATCAGTCTAAAAGAAGCGGCTCTGAGTTTCTATAACGCTACAGTAATTTTAAAACAGGACCAGCAAGCCTTCAACGAAAAGGTTACTATATACAGGCAGTTAAGCGCAGAGATAGCCGATATAAAAAAGAAGATGTGGTTAACGCCAACTATCATAACACAAGGCAATCTAAAGGGAAAAGAAGCCGAATGCGGCGCATTGATTCCTGAGATAAATCTGCTTGAAAGGCGCATCAAACTTAACGTATCTCTTGTATTGAAATACAAAGGGGTTAACCATCGAGGGAGATACAAAACGGTTGAGGATGTATCTAAGCTATATCTTCCGTCTATAGCTGTTACCCGTAAGGAATTGGAACCATAAAACCCACGTTTTCCTTTTTTTCTAATATATATTAATTAATAGAGATACAAAAAGGAGAAAGAATAATGCCCCGTTGGTAAGTTTTGTTTTTTTGATGGTCTTATTTATCATTAGTGCATTATGTTAAATGATTGCATCGTTAGAGCTTCTTTATTATCTGTTAATTGCTATAGACAAAAGCCATCTATAGACTGTGTCTATTCTTTTATATATAAATAGGGCTATGGTCGAAAGTCTGTTTCTGTCTATGGCTACACGACTGACTTTGTCTTTTAACAATAAGACTAAATAGTAAGTGGAAACTCTGGGCTTTTTGAATCAAATAGGTACGGGTAACTAAATGCGAAATGCCTTCTGCTTTCATATATTAATATGAATAACAAAAGCGTTCTGCTTTGGGTTCGGATAGGAAACCCAAATGCCTATTTTTAATTATACGCATAATTATAAACAGAAAACACAGGGGTATTTGTTAACAAAAAGGTAAGGCTGGTTGCTAAAGTTTCTTCTTTGTTGTGGCGCGTTCTCTGCATCGTTCACAGAATAGGGGGCGGTTTTTTGCGTAGGCTATTATGCCGTAAGGTGCAGGGGTCGGGTTTTTATTGTCAGATAGGTTGGTTGTCATTTTGATTTCTCCTAACCAAATTTTTTCGGACATAGTTTTTTGCCTCTAAGTTTATTCAACAACTATAATCTTCTTATGCTTCAATGATAGGATATGCAAACGGATCAAGGCTTGTGGGATTCCAGTTTTACCGGCTGCTACATTCAAAGGTAAGCCATCATCGAGAACTAAAAGAACGGCCCGTTTCTCTGTTGGGTTTCTGCCTCTAAAATAATAGTTGAACAAGTCAGAGTTTAGATATAATTCGGGAGTTGTCAATGTTGGAGTTCCTCTAGCAAAACTTTTTCGACTTCTCGGATAGGATGCTTTGTTTTGATTAGCTCAAGCGCCTTAGAAACTTTGACTCTGAGTGTTTTTAACTCGGTGCGTTCCCTGGCTCGTGCTTCTCGGTTGTGTTGTTGTCTATCTTCTTTTGTTTTGTATGGCATAACGTTAGTTTGGTGTCTGAGGGTTAAAAGGTTAAATTGGTGGTAGTGTTCCCGAAGTGGTTAAACTATGCGGTATTAGCCCTACTAATAGAAACAAAATAACTTAGCGCCTTCTACCATAACGCATTAAGGCTATGGTAACAATGCCAAACCCTACACCTAAGACGATTCCTAGAACTGCAATTAAAACTACGGGGTCAAACATATTTTATCGGTATCCTAACTTTCGCATTCTTGAATCATGGGTTCTTGTTTGTTTGTCGGTGTCGTGGTGCTTCTCACATTTTAACGTGTAGCTTTTGGGGTGCGCTCTGACATCGGCAAGTTTGCTTTTTCGGTCACGCGGATCCTAAGAATAATCCTAAGTCAACCATCGCGGTTATTGGCTTCTGATTCTGCCATTGAGTAAAAGCCTTCTTATCTTCAGGTGTTAAGTTCTGAGTTATTTGTCCGTAACTCATACCTGTCGGGCTTGTTCCTTGTCGGGTGTTTGCGCCTAATCTAAAGTTTGCTTCAATGTCGGCTTGTTGTTTAGCAGTTTCTAAAGCAGTTGGCTGGTTTGTTGTGGTTGGTTTAACTGGTCCAACAAACGGTTTAGATGTAGCTTGAAACCCTGCTATGCGACTTGTATCTGCTGGCATTGGTCCAACAAATGTTTGGCTTGGTCTAGGTGCGGCTGTGTATGTTGGCTGGACATTATAGCCTAAACCGCTAAGTTGCTGCTGGTTAAAATCCATAGCTTGTTTATACTGTTGGTCGTTAATTGTGTTTGTTTGATGTGCTGCTTCAAAGTTGGAACGTTGAACAAGTAGCTGCTGTACTTGCGCCAGATTATTTTGTTGTTGCGTTTTTAATTGTTGAGGGATGGTACTCATTTAATCATTTCTCCATTAATTAGATAAATAGGCTTTCCCAGCATTTTTTGTGGTAAACCTTTTTGTGTGTCTTAGCATTCGAGGAAATTACTTTATCTCCAACATGGAGAGTTTGTGAACAGCTCTTTTTTCCACAGTTTCCTATGCCTTTCTTATGATATTTGCTTAGCATCCCTTCGCTGAGAATGAACGGGGTATTTGTTTTAGACAGCATCTTTAGCGCCTTCCATCGTTGTTGGGTTCTCTTTTTTGTTTTCTATCTCGTATGAAGCTCTGATTAACCGCAAACGCGCAGCTCTAATTATCATTAAAGTCTGTTCACACCGGCGCTTAGGGAAACTTACGCCACTAGTTCTTGTCGGATGATTCATGTTTTGCCCCTTCTTTTGATTGTAGGTTAATGGTTTGCCTTTTTGCCAAAGATTCTGAGCTACCGCCATGTTTTTTGCCTCTTACACTACTATGTTTTTTTGGTTAGGGAAACCATCTTTCACTTGAGATTTATTTTCTCGGTCCATCTTGTTTTTCACCTTTCAAATTGAAAGCAGACGATTAAACTATACTTTTTACCATCAACCTTATTAGTTTACAAAGCCTTAACAGCTTATAAGGCTGAATATATGTTGAGCGAGAAGTGCAAAATAGAACAAAAACAAATAGGACAAAACCCCATTTGCGTAACCGCAAAGACCGAATGCCCAAAGATTAGAAATAAAACAGTATTCACCAAAAACTGCGTTGGATAAAACAATGACAAAACAAACATGGCTAAATGCACAACAAGCAGAAAAACAATACAACGATGGATTTCCAAAAAGAATCGAAACTCCAAAACCAAATATTTTCATAAATAAACGCTTCAAACTGCCGCTAAAATTTTTTGACAACAAAAACATTCTAGAAATCGGTTCTTCAATTTACAGTCACATACATAGCTTAAATGGCAAACCTAGCCTAACGGTTGGATTAGACCCCTTAGCATCTTACCTAAGCAACAACTACCCAAAAACAGCCGAACATATAGAAGCAAGAGGCGAAGAATTACCATTTAAAAAATCAGCTTTTGATTCCATTCTATGTATAAACACACTTGACCACACAGAAAGCCCAACACAAGTATTAGAGGAAATAAAAGAATCCCTATCACCAAATGGGGTTTTGCTATTTTCAATAAACACCTACGAATTGCCCCACATAATAAGACAACAAGTAATAAGTCGTTTTGATCCACCGCACCCACATCACTTCGCAAGAAAAGAAATAATACAATTACTCAACCAATCAGGGTTTAAGATACAATACAGTTACTACGAAAAGCAGTGGCTTAACGAATTTAAAAAAGATTTAGCAGAAAGAAAACTGTACAAGTCAGCGTTAAAGTTTTTTGCGGCCCACCTTATTTTTAGGCTTCAGAATATGTGGGTAAAATGTACCTTGGCCTAAGTTTAACTTAGGACACAAGGTTACCGATATTGTTAGCAATCACAGAGGTTCCAGTTGCATTTAGATGCCCCATAAGATAGGTTCCTGATTGTGAAACATCATTTAATGCAAAGATGTTGTAGCCAAAAACATCTGAACCGTTTTGAGCTATAGATGCAAAGTAAGCAGCGGAGGTAGCAATACAGTTTTCAGTTAATCGCGTGTAGTTTGCGCCAGCGCACATTAGTATTCCAAAGCCGTGTGCGCCATTAGCGATTATGGTATTCCCAGTTATGCGATTCCGTAAAGTGCCAATATCAAAACCATTGTTGTTAGATACTGAAACATAGTTGTTTTCAAAGGTGTTGTTTCCTCCCCCGTACATTAGGCTGATTGTAGGGTGGTCGCCGTTGTCAGGTCCATAAAATGTGTTAGAGTTAAAAATCGAGTTAAACATGTTTACGCTATAGATTGCCGAGTTATGAGTCCCTTCAGTATAGGAGTTATGGAACCATAAAGTATCGACTGAACCAACAATACCAAATTCAGCGGTATAGCCTAAATCAACAAGATACATCTCTATATGATGAGGTATGTAGCCACCTAATGTGTCAAACTGTACGGCTGTGCCATTGGTTACGCCTGTGCAGCCTATTGTTGTTGAGTCTATAACATCGACATAAGAGTTACCTTGAATGTTTACGCCTATTCCGAATCGGTCTATTACACAATTCTTTATATGAACAGTTGCTGCATGTTGAATTAATACACCTGTCCCACCATATAGACCTCTTAACGCTAATTTCTCTATAGTTAAAGACGTATCATTGCCTGGTGTTCTGGCGATATTAAAAGCAACTCCCGAATTAGGTGTATAATAAAGCAATGTTGTGTCTCTGCCAGAGCCAACTATAATTTTGCCATTTACTGTGAAGTTTAGGGTGCTTGTAAAGGTGAATGAGCCAGCGCCTATGTAAACAAACCCTTCGGTTGGGTCACTTAAAACGGATTGAAAGGTAGTTGCAAAGTTGGTTGATGTAAAAGCGATTTGACCAGTTGCGCCGTTGATTGCGCGATACCAACATAAACCATCTAGTGAATCGGTTTCTATCAGGTAGCTGTATGGAGCGCCGTAAGCACCCAAATAAAGACTAGGAGAAGTGTAAGGGTCATAAACAGCGATTGAGCCAGACCCCAAGTTTCCAACAATAGAATCCCTAGCTTGAACACTCAAACAGTATGGGGCATCAGTCGCATTAACAAAAGTTAAATTGCATTTATTATCAAAAGAAACCAAAACAGTGTTATTATCTTGTGGTGAAATACTCCAGGTGAAAACGCATTTGCCGCTGTAACTGTTATTCACGGAAGCTATGTATGTGCCTGCCTCGTTTACACCAAGCTTCGCGGGTCCAGAC
>Ga0114951_10000964_pt1 | contig 37835 bp, 23 predicted proteins | sample AM7aDNAmetaG_FD_88677 | JGI IMG/M metagenome (GOLD analysis project Ga0114951, IMG submission 88677) | Freshwater microbial communities from Finland to study Microbial Dark Matter (Phase II) - AM7a DNA metaG | ecosystem: Environmental > Aquatic > Freshwater > Lake | place: Finland: Lake Alinen... | reverse complement strand
CCATCAAACGTGCGTTTACAGTTGCCGTGACTTCCGGCAAGGGCGGCGTCGGCAAGACCAATCTGGCGGTGGGACTGGCCACTCTGCTGGCCCAGAGCCACAACGTTGTTCTGGTTGATGCGGACATGGGACTGGCCAATGCGAACGTCTTGTGCGGCGTGGTGCCGCGGCAGAATTTGGCGCATGTGGTCGAGGGGCAGTGCTCGCTGGCAGATATTCTGACCCACACCGCGGCGCGATTCCGATTTGTGCCGGGCGCATCGGGCATTGCATCCATGGCGGCGTTGACACAGCGACAGCGTGAAGACTTGCTGGCCCAGTTGGAGACCCTGCAATCTACTAGTGACATCGTTCTGTTCGATACCGGCGCAGGAATCGGACGCGAAGTGCTGGCGTTTACGCAGAACGTCGACCACGTATTGCTGGTGACCACGCCGGAGCCGACGGCCATGCTGGACGCGTATGCGGTGCTGAAAGTGCTGACACGTGCGAAAATTTCCGGACAGATTTCGATGGTCGTAAACCAGGCGAAGAGTCTCCACGAAGCGGAGATGGTGCATTTCAATATCATTTCGGTGGCCCAGCAGTTTCTGCAGACGCAGGTGCCGCTGCTGGGGCATGTGCTGCTGGATCCCAATGTGCCTCTGGCAGTGCGGCAGCGAACCGGTTTTGTGCGGGCGTATCCGCGCTCTCCGGCGACCGCGAGCCTGCGCACCGTGGCGCAGGGTGTGGAGCGATTACTCGCCGCCGCACGTCCGGAAGCCTCGCCGTCGTTCTTTCATCGCTTGTTCAGTTGGTGGGGATGACGGGCGCGGGACCTCCAATAATAGAAAACCTGATTACGATGAGCGATCGCGGATTTGCCAACGCCGCATTCCGGTAGTGGTTTGCTTGCGGATTCCGGGCAGGTCGATGCTCGCGGTAATGCCTTTGGGGAGGGACAAGCCGACATCGATGCCGCCGGTCGTGGTGCGCTGCCAAGACGCGTGGATCAGGCCGTGGGGCGTGGGGATCGTCGCCGCGGCATGATCTACGCTCGGAAAATCGAGCACCGGCGCGAAGCGCACCGTTTCCCAGGCGGTTCCGGTTTGCGTGACGCCCGCCAGTGTCCGCGTGAAATGGTAGATGGGGTGGGCTGACCATGCGTGGGTATTCGTCGATGCGCGGCCATTCTTGCCCCAGCTTTCGGCGGTGCCGCCCCAGGCAATCATTGGGGCCCAGTGTTCGCGGATGTGCGCGGCAACTTCGCGGCCGTGACCGGCGGATTCGAGTACGTCGTATACGTAGGTGATCCAATAGCTGGAGGGTTGTCCGCCGGGCACTTTTTCCCCGCGGATGTACGGCAGGAGTACGGAGTCCAGCATGTGCTGATGCGTTGCCGGCAGGAGGTTGCAGACGATAGCGAGCGTCTGGTTGTGGACGGAATGGATGTTAACCGGTTTGCCGGCGGGGGTGATGCCGTCGCGGAAGAGGCGGGCTTTGGAATCATAAAGATGTTTGACGATCAGCTTTTTCTGTACCCTCGCCAGCGCAGCGAGTCGCGTTTTCACGGCGGGCATGTGCGCGGCATCGGCGAGTTCGGTCATGCAGTTCAGCGCGTGAAGGTACCAGAGGTTGAGAAGGGTGGGGGTGCCATCCTTTTGGATATCGGTCCAGTCGAGGAAGAGCCAGTAACGCGGGTCGAAGCGTAGGAGTCCGTTCTTGCCGCGGCCTTCGCCGGTGAAGTACCCGAGCAGCCGTTCGATCCGCGGCCATTGCTCGGCGAAGAGGGAGGCATCGCCGGTCTGGTGGAAATAATCCCAGATGGTGATGGTCCAGATGAGAGAGAAATCCGGAAGGATGCAGTAGTGGGCGATAGTGGGTGCGTGGCCGTAGGTGAGGCCGTTGGGTACTTCCTGGCGAGCGATGGAGCGGATGCCACGGACGAGCAGGCGCGTATCGCCGCTGATGTGGAAGGTGTTCTGGGCCTGAACGCGGGCGTCACCCCACCACTGGGCCTGTTCGCGCCAGGACGTATCGACGTAGGAATCAAGCATGCAGACGCGCTGCGTGCGGACGGAAATGCGGTAGATGTCATTGATGACCGGATCGCTGGAGCGAAATTCGCCTCGGATCTGCAGCGGATAGAACGTTTCGCGGAGGGCGATCTTGAGTTTGATGGGCTTGGGGTTTTCGCGCGCGATGATGACGACATGCCGGTGACCGAGCATCTGGAAGAATTCATGCTGGGTGCGGCCGGGGCGGAGGGTCAGTCGGGCCGTCAGGGCGGCATGGCAATCGTCTTCCGGGGGACCGAGATAAGGTTTGAGGCCATCGTTCAGCGCCTCGGTGTGGAAGAAGTCGAGAACTTCGCCGCCCGCAGCGCCTTGTGCGTCAACGATCAGTGCGCCGATGGTGGGCTCGCCCATGTCGAGCGTGATGGCGGTGAGTTTGCCTTTGGCGGTGGGGGGGATGACGAGCTCGAAAAAATCTTTGCCGCGGCGTCCGGCGGTGTAGGCACGCCACTTGAGCTTTTCAAATTCGGGCCAGAAACCGAAGGTCAAGTTTTCGAAGGTGCGGTAGTCGGAAACGCAGGTGCCGGTGGCGATGGAGCTGGTCTTGGCGTAGGGTCGCGGCGTGCTGGTCAGGTGCGGGATGCCGCGGGACTCCATGTCGTGCCAAGGCATGATGCCGAGGGGGAAAACTTGCCCGGGCTTCTTCCAGCCGTCGGCTGCACGCACGGGTGTGGCGCTGGTGATCCAGCGTTGGTCTTCGAGGCGGGCGTCGACATTTTCCTGGAAGTTGAGTTGCAGGCTCAGGCGGCCGGTATGGGGATGGTGACCGGGCGCGATGCGGCAAAGCCACGAGGCATCCGTCTTGATTTCGGTCTTGCCCCAAGTGGCGCGACAGATCAGGCTGGCGCCACGTTCGTGGATGTACTGAAACGTGCTGATGCCGGCGTTATAGCACCGGACGCTCATCCAGTTGTTGCCGCGACGAAGCCACGGGGCGAGATCGATTTCGTCATAGGGCCAGCTCTTCTGATAGCCGCGGGCCGGGCCGCGACACACATATTGGCCGTTGACGTAGAGCGCATAGCACTGGTCGGCGGTGATGAAGAATGGGGCACGTTTGGGTACGCCGGCGAGCCGAAAATCTTTGCGGAATTGAACATGCTGATTGCTGGTGAAATCCTGCCGAATCGGCCAGATCCATTCTGCGCCGGCGAAGTTTTGCATGGACATGAGGTCATCCTGTAACGAACTGCTGAACATCAAGTTTCCGGCGATCAATACCGAAGGCAAGCGGGGAAGCGTACAACACAAGTGATTGCGTTTCAATTTAAGCCGGGCGCAGGTCTGATTGCACTTGGCCGAATTGGAGATTGAATTGCGGACAATTCCGATGAATCACGCGGAGTGGGTGGAAATTAGTTAGGATACTAACTAATATGTCTGTGAAGGAGTGTTCATGGCGACGGCGGGGAGCAAAGCTTCGCAGAAGGAAGGAATGCAGACGACTGATCAGGCATTTCGGTCCCTGGTACGTGCCAGCCTGCTGGTGCGGCGGATCATGCAGCCGTACTTCGCGAGGTTTGGGCTGAGCGGTTCGCAGTGGGGCGTGTTGCGGTCGCTGCATCGAGCCGAACTGGAAGGGATGCGCGGGGTACGATTAACGGACCTGGGCAATCGCCTGCTCGTGCGGCCCCCGAGCGTGACGGCGATCGTGGAACGGCTATGCCGAACCGGATTGATCCGGCGCGAGGTGGCCCCGACCGATTTGCGTGCAAAGCTGGTGACGTTGACGCCTGCGGGCCGGAAACTTGTAAAACGCGTATTGAGGGGTCATAGCGCGCATATCGCGGCCGTTATGGATATTTTGCCGCCGGATGAGCAGAAATCCCTGCTGCGAATTTTGACGCGGCTGAGTGATCATTTGACCGAACTCGTGGAACGAGGCGGACAAGATGGGGGCGACGGTGGAATCGAAGATACGGATACGACGGAACTGAACGAAGCGATGCGGAGTGTGAAATGAAGCGTTTTTTATTCGGGTTATTGGTGTTGTTGATCATCCTGGGAGTTGGTGCGGGTGGAGTTTACTGGCTACGATCGCGAGCCAAAACCCAGCAGACGGAATTTCGAACTGCTGCAGTGAAGCGCGGCGACCTGGTCGTGACGATCAGCGCCACCGGTACCGTCGAACCTGAAGAGGTGATTGATGTCGGGGCGCAGGTGGCCGGACTGATCAACTACTTCGGCAAGGATAAGAACGGAACGCCCGTCGACTACGGATCGGATGTCGAAGAGGGAATGGTGCTGGCGAAGATTGACGACGTCTTGTACCAGGCAGATGTCAATCAGGCCCAGGCGTCGGTCGATCTGGCTAAGTCCGGAATAATCCGCGCCCAGGCCGACCTGGGGCAGATGAAGGCGAAGCTGGAGCAGTCCCAGGGCGACTGGGAGCGGGCGCAGAAACTCGGACCCTCCGACGCCTTGGCGGAGACGACCTACGACGCCTACAAGGCCACTTACGAGATCGCCAAGGCTAACGTGGCGGTGGGGGAGGCCACCATTCTTCAGATGAAGGACACCGTGAACCAGGCCCAGGCGCAATTGATGCGGGTACAAAGGAACCTCGGCTATTGCACGATCACCTCGCCGGTGAAGGGCGTCATCATCGATCGCCGCGTGAACATGGGCCAGACCGTGGTCTCAAGTCTCAACGCGCCCAGCCTGTTTCTGATCGCCAAGGATCTCAAGCGGATGCAGGTGTGGGTGGCAGTGAACGAAGCGGACATCGGCAATATTCACGCCGGCCAGCCGGTGACGTTTACGGCCGATGCGTTTCCGGGACAGACTTTCACGGGTGAAGTCGGCAAGGTACGTCTGAACGCGACGATGACGCAAAACGTCGTGACCTACACGGTCGAAGTCGTGACGGACAACTCCAGCGGGCGGCTTCTGCCCTATTTGACGGCCAACGCGCAGTTCGAAGTGTCGCGGCACAAAGATGTGCTGCAGGTGCCCAATGCGGCCCTGCGCTGGATGCCGCGGACGGAACAGATCGCGCCCGATTTCCGGCAGGGGCCGCAGAAGGACGCGACGAGCCAGTCGGCCCAGGAACCGGCTGCAGAAACGCAGGCCACGACCGAAGAAGCTCCGGCAGCGACTGAAGAGTCGACGGCCAGGGGCCATGGCATCGTGTGGGTGCAGGATGGCCAGTACGTCAAACCGATCCGCGTGCGCACGGGCTCGACGGACAACTCGATGACGGAAGTCAGCGGCCGCAACCTGAAGGAAGGCATGCTGGTGGTGACCGGCGAGAGAAAAGCGGGAACGGATGAGGCCGCGGTGACCAATCCCTTTACTCCGCAGTTCGGACAGGCGATGCGGCAGCGTTCCAACACCAAGCCGCAGGCAGAACAGGGCGGCCAGAGCACGCAGGGCAGCCAGGGCACGCGGAAGCCGCAGTAGTCAGCGTATAGAACAAGCTGTAATGAAGGTGATCGTGTGAGTTTGATTGAGTTGAAAAACCTCTACAAGACGTACCATCTCGGAGAGGTGGACGTGCCGGTGCTCAAGGGAATATCCCTGAATATCGGCTGCGGCGAAATGGTCGCGTTGATGGGCGTCTCGGGCTCGGGCAAGAGCACGCTGATGAACATTCTGGGTTGCCTCGACCGGCCCACCTCGGGCGAATACTGGCTGGAAGGCGAAGAAGTGGGCCGGCTCTCCTCCAACTTTCGCGCGACGGTTCGGAACCAGAAGATCGGATTTGTCTTTCAGAATTTCAATCTGTTGCCGCGCACCACGGCACTTGAAAACGTGATGATGCCGCTGACCTATACCGCGCAGCACATGACGGAGCGGCAAACGCGCCGCCGCGCCACAGAAATGCTGGAGCGCGTGGGCCTGGCGGAACGAATGCACCACCATCCGTCGCAGCTTTCCGGTGGGCAGCAGCAGCGGGTGGCGATTGCCCGCGCGCTGATCAATCAACCGCCGCTGCTGTTCGCCGATGAGCCGACGGGCAACCTCGATTCGCGAACCAGCGAGGAAATATTGCACATGTTCCAGAAGCTCAATGAGGAACAGAAGATCACGATCATCCTGGTAACGCACGATCCGGAAGTCGCCCATCATGCCAAGCGGATGATTCGTATTCGGGATGGTCTGATCGTCGATGACGGCGCAGCTGAAAGTGCGACGGCGGAAGGGCAGGGCGTGGCATGATGAAACTGCTTCGCATATTACTGATCGCGCTACGGGCACTGAAACGCAATCCGATGCGCGCCGGCCTGACAACCCTCGGCATCGTGATCGGTGTGGCCGCGGTGATCGCCATGATGGAAATCGGCACCGGCGTTTCCCAGGAGATCCAGCGCACGATTACCGACATGGGCGCCAACGCCTTGATGATCCTGCCGGGCACCGCGGCAACCGGTGGTGTGAGTTTCGGGGCAGGCTCCTCGGTGACCCTGACACCCCAGGATTGCGACGCAATCCTGAGGGAATGCCCCGCGGTGCGCTGGGCTGCGCCAGTGGTCAGAGCGCGCGCCCAACTGGTTTACGGCAACAAGAACTACGTGCCATGGCAGATCAACGGCACCACGCCGGATTATCTGCAGGCGCAGAACTGGGCGGATCTCGCCGAGGGAGAGCCGTTCACCGATAAGGATGTGCGGAATGCGAGCAAGGTGTGTCTGATCGGTCAAACGATTGTGCGGGAGCTTTTCGAAGGCGAATCGCCCATCGGAAAAGAATTGCGGATTCACAATGTGGCCTTCAAGGTAGTCGGAGTGCTCCCCCGGAAGGGCGCCAACATGATGGGCTTCGATCAAGATGACCTCGTCCTGGCGCCGTGGACAACCATCAAGTACCGCGTGACCGGCTCGCCCCTGGCCAGTGCCAATCAAAGCAGTGCCGCTTCTGGCACGAGCAATACCGTCAACACGCTCAACCAGCTCTACCCGCTCTCCCAGTTGCAGCTCTATCCCGTGCAGTCGGCAGTACAACAGGCCGACACGCCTTTGCCGGTACGCTTTACCAATGTCGATCAGGTCGTGGTTTCGGCGCAATCCGCGGATCAGATCCAGGCTGCCATCCGGCAGGTCTCTGACTTACTGCGCGAACGGCATCATCTGCGCGGGGATACTTCGGACGATTTCAGCGTGCGCGACATGACGCAGATGGTGGCTGTGCTTTCATCCACCGCCACCCTGATGACCAAGCTTCTGCTGTTCGTGGCGTTGATTTCGCTCATCGTCGGCGGCGTAGGCATCATGAACATCATGCTCGTCTCGGTCACGGAGCGCACACGGGAGATCGGCCTGCGGATGGCCGTCGGCGCGAGGGCGAGGGATATTCTCCGGCAGTTCCTGGTAGAGGCTGTCGTGCTGTGTCTGAGCGGCGGGATCATGGGCATCGCCATCGGGCGGGGATGCTCCATGTTGATTCGCCAGTTTCTGCATTGGCCGGTGGAAGCATCGTGGTTGGCCATCATGGCAGCAGTGGCGGTCTCGGCGTCGGTAGGCATCGTTTTTGGCTTCTATCCGGCGTGGAAGGCGGCGCGACTCGATCCGATCGAAGCCTTGCGATACGAATAAAGTTGGTCGCTGCCAGGCATAGAATTCGAGAAGACGACAACACCCGGGCACCCTATTGTGGAATTGCGACAAAGGACAAGTTTCATGGGCAAACGCGGAACAAATCAAAATAGATTATGGCTTACGGCAGCCGGCGGCATCGGCGCCATGCTGCTGGGAATCGCTGGTTGCGCGGTAGGGCCGAATTTTCATGCGCCCGTGACCACCATGCCCGCGGCCTGGGAGGGGCCGGCCACCGCTCCGGCCAGCCAACCGGCGACGCAGCCCGCGGTCGATCTGGCCCAGTGGTGGAAATCGTTCCAAGATCCGACACTCAATGCCCTGGTGGAACGGGCGATCGCTTCGAATCTCGATATCAAACAGGCCGAATTGCGGATTCGGCAGGCTGCGGGATCGCGCGGCGTGGTGGCTTCGGCGTTCTGGCCGACGGTCGACGTGAACGCCAGTGGCCAGCGCAGCCGCACGCCCGCCGGAGGATCCAAAGGCATTACGCAAAACTCGTTTCGAGCCGGACTCGATGCCGTATGGGAACTGGATATTTTCGGCGGTGTGCGGCGGAATATCGAAGCCTCCGAGGCGGACCTGCAGGCCGCCGTCGAGGATCGCCGCGACGTCCTCGTCACGCTGGTTTCCGAAGTCGCTCTCAACTACACGCAGCTTCGCGGATTCCAGCAACAGATCGTGATTGCCAAACGAAATCTCGATGCCCAGAAAGACACCGCGCAGTTGACACGCAAAAAATTCGGGGCCGGCCTGGTCGGATCGCTGGATGTGGCCAATGCCGACGCCCAGGTGGCAACGACTGAAGCCACCATTCCCACATTGGAAGCCGGCGCGCGGCAAACTATCTATAACATCAGCGTGCTTCTGGGACGTCCGCCCGCCGAACTCGTCAAGGAACTCTCCCCTGATGGCCCCATACCGCCTTCGTCGCCTGATGTGCCGGTGGGATTGCCCTCCGAACTACTGCGGCGCCGTCCCGACATTCGGAAAGCTGAAGCACAGATTCACGGTGCCACAGCGCGGATCGGCGTGGCCACGGCGGATCTCTTTCCGAAATTCACGCTGACCGGCTCGCTCGGATTTGAGGCAGACAAGTTGGCCCAAATGGGGAATCTGAACAATCGCTTCTGGTCGTTTGGTCCGGCGATGAGTTGGCCGCTGTTTGATGCGGGAAGGATTTCGTCGAACATCGAAGTGCAGAAGGCCCTGACGGAGCAATCCGTCCTGACCTATCAGCAAACGGTTCTGACGGCGCTGCAGGAAGTGGAATCGGCGATGATTTCCTATGACAGGGAACGCGTGCGGAATGCCTCGCTCATCGTGGCGCAGGAGGCCGATCGCCGGGCCGTCGATCTGGCGACGCGGCTCTACAAACAGGGACAAACCGATTTTCTCAATGTGCTTGACGCACAGCGCTCGCTGTTTGCCACCGATGCCGCATTGATCCAGAGCACCCAGACCCTGAATACGGATCTGATCGCCCTGTACAAAGCGCTCGGCGGCGGCTGGGAAAGCCAGGAGCAACCCGCCACCGCGCCGGCGATGACTCCCGCTACGCTCCCCTCGACGCTGCCGGCAACGCAACCGACGACTGCACCGGCGACCGAACCGGCAAAACCTTGATTCGCTATTGACACGCAATCCGCAGGATGCGGAAATGGGACTCCGCTCGTTTTTTTTCTTTCGCCGGAAGCGTCTTTCCCTATGAAGAAAATTCTTCAATATCTTGGCGAAAGACCGCAATGGATGATCATCGCCGTCGCCGCCCTCCTGCTCCTGGGCATCGACTGTGTGGATTTCATCACCGGGCCGAGGGTGAGCGTTTTCCTACTTTATCTGGCCCCGGTGACGCTGGTCACCTGGTTCTGTGGAAAGCGTGCCGGTTACTGGAGCGCCTTGCCTTGCGCAATCTCGAGGCTTTTGGTTCTGATCTATGCGGATGTGTCTGAACCCGGCAGTATTGTGCCTTACTGGAATTCATTCATGGCCTATGCCACGTTGTTGGTCGTGGCACGCCTCGTCCACGCCCGGAAAGAGCTCGGGATGCGGATAGAAAACCTCGTCAATGAGCGTACCGTGTCCCTGCAGGCGGAGTTGCTCCAGCGCCAGCGCGCCGAGGAGGCGATTCACAATCTGGCGTCGCAGCTTTCAGTGGCTGAGGATGCCGAGCGCCGCAAACTGGCCCATGACATCCACGACACCCTTGGGCAGACTTTGACGGTGATCAAGATGAACCTTGAGGCCGTTGCCGAAGCCGGCCACGATCAGAGCCAGGTCAAACGAATCCGCGATTCGCTCGGGCTGGTGGAAAATCTGATTCAGCAAACGCGGACGCTGACCTTCGAACTCTATCCTGCGATGCTCGATCATCTTGGATTGGTGCCGACAATTCGCCGCTACTCCGAGCAATTTCAAACGCAGACCGGCGTTCAGCTCACGGTTTCAGAGCTGGGTGAACCACGCACGCTGTCGAACCAGGCGGCGAACTACCTGTTCCGTTCGATCAAGGAACTCATCAATAATGCCACAAAGCATGGCAAAGCACAGGAAGTCTTGATCACGGTACATTGGCGACCGGATGCGTTTTCCATTGTGGTCGATGATGACGGTTGCGGGTTTGATCCCGTCGCGGCGCTTTCGCCGAAGGCTCATCCAGGACTGGGATTGGCCGGCATTCAGGAGCGTCTGCGTTCGTTGGGCGGAGAATTATGCGTAGAGTCTGCACCGGGCGAGGGAGCACGTATCATTCTGGAGCTGAAATTGGACAGAAATCATGCACAGGAGCGCATGGAAATAACATGAAAACAGTACTCTTGGCAGAAGATCACACGCTCGTGCGCACCGGCATACGTACGATGCTGGAGACCGCCGCTCGACTGCGCGTGGTCGGCGAGGCGAACGACGGCCGCCAAGCCGTCCAACTTTTCAACGAACTTCATCCCGATCTGGCCATTCTCGATGTGACCATGCCGTCGCTGAATGGAATCGAAGCGGCGCGACAGATCGTCGCCGAGCATTCCGGCGCACGCATCATCATGCTGTCGATGCACAATGATGCCCAATACGTTTTGGAGTCCTTGCGCGCGGGGGCAGCAGGCTATGTGCGAAAAGATGCGGCTTTCACGGAGCTTCTGGCGGCCATTGAGACCGTTCTGGACGGCCGCACATACCTGAGCCCACCGTTGGCGGAACTGGTTGCCAATAGTTACATCCGCATGGCACGCGGTGAGAGTGCCACCAACGAATTGGCGAAACTATCCGGTCGCGAACGCGAAATTTTGCAGCTCATCAGTGAGGGACACTCGAGCGCCAAGATCGCCGAAATGCTATTTATCAGTATCAGAACAGTAGATACGCACCGGCAGCACATCATGGCCAAGCTGGGCGTTCACAACGTCGCGGGGCTGACGAAACTGGCGATTCGCCACGGACTTTGCGAACCATAGAGCGTAAATACGTATTAATGCTGATTCATAAATAAGTATTGCTAGTTAGCTAATGCGCGCATTCTAACTCATGCAGTTCTTATGCTTTATTGTAACAATTTGTTTTGTGGTTCCTTACTGTGGCGGTGAGGCACTGCAGCCTGCGGCTGGTTGTTAAGGCCGTGCGGCGCTGATCCCCGGCAGGTCAAGCAACATGCGATGCTTGGGAATCAGCAATGACTTTGCTGTTGGTGGTGGATGTCCCGCGCAGAGGCGCAACGGCTTTTGCATCGTGGAATTTTTCTCCGTGGACATCTGAAAGCGGTGCTCGATGGTACACGTCGTTGAAATGCCGGACGTATGGGCGTTTGAACACATCATGGGGGATCTGCTTCTCCAGCGGGAAGCGGAAAATCAGTTTCTTCTGGCGGAATTGCTTGGTCAACTCCAGACGCCGCGAAACGTGGTGATCTTCGGACGTCAGCCGAAATTCTTTGTCATCAAAGTCGATGATCAGATCTCCGCAGGCGCCATACTCACGCGCGAGGGAATCCTCATGCTGAGTTGGTGCGCCCAGGGCGGACTGATGCAATTGGCCCAACATCTTTCAAAGATCGGCACGGAGATCTCCATGATCTTCGGCGCTGCCGTGACCAGTGCGCTGTTTACAAGGATATGGAGAGAGATCAGTGGGCAGCATTGCCAGCCCAATCGCGGCGAACGGGTGTATCAGATCAACGAAGTCGTTCGGCCGCGCGGGGTAGCGGGCCGCTTGTCTCTCGCCACCCGCGCCGATGCTCAGACGCTCATCCGCTGGATCGACCAGTTCTGCATCGAAGCCCATTTTGAGAATTCGCGGCCGGCACATGCTCTGTTCGAGGAACTCCTGGCGAGCCGCAGCCTGTTTGTCTGGCGGGACGAAAACAACCTGGCCTGTTCGATGGCCGCAGCCGTCAGCCCTACTCCTCACGGCACATGCATCAACCTCGTCTATACGCCACAGGAGCATCGTCGGCGCGGCTACGCATCGGCCTGCGTTGCGGCACTGGCGGATATTCTATTGTCCGAGGGGCGTCACCATTGCTTCATTCTGGTCGATCCTGAGGATATTGCTCTGCAGGCCTTGTATGAAAAAATTGGGGCGAGGTTTGTCGTTCAGACATTACGTTGCTCCCGTGTGCAACCGGCCGGTGTGGAACCACCGAACGATGCAGCTTTGCGCGAGATAGTAATACAGCCTCGCGACACTTGCGCGGCGTAGATTGCCAGCGGTTTTGTGTGGGGGAGAAAACAGACCGGAGTGGGATGAGAGTCAGCGGATGGCCGGCGGCGATCCACTGATGAGATTGGAATAAGAAGACTTGCAAAACGAACTGCGAATCGCGGTCGAAATGCAGGTGGTGGTTACCACGCCGCTGCGTAATGTCAGACAAGCACAACCGCGTGTTCATCGCAAAGATGATGATCGCATCACCATTTCACGTCCTATATTTTTGTCTTGGCGCGACTGCGACCTACCTGTTACTTTAGTGGCGGCCTGGTCGGAAAAGAAAACTCACTTCTGCTTCTGCTCGACGGCAGGAACCAGCTTCGCTTGGGCAATACGTTAAACGTACTTTGCCTGAGCGACAGTGGCATCGGTTCCAACGTCGTCCCATCCATCCGATCCCAGCTTCATTCAGTAGGTGACAGGTTGGCACAGGCCCGATGCGGCCGCTGTGGAAGGAGTCTCGCGTGGTGAAGACCAGTCGATTGAACAATTGCGGCCGTGCCAAGCGATATGTTCCGCGCCTTCCGGCGCTGCTTGAGTCTCTGGAGTCGCGGTTGCTTCTCTCGACGACGGATCCGGTGATCTTCAATATCACTGGTGCGGTGACGCCGGGGCAGATACTGGGCATCGAAGGGGGCAACTTCGGCAGCAACGCGCAAGTGTGGATCGACCGGATTACCGACTCCAGCGACACGCCCAATCCGGAAATGCAACTCTCCACGGTGTTGACCCATTCGGTAAGTTACGTGGCCGCTGAGGTGCCCCTCACCTTACAGGAAGGCCTGTACGCGGTATTCGTGAAGAACACTGATACGAACGTGGTCAGTGCATACACGCTGACGAATCAGGCCGCGGCGTGGCAGTATCTGGATCTTGCCGGCGCGCAGATCGATCCCGGACGAAGCTTCCGAATTTACGGTCAAAATCTGGACTTTGCCGCCACTACCAGCACCGTACAGTTCCGGAGTGTCAGCGACGGCACGCTGTTGAACGCCACGGTGACGCAGGGATCAGACCCGTTCATCCTTCAAGTGACGGCGCCGTTGAATCTCGTCACGGGAGTGACTTACGACGTTCTTGTGAACAACGGCTACGGTGGCAGCTATGGGCAGACGGTGGGGCCGCAACTCAAGGCGCGTGCCGGCGGAGGAGTCGACCACTGGAACATCGGTACGCCCTGGGCACAGGCCGATTTTGGTTTCTACAATAATGTCTACGACATCAAGAATGATCCGCGGCTAACGCTGCATGCTGTGGGCGATGGCGTGGCGGATGACCACCTTGCGATTCAGCAGGCGATCAATGCGGCCAATGCCGCAGGCGGGGGCGTGGTCTACTTCGCGCCGGGGACCTACAACCTCAACGGGGTGGGGATCTCAATGAAGAGCAACGTAGTACTCGAGGGTGCCGGGCGCGATGTTTCGAAGATTTACGACAATCTCGGCGGGCAGGCCTCGATGTTTTCCGGCGCCGTCAACGCGGTCGGTTTGAGCAAGCTGACTCTGGAGAGCGGCCCCACCGGTTTCTGGAGCACGTGGAAAGTTGGCGGGACGGCGAACTATTCTCATTTCATCATCGATTCCCGCATGATCCAACCCACCAAGGAGGACATTGTCTACGGTGCCAGCGGCATGATGATCCGCGGCAACGAGATCATCCAGACGACGCTTACGGGCAAGTGCGTCATGGATCTGACCAGCCGCTGGGATGTGATCATCAAAGACAACTACATTCAGTGGTCGGATGGCCGGCTGGATCTCCTCAGCATGAATCGCCTGCAAATTGAAGGCAACACCTTCAGTCGATCCATTTACACCGACGCAACGAATCTCGGCTATGGCGGGCCGTCGATGGGTGGAACCAACAACGTGGCCATTCTCAATAATGTGTTCAACAAGGTCGCGTCCGAACCCGACACCCGGATCCCCAAGAACAACGACGGCGAAACGCTCATGAACGAGGACATCGAATACAAGGCTCTCGGCTACGCCACCGATTCCACCGATACGACGCTGATCGACTCGACGAAGATTTGGACGGTCAACACCATGGCCAACTGGCAGGTGACGATCATACAGGGAACGGGGATTGGGCAGACGCGCAATATCGCGTCGAACAGCGCGACGGCGCTGACGTTGTCTGCGGCGTGGGACATCAACCCGGATGCGACCAGTGCGTACGCGGTGACCAAGTTCAATCACACGTATCTGGTGAAAGGAAACACGCTGCAGGAAGTGCCGCGCGGCATCTGGGTGCTCTACGGTTGCTCGATGTACGACGCGAACATTATTGATAATACGCTGATCGATACCAACGGTATTTATCTGCGCGGCGATACTCGGCCGAGCAGCGGTCCGAATCGTTTCAACGTACAGAAGAACGTGCGCATCGAAGGCAATACGGTCACGGACACCAAGGGGTGGTACCCCGCGCAGATTGTGATTTCCCAAACCGCCGTTGACGGAACTCAGCTATATGGCGATGCGTTTTACAACGTGGTGGTTCGCAGCAATACGATCAATGGTGGCACGTTCGTGGGCACCGATGACGGATCCGGTATGGGTGAGGGCTACTACGTTCTCCAGAGCGGTATATCCGACAACGATACGGCCGGCGTGATGGGCGTCATTTTTGACGGCAATACGGCGAACAATCTGAGTGTGGCGTACCACGTCAATTCTGGTTCGTACCAGACGGTGATCTGGAATGGCGTGAATAACAGTGTGGGAGCTGTAGTCTCCGATGGCACGATGTCCGGCGATACGCACGCCTCGGTCGATACGGTCGTCGGCTGGACTTCCCTGTCAGCGGCGCCGCCCTATGTCTGGGTTCAGGCGACCGATGCATCTGCGGCGGAGACCGGCCCGGATTCCGCGAATTTCCGGATCCATCGCAGCGGCACCACGGGCGATCTGGTCGTCAATTACGTAACGTCCGGCGCCGCGACAGCTGCGGACATTACTCAGGTACTCACCGGCAGCGTGACGATTTTAGATGGGCAGCAGTATGTGGATCTACCCATCACGCCCATCGATGATTTGGTCTATTACGAGGGCGTCGAGAATCTCACCATCACGCTCGCGCCCAGCGCCACCTACCGCATTGGCAATCCCGCCGCCACCGTCACCATCGCGGACAATGATGTGACGTACAACGTTGCGGAAGCGGGCTTCAGCGGTTCCGGATCGGGCTCAGGCGCGGGCAGCATCATGGACTTCGGCGGCACGGCCACGCTCAAGCAGGGCAGCACCGGCAACACAGCCTTCATCGGCACATCCCCCGATATGAATGGCAGTTTCCTCCACCTGGAAACCACCGCCACCGGCACCAGTGGCGGCGTGACCATCACGCCCACGGACGCCACGACCTCCTGGGCGTCCATCGCCACCAAGCCCGGCTCCCAATGGCTGCTCAACGGCGCGTTCGATTTCTTCTATCGCGCCGACGGCACCTCGATCGGCGCCCGCGAAATGGACTTCAGCAACACCGGCGGCGGCGGGTGGCGCATCACGATGTTCCACTCCGCCACCAATATGCGGATGGAATTTCTACCGCCCTCCGGCGCGGCGGCCGGTTCATCGTTCGGCGGGATTGGAAACTTCCCTGCCGCACTGGTCACCGGGCAGATTTACCATCTCGCGGTCACGCTCAATACCGATCCGAACACCGGTGTGGTCACGGTCCGCTATTTTCTCAAGGCCGGCACGGGCGCGATCGGCACCACCAGCTCGGCGAATCGCATCTACAGCGGCAGCTTCAATCCCGATGAGAATGTGGTTACCAACACGCCCAGCGCAGGGTCATTCTTCTTCGGCGATCTCAATGCCGCGGCGGCTGGAAAATCCAACGACTTCGACAGCATCCGGCTCTGGAAATCCGATCCGGGCATCCTTCCGGACATCGCCAATCACACCGCGATCAGCGTGGCGGCGACCGATCCCAATGCTTCGAGGAGCCCGCTGGACGCCGGCACATTTACTTTGTCCCGGCTCACCACCGTCGGGAATCAGACCGTGTATTTCTCGCTGGACGGAACGGCCCCCTCATCCGATTACTCATCCAGCGTGCTGGGCTCGGTCGTCATTGGGGACGGTCAGAGTTCCGCCACCGTCACGATCACGCCGGTGAGTGGCACTTCGGGGCCAAACGAAACGGTGCAACTGCATATTCTGCCGGATCTGCATTATTCCATCGGCACGCCGAGCGCGACTATCACCATTGCCGGGACCGTTGCGTCCACCGCCACAGCGCTTACCGCCTCCGCCAATCCGAGCGTCTTCGGACAATCCGTGACGTTTACCGCCGTCGTATCGCCCACGGGTGGTGTTTCGGGGACGCCGACGGGTACCGTGACCTTCCTGGACGGCGCCACAACCCTGGGCAGCGGCACGTTGAACAACGGCAGTGCGACATTCACGACCTCCGCGCCGCTCGCGGTAGGTACGCATTCGATCACGGCGGTGTACGGCAGCGATGCCACCTTTGCCGGCAGCACATCGTCGAGCCTGGTCCAAGCGGTCGGGCAGGCCGGCACAACGACACAGCTTGGTGCGTCGGCCAATCCGAGCGTATTCGGTCAGTTGGTGACGTTCACCGCAGCCGTTGCCGCCATCGCCCCAGGTGCCGGCACGCCTACCGGCACAGTGACGTTCAAGGATGGTGCAACCGTGCTCGGGACGGGTACGTTGAACGCCGGTACGGCGACGTTTACAACCACCGCATCGTTGGGCGCTGGCAACCATTCGATCACGGCGGCCTATGGAAGCGACACGAACTTTGCGGGAAGTGCTTCTGCGGCGCTGACGCAGGTGGTCAATCGTGCGAGCACCACGACCACACTCGGGGCACTCTCTTCTCCGAGCGTTTATGGACAAGGGATCGCATTCACTGCCACGGTTGCTCCGGTGGCGCCGGGCGCCGGGACGCCGACGGGAACGGTGACATTCATGGACGGCGCCGCCATGCTTGGCGTAGCGACGCTGAATAATGGATCAGCCACGTTCAACGTGACTTCGCCGCTGGCGGTCGGCAGCCATTCGATCACGGCCGTCTACAGTAGCGAAACGAGTTTCAGCGCCAGTACTTCCTCGGTCGGCACGCAGATAGTCAACCGGGCCGGCACGACCACCGCGTTGAGTCAATCACTCAGTTCCAGCATGTACGGACAGGCTGTGACATTCACCGCCTCGGTATCGCCCGTTGCCCCTGGTGCCGGCAGCGTTAGCGGAACGATCAAGTTCCTTGACGGGGCAACGACCTTGGGCACCGCAACACTTAGCGGCGGGACGGCCAGCGCATCGTTTACGTTGGCGGCGGGAAGCCATTCCATCACCGCCAGTTACGCCGGGAACGCGAGCTTCAGCAGCAGCGTCTCGACGGCTGTGACGCAGAGCGTCAGCCCGGCGAACACCACCACCACGCTGACGACCTCGGGGGCCACCAGTGTCTCCGGCCAGACGGTGACTTTCACGGCCACCATAGCGCCGGTGGCGCCGGGCGCTGGGATTGCGAGCGGAACGGTGACGTTCATGGACGGGGCGACTGTCCTTGGCACCGGCACCGTGAACGCCTCCGGCAAAGCCACGTTCGCTACGGCGTTGCTGTCCGTGGGAAGCCATTCCGTCACGGCAGTTTATGCTGGTAGTGCGAATTTCGGATCGAGCACGTCGGCGGCGGTGGCGCAGACGGTAGGCAAGAATTCGACGGTGACGGCACTGAACTCTTCAGCCAAGCCGTCGGTGTCCGGGCAATCGGTGACGTTCACCGCCACGGTGACTGCCAGCGCACCAGGCGGGGGCGTGCCGGCTGGGACCGTCACATTCAAAGATGGCACGACGACGCTGGGCACCGTCACGCTGAACAGTGCCGGCGTCGCGACGTTTGCCACGGCAACACTTTCGGTAGCCAACCATTCGATTACGGCGGTCTACAACGGCAGCGCCAGCTCTCTCGCGAGCACGTCGGCAGCACTCACGCAGACGGTCAATAAGAAGAGCACGCTGGTGACGCTGACCTCTTCGCTGAATCCCTCGGTGTTCGGTCAGTTCGTGACCTTTACCATCACGGTCAGCCCGGTGGCTCCCGGCAGCGGAACGCCGACGGGCACCGTGACCTTGAAGGACGGTGGCAAGAAACTGGCGACGCTCACCTTGAACAGCTCCGGCCAGGCGACGTACACCGTCAAGCTGTCGAAGGGCAGCCACACGATCACGGCGATTTATAACGGCGATACGAAGTCGCTCAGCAGCACGTCGGCGGCGCTGACGGAGGTTGTGAACTGATTGTGCGGGAAAGCAGACAGGCCGGAGTGGGATTCGAACCCACGAAAAACGGATTTGCAATCCGTCCGGGGAAAATGCTAACTCCCCATCATCGAACGAGTTAGGCGAGATAGGGCAGGCCAGCGATGAAAGGGCGCAGAAAACCGCCCCAAAAAACGTGATTGAGAACCCTGCTGCTACCCCTGATCTTGCGGCAGTGATGACGGCGTGGCCTACGCTGCCGGCGGCGCTCAAGGCGGGCATTGTGGCGATGGTGAAGGCGAGCGGGGAGGGACGGCCATGAGCGAACGAGTCCCCACCATTTCCCACGCAAAGTGTAAACAGTGTAAACCGGCAGGGATGGCCATGGATGGGAGTATCCCCACCGTTACCCCCGTACCCCCCGCAATTTCCTCCCCATGCGATCCCACGTTGACAGTTGACACGTTCATCGGCGAAGTGCCGCTGGATGCGCATCGCTCCATTCTCGTCTACCGGCGGCAACATGCCGGGCGAACCTACGTCCGCTGGCGGGTGTTCCATCGGCATCACAAGGGCAACAACTGGTATCCGGACAAGTGGCGGAGCTTCGTCATTCCCATCGGCTCGGGCACTGCCCTGGCCAGCGCCATCATTGCGGCCCAGCGTGGGGACACTGTCACGGCGAAGCCGGAATGGTTGAACAAGGTTGACGCGTGGCGTGACCGGCGTTGCCGGATTTTGGCGGACTTGAACGCCCCGTCCAGCGTGCTGAACTTGGAACACCGGAGGCGGGCGCGTGGCTATGGCATGGGCTATGGAAAGCCGGGTGTCCGATGAGCTTGCTGGATCAATGGCAAAACGTGAAGCGGAAGATTGAGGCGGCGCTGGCCGAAGGGCGGTTGGATCCGGACGCAGCGGAGAAGGCGCTTGCACACCTTAATTTTCGCATGATGCAACGCCCGCGCATCCTGAAACGCCGGCAGGATCGGAAGGCATGGCGAAAGGCTCAGGTGGCGAAACTCATGGGCAATTTGGGTGCTGTTTCGTCCGCGGTACGGCAGTATCCCGTGGGCGAAAGGCCCTTATAAGCGTGCAACAATGGACAGAGCGGTATGGACACAACCAAGGGACGCCGCGGACGTGAACCGGCGGGCCGGCGGACGGCGGCGCTACAACGCTGCACGCCGGCGACTAGCCGACCGGCGATTGATCCCACTGGCCCGGCAGATTGCCGCCGTGGGCGACCTGGAGAGCGCTTTAGGATCGGGACAACGGAAGCCCTTGCCCCGTTTCCTGATTCCCGCCTTGGCGAAGGCGCTGGGCGTGCATCGGTCCACGGTATGGCGTGACGTGCAACGACTTCGGCGACGGGCTTACTGCTGGGAGTATTCCGGTGATACGGGCATGGTGACGGTTCGGCTGTACGGGCTTGCGAAATTCTCCTACAGGTTTTGAACCTTTGAAAAAGAATCAATGGGAAATCAAAGAAATCCAATCAATCAGGTGAGCGTGACCGGGAATCGCGGCTTCTATTGCGGAGAAAACTGCCATGGGACGACGTTCAAATTGGGCTGCTGGGATGCTTCCACCGTTGCGGCAATACTGGCGGACCATTGATCGCCATGAACGGGACGCCCAAGCCCAAGAGCGGGTGGAGTGCAAAGCCCACGATAAACGCCGCGCCAAGTGCCGATGCGAAGCCTACCCCTGGCCTCATCGACCGGGCGGCGGATTCTGCCGCTATCCAGATCCGCCGATAGAACGCTGGCAACGCAAGCTTCGTGGTAGGCCATACCGGGGGCGTTACACGGGTCTCCGCCGGCAGATTGCCCGATCCAACGGTCTGCACCCCATTAGAGACCGTGCCGCGATAGCCGAGTTGATGCCGCGGGCATTACACGCAGCCAAGCAGTTGAAAGACCAATACCCAAGGATGCGGTATCGCAATGTGGAAATCACCGAGGACGGCGTGAGGGGATACTTGCCGGTGAGTGGTTCGGAATGGGACTGGGCTTAGAGGTCTAACGAGGCCCGGCAGAGAGTCACCGAACAACGTCTGATCCCGCTGGCTCGCTAGTTTGCTACAGTGGCCGACATGTAGGGAATGCATTGTCTTAGAGTGTCGAAGCTGTTGCCCAGAGCCTTATCCCCGTCTTGGCCAAGGCCCTTGGCATACATTGATCAACGGTCAGTCGCGATGTGCGGCGGCTCCAGAATTGGCGACATCGCTGGCGACAGCATTCCGGCTACCCGGGGGAAGGCACAGTTTGTCTGTACGGACTCACAAAATTTGCCTGCAGTTACAGGCGGACAACGTGACGCCATCGACATCAATGGAAACTTTTCTGGCTGCAAAAGAAAGGAAGGGATCGAAGTAAATCGATCCCTTCCTTGGTCCTAATCCGTTTGAGTTCCGTTAGATCGTCAATCTTCGCAGCCTGGGTCCAGATCGCCCGGTCTGACACCTAGCGCTCCAGCAATCTTGCTGATCGTCATGAAAGTTGGGGCGTGTTCACCGGTCTCGATGCGGCTGACGTGCGGCTGTGGGAGTTCGGCTTTTGCTGCGAGTTGTGTTTGGGTCCATCCCTTTCGTTCCCGAACCCGACGAATTGTCGCACCGAGGTGGGCACGGTATTTACCGAGCTTGCTCCGTGCTTCCGGGTCGGACGTGGCAGTAATACTAACGAATCTGAGTTTCGACAAATTCAACACTTCAAAGAGGGTCGTGAGGACCTCCTTGGCTTCTGTCTTGTTTTCACTTTTCGCCAGAAGCGTGAGCAATCGACGGACCCGGTCTCGCTTCTTGTCGCGAGGATTGAAACTACGCGCTAATTCATCGGCAATAGCGTCCCACGGCATCTCTTGCCGAACTTGGCCGAGAGAATGTTCCATGGTTTGCGGCATATGGTAGTCCTTTTCCAGAATATCTGTGGCTGCCCTCAAACGAGAGCATCCAGCCTGTTTTGCATACGGATAATGATGTGTTCCGGCGTCTTGCCTTCATCTTCTTTCTTGATTGCGCCGAGCACAATTATCCTCCTTTTCCGATACGCGAAGAATATCCGTAAATTGATCCTTCCCAGAACACCTCCTTTGTCTCTGATCTCATGAATGTTCTGAACGCTACGGATGTCGAGATCGCAAAAATCCGTAGGATTATTGAAGTCTCTGGTGCGTTTCACCAGGTCAACTGCGTGCTCATACTGCACCGGTGTCAAGAATCTCTTCGCCTCTTCAACGGCAAGTCGCAAGACAACGATGCCTTCGACAGCGTAGACGGGGGGAAGCACCCGCATGCTCAAAAACTGTTGCTTGGCCACATCAATCCCTTTCGGCATGAGTACCCCCATTCCGTGAGGAGCAGTCTGTGAATAATATGCAATCTCATGCAGCGCGTCAACCCCCTGCATAGAACTGCATACGAGGCGGCTAATTCTAGGACGTTCTCGTGTTCTAATTGCCGTGCGCCACCCTAGCCGACGCCAGGGTGCCCATTTCCGATTCGAGCGTCTGCGGATCGAGGCACTCGTGGAATTCCCATTTCCCCTGTTCGCCCCAATTGTTCACTGCTGTTACCCACTTGCGCGCGGCGGCGTGCTTTGCCCGGGTCTGTTCGTCGATGAATCCCTTTATCTCCAGTAGCACCAGCAGGCCGTTTGAGAGGCGAACGATGAAGTCCGGTTCGTAGCCGTGGAACACGCCCTGATACTCATAGGGGATGACCAAGCCCAAATGGTCGTTGCGCGCGTAGCAGCTGATGATTCCCCGCTGGGCGAGTATCTCCAAGCGAAATGCCGCCGCCGATTCCCAAGTGTCCGTGTCGAGCACCACTTGGTTAATATGGCTTCGTTGCGTTCCATGACACGGACGGACGGTCTTGAAATCCACATCCGCTGTCGTGCCGATGGGCTTGTACCGATTGAGGATGGGGACCAGCGGCGGCTCACCTTCGGCAGTGTCCGGCAGGATGGAATCGCGCAATCGCTCCACCATGCGCATCACATACTTTTCCAACCCCAACTCGCACGGATGGCAGCCGCGAAAACCAACCCGCGACGCGACGTATTGGTCCACGATGTGCAACACCTGTGGGAATAGTTGGTGGCGTGCCTGTAGTCCAAGAACCAATTGGCGCTTGCTGGACGCGCCCGAATTCGGATCGCCGTCCAACTGGTCCGTGATACGCCGGGCTATCTCAAAGCGAATCGTCTGAGGGTGCATTTCACGGTAATAGCGGTTGCGGTCCTGCGATGCGAACTCGAAGGGACCATGCAGCGACGGCTTGCCTTCCTGATAGCCCACCGTTGGCAGCAGAAAGGTAGCCGTGGGCTCCCGGTTCGGTTCCAATTCCAGCCGTTCAACCTTCGCCACGTCACAGGTGATTTGATTGCGTTTGAGAGCAAATGCATATCCCTCGACGACCGGGAACCGCAACTCGTATTCCTTCCGTTCCGGCAGCGCCAGTACGTGATTCTTTGGCCGGTCTTCCGGTGCTGGCTGCTTCCCTTCGCGCCCCTTGTAGGGGATGACCGAAAACGGGATGCCGTACACGTCTACGTATTCCGGGGTGAGCAAGCCCGTCTCACGATCCGGCGTGTAGTCCATCCGCCGCAGGCCGCGCCCTACCACCTGTTCGCACAATAACTGACTGCCGAACGCGCGGATTCCCAAGATGTGTGTGACGTTGTTTGCATCCCACCCTTCGGTCAGCATGGCCACCGACACCACGCATCGTACATGCTCCCCTGGCTGGCCCGGCTTCCCCACCGTCGCCACTACCTGCCGCAACTGCTCTGCGGCATCCTGCCGCGATGTACCCAACCCGCTCTCCGCCTGCGCCAAGAGCTTAGAGTCGATCCGAATCGTGTGCTTGCGCTCCGTCGTGTTGGTGAACTCTGGTCGAATCTCGCTCTGTCCGTAGATCGTCAGAGCCTTTTTCTTTCCTCGCCCCTTCACCGGCTCCTCTACTTCTTCCTCTTCGCCAGCCAACACATCCTCGACATCCTCCGGCCTTACCTGTTCCTGAACCGTTTCCCCGCTCAGTTTCTGGTAGAACACTTCCGCGATGTTCGTGTTGTCACACACCAGAATCATCACCGGCGGGACGCGTTCCTGCCCTGGCGTCGCCTGCTGCACATAGTCGAATTTTTCCTTCCACTGTCCCGCAAGTTGCCGCAACGCCGCTTCCGCTTCACGGTACACGACCTGCGGCTTGGGCCGGCCACCCCGCCCCGGCTCTTTTTCTATGGGCTCCAATCCCTCATTGATCGCCTTCCACAGCCGGAAATACTTCGGATCGGGTCTTCCGGTTGTGTCCGACACCGGCAGACGCGGAATTTTTACGATCCCGCTCTCAATCGCATCGACCAATCCGAAATCGTTCACTAGCCACGGGAACGGGCTGCCCTCGACATAGCCGCTGCCGCCCAAATAGAACGGCGTCGCCGAAAGGTCCACGCACAGGTGTATCCCCGGCTTGGCTTCCTTCACCCCCAGCGCCCGGGCATTGTTAATCCGATCCAGCCCCTCAATCCAGACCGTCGCCTCTTCCCGATCCTCTTCGGCGTCGCGTGCCTCTTCGCCTGTCAATCGTTCGGCCAGTGGCTTCGGTCGATAGCAGTGGTGCGCCTCATCATTCAGTACCATCAACGGCATACGGTCGTACAACTCGCCTAGCACTCGTTTGGCAAATGCCTCATTTGTCTCCGCCCCCTTGTTCACCACCGCATAACTCTTCCCACCCTCCGCGTGCTCGCTCTCAGGGGCGAACGCGTGCCAGTTGGTTATCAACACCTTGCCCAATTGCAGGCTCGGGCGCATCGACAGCGGCACAATGTCGAACTCTTCATAATAGTTGTTCGCATGATCGGGCCGTAGCACCTGCAAGCGTTCCTTCACCGTCAGATTGGGGCAGCACACCAGCACGCCATTGGGAAACCGCGCGTCTCCCGGCATCCGCACGCGATTGCAGAATGCCCACGCAATCAGCATGGCCATTACAACAGTCTTGCCCGACCCCGTGGCCATCTTGCACCCGTACCGCGTTAGCGGCAGCAAATCGGGACTTGCCGGCGGGTCTATCAGTTTGCTCAATTCGCTCAGGGGAAATTGTGGATTGAATCGCGGCCGGCGTCCGCTGCGGAGAATTTCCGACAGGTATATGACAGTCTCAACAGTCTCAAGCTGGCAGAAAAACAGGCGTCGAAAGCGATCCGCACGCCACCATGATTCGAGCAATTGCTTTGTTACTGGCGTCGCGCCCTCATAGCGTCCTTCCCGCCAGTGCGCTACATCCTCTCGCAGTTGATTCACGGTTATCAGGTCGTCCTGGCCTTCGGACAACTCCAACGTCTGCTGTCCCGCCGCCTCCTCTTTGGTCTTGTACCAGTACCGCGCGGGCCGGCGCTGAGCGATTACCTGCGCCTCGCCTGTTACCCGGTTGTAGTGCCAGTGTTTCGCCGGCGGGTCGTAGGGGCTGCATAGGATCGGATGATCCACAGGCTGAATCGGTACGATCGTGGTTGGTGCTGGGGGCATGGGCAACCTATTCTCGTCTACAGCGGGTGAACGCTCATCACTTCATTGCCACGCGGGTCGATTACCTTCGCGGCGACGCGGGCATTTTTCCCCTTCGGGAAGGGCAGGCTCACCGTGCCGCTGAGGGCAGCGAAGCGTTCCGCGTCGATCAGGCCATCTTTGCCATTGAGCGCCTTGGTTAGCTTTTCCCATGCGTCCCTGTCCGGGAAAAATGCCTGGGTAATGCAGAAGGTCCGCCCGTCATAGTCGCCGTCGATGAACCACGCGGCCACCTTGTCGGCTCCAGTGGGCGTCACTTTGTTGTCCACCGGGTTGTAAATATCCACGCCTTCCATTGTGACCGTGTACTCGCCTTCGGCGTCCGGCCCGTCTACCTTGATGCGCGGCAAACCGAACACGGTGAATAGCTGCGATCCCGCCTGTTCCTTCAACAATCCATCCATGCCGGGGTTGATGTCGGGGCGGATGTGCGCGATGTGCAGCCGCAATTTCAGGTGTGGGTCTTCAGTCAGAATTGCCTGGGCTTCGGCCGTGAAAGAGAAGCCGGCGACTACTAAATCTTCGTAGCGACGGCTCGCCGGACGAATCAGATCGTCCAGCATCTTCGCCGTCACCGGGCCATATTGCGGACCAATGACGACGCCAACCGTTGGTAAGCCCTGCGGATCAGTATCCGCCTCGCCTTGCGGCGACCAGCGCCCTTCGGCATGAAATCCCTGTCCACCGCCTGCCAAACCGGATTCATACAGCGGCTCAAGCCGACTGAATTTCATTTGCTTGTTGTTGGGGAACCGCACGCCATCGACGCGCAGCAACCGCACCATGCGATCCAAGTACGCCGCCACATCCTGCGGGGTCTGGCCGACGCCTGGCTCCACGAGTCGGTCCACCCGGAAACGTGGTCCCACTTCCTGCGGCGCACCGGCGAATTCCGGCTCCGGCTTCAACTCGCCCAACATCATCTCGGGGGGCTGCACCGCCTCTACGGTAAACGGCCCGCTCACTCGCACCACCCCGCGCACCACCTCTGGCTGATCTACCAAGTTCTCCTGCTCGGCGCTGGCGTTGATACACGCGTTCACGTCGTCCATCTTCGCCCGCCATGACTGCCGGTACGCCGTCACTGCCTCCGCCAACGCCTTTGGATAATCTGGGTCCGTATCAAACGGCACCGTCCAATGTTCCCACTTCTGATTCCTGACCGGCAATTGCCAGCGCCGCCGATCCGCCTCGGTGATGGACTTCTTCCCTTCCTGCTTTTCTTTACGCAGCAGCTTCGTCTCCAAACCCGCCCGCGTCTGCGCATCCACTTTCGCCATCGCCGCATTCGCGACCTTCAACTTTTCTTCCAGTATCGGCTCATGTTTCGCGAAGATCGGATCAAGTGCGACATTCTGTGCGATGCTCTTGAGCGTGATATGCGGAACCGTCTTATACCTCAGACCGCTACCGACACCATCCTCCTCATTCTTCAATCGGAAGTAATCGAATTTGCTGGTCAATAACCGTTGCCGGGCAATCGCGACTGCCACGCGGCTCGTGTCAATCGTTATCCAACGACGACCCCATTGTTCAGCTACATACGCGGAGGTGCCGCTGCCACACGTCGGATCCAGCACCAAGTCGCCGGGGTCGGTGGTCATCAACAAGCAACGAGTTATAGCCTCGGTTGCGGTTTGGACCACATAGATTTTCCCCTCAGTTCGACTTTGGACGCCGCCGATGTCAAGCCAGATATTTGCCACGGGAAATACCGCGAAATCGTCCATTAGTCGCATGTATCTCGGCAACGACCCTTCGATCCTAAGTCGAGATGCCATCGCCAGACGGCGGAGGCCGGCAGCATTGGTTTTGAAGTGCATCCCGTTAGGAGGTTGGAATGATTGACCGTTCATCTCAAATGTCAACGTGGTAGTGCTTGCACCCTGAGAAGTAATCTGGTCAGAAGTCGCGAATTTGGAGTCATTGTAAGCTGCCGCCAATTCTGGATTGACGGCCAAGAGCGGCTTGTACTTTGCCGCGCCTTCTTCGCCAGGCGACTTCTCGCGGTATAAAGGCCGAAATTTGGTTTTGGTTATGTCTCTCCCATACCAAAGGATGTGATCCGCTACACTGGCTAAGAGCGTCGTGTTGAAGCCAGTAGTCGTTGCGAAAGCAATCTGGCTGACAAAGTTGCTCGCACCGAACACTTCATCCAACACATCTCGCACGCGATGCAAGTTTTCATCACTGATCTGCATAAAGATGCTACCCGTGTCGGCAAGCAGTTCCTTCACCACGATTAGCCGATCGCGCAAATAGCTCAGATAAGAATGAATTCCTAACTCCCATGTATCTCTGTACGCTTTCACCATTTCTGGCTCGCGGGTCAAATCCTCCTGTTTATCCCTCACGTCGCGTTTGCCCACTTCCGGCTGAAAATTACTCGCAAATTTAATCCCATAAGGCGGGTCGATGTAGATCATCTGCACCTTGCCGGCGAGGTCTTCGCGTTTCGCCAGCGAACTCATTACCTGGAGCGAATCGCCGAGGATCAGCCGGTTCGACCAATCGACATCATGCTTGTAAAACTGCACGGCGTCCTGATACGCCTGCTGCGGATCGCCGAAGAGATTGCGTTCGACATCCTGCCGCGCGGCGATTTTCAAGATGGCTTGGGCGCTGACCCGCTCGTGAATGTGCAGGGCGACGGGATCGACGGCGAAATTGCGGGATTCGCGCTTGCCGGACCATTCCAGCCACGGTTCCTGGCGGCGGAGGGCTTCTGCGAGCACGGCCAACTCGTCTTCGGTGAGCGCCCGGCGCTTGGCCTGGGCGAGCAACTCCGGCAGGCGGTCGGATTTTCCCGTTTCATCGAACCGCAGCACCGGGGGAAGGTGCGGGTTGTATTCATACTTGGCCTTGGGAATAGCGGGCACCATGCCGGCAGCGGCAAGAGCGGCGGGGGGATTGTTCTTCCGCGTCGCTTCCGGGTGACGGTAGTCCTCCAACCCCGGCAGCGTGGGCTTGGATCTCGCCGTGTCTCTCTGCGCCATGAGCGAGATGGGACCGGCAGCACCTTTGCGCGGGGGCTTTCGCGGCGACTTTCCCTTGGGAATGGATGGGGTATTCCTGACTCCCGGCTTCCTTCCGCGCTTCATGCTTTCCCCGTCTTGAAGTCTTAAATTTCAGTGTACGAAAGCGTTTATGGTAGTCCGCGGCATCCCATCACACAACACCGATTCACAAGTCGTTGCCCGCGCCGGCGTGGCCTTGTGCAAATGGCGAGTGGAATTGATACGATAGTAGGACAATGTTCGGGAGGCCGTCTGATCCACGGCCTCGGCTTCGGCGGCGGCATGACCTGTACTCGCGTCATTCCCCGCCGGGGCCGACCCGATGAAAGCGAGTACAAAATGTTCTGGGACCATCCTACCGACATTCCCCCCGCACCACCGACGACTGTCAGCGAGGCAATTGAAATGTTTGAAATGGCGATTCACGAAGTGATGGAAGGTTTGCGTAAAGCAGATGAATTGAACGCCAAAGAAACTCGGCCTGTTAACCGCGAAGAAGAGCATCCACACTTGGAGATACGATTTACCGAACCGCCCGAGCCATCGGAGAACCCAATATTGCCCAACCCGCGGTGGCAAGGAGAAGGATTCAATCAAGTTCTGCATATGGCTGTTCCATATCGCAGGCCATGCAAGCCTCAAACGCTATTCGAACGATTCAGCCATGTAGGGACGTGGCAGCCAAATTTTCACATGAAAGTCAATTGGGGCATTTCCATGGCAGTGCAATTCCTTGGCCCCATTTGTGAGAGAGCGGGCTGGTCCACTGATCCGTTTGACCGGCTCATTGCAATTGGTGTCGACACCAACCCGATCTGTAACAAAGGCTATCTTCAAGAGGCGCTCCTGCTGGTTGCCAAATTGCGGCGCTCGCACGGTTTGCCGGGGGCTGGATTCCATGGTTTGCCTAAGAAGGCGAAGAGCCGGCGCGGCGCACCTATTCAGCACGATCCCCGTAAAGATGCGAAGATTTATGATGCGTGGAAGTCGGAGCGGTACAGGACCTTCGCCGACTGCGCGAATGTCTTGGGGGGGGAACACACTGCCGAGAGCGTGAAACTTGCCGTGGACCGACACGAAAAGCGGCTGCAAAATCAGGCTGTCAAACCCCGCTGATTTATTCCCGCGCAAATGTAGCGCGTGGCAATCCCTGTCTTTGCAGGGCTTTTTGTTGCGCGCGCGGGAATAAATGGCCCGTCGAATTATTCCTTCCCGCGCGGGCAGGACTATCTCCGCTATACCAAGCGTGATGTACGCGAGGTGTTTCGTTTCGGAGATATGCCATGAAAGCTAATCCCTCCCTCCCCTCCCCGAGCATGAAGCTATTGCGAGTCCCAGAAGTGTGCGAGCGCCTTGGCGTTTCACGGCGTAAGGTGTGGCGACTGATTGCCACCGGCACGCTGCGAAGCGTTCGCGTCGGTGTTCGCGGCACGCGCATTCCCGAGCACGCCCTGGCCGACTTCATTGCATCACTTCCGGCGGCGAGGTGAATCATGAAACCCATCGAGAGGTTACTTGCAGCATTCGAAGGTCCGCAGCATCGTCTGCGTGTCGCTGGACCGGGTAAGTGGTCGGCGCGATGCCCAAATCACGATGACCGAACCGCTTCATTGGGGCTTGGCGCATTCGACGATGGTGGCGCATGGGTCAAGTGCCACGCCGGTTGTGATTCGGACGACGTGTTGGCCAAGATCGGGTTGACGAAGAGCGACATGCAACCCGCGCGGCCGGAGAAGCGTAATGGGTCCGTCAAGAGAACGCCGAAGGCATTTCCGACACTGGAATCCGCACTACACGAGGCGGCGGCAAGCGTGGCGCGGAAGTATCCGGGGGCGGTGCGAGGCCCGCACTGGCTGTATCACGATATGACGGGGGCGGTGCATGGAGCGATCTTGCGGATCAACCTTCCGACTCCGCCGGATGAGAGGCAGAAGAAAGAGTTCCGCCCCCTGTATCGGATCGACGCCGGGTTTTGCATCGGCGACGGGCCGGGGCTATGGCCGCTGTATCGCCTGCCGAAGATTGCAGCCTTGGAGAGCGTGAACATTTTTGAGGGCGAAGGCAAAACGGATGTAGCCGCAAGCTGTGGGCTGGCGACAACGGCAACGGTACACGGCGCGGAGGCGGCGGCGAAGACGAACTACTCTCCGCTGGCGAAAGTGGGCGAGGTGGTCATCTGGCCAGACAATGACGACCCCAGCGAGGGCTGGGCGCTCGATATTGCGGGACACGTCCGGGCCGTCAACCCGGACTGTGTAATTAAAATCGTTCGCATCGCCGAGCATGTTGAAAACTTCCCAGAGCATGGCGATTTTGCTGACTTCGCGCAGGAATTCCGGGATGGTCGAACCGCCGAAGACATTCGCGCCGAAGTAGAAGGCTGGATTGCCGCGGCCGAACCGCTGGCAGTGGAGGCCCCGCCGAGTGCATTGGCGAATCGCGCGGCAGTCGAGCCGATGCTTACCTGCATGGCCGATGTCGAGCCGCGAGAAGTGTCCTGGCTTTGGCGTGGGCGAATCCCCTTGGGCAGAATAACGCTATTGGTCGGTCGGCCGGGGGGCGGGAAATCCTTCCTCACCACTGATATTGCCGCGAGAGTGACGACAGGTACGCCCTTTCCCGACGGCGCACCCTGCCCGCTGGGGTCCGTGCTGCTCATCACCGCGGAGGATGATCCCGGCGACACCATCCGGCCACGGCTGGACGCCCACCATGCTGATGTGCGCAAAGTGCATCTTCTATCCGGGACGCGACTGACCAATGCGGACGGGGAATCGCGGGAAGTGTTTTTCACGCTGGCCGATGTCGCAACGCTCACGGCGGCGCTGGAGCGACTGCCAGACTGCAAGCTCCTTATCATCGACCCAATAGGTTCGTTCCTTGGTGGGAAGGTGGACGCCCACCGGGATAATGAGGTGCGAGGTGTGCTGGCCCCGATCGCGCAGCTTGCCGAGAAGCATGGCGTGGCGGTGCTGGTCGTGGCGCATCGGCGAAAGGCCGCCGGCGACGTTGCCGATGACTTGGCGCTTGGTTCCCGCGCCTTCACGGGTATCGCGCGGGCGGTCTGGCACCTCGCCCGTCCCAAGAATGAACCAGTCCGGCGCTTCCTCTTACCTGGAAAGAACAATCTTGCGGCGGAAGGCAACGGTTTGGCGTTCACCATCGACGGCGATCCGCCCCGCCTCTTCTGGGAGGAAGGCGTAGTAGAAATGGACGCGGATGACGGTCTGGCGGCGGAGCAGGCTGAGGCGGAAGAGAAGCCCGGCCCAGAACCGACGGCGCGAAATGCGGCGGCAGGCTGGCTCCGGAAACTGCTGGAGGCTGGTGAAGTTGATGCCGGTGAGGTGGAGCGGGAGGCGGCGGCGGCTGGAGTCGGTTCCTGGCGGACGGTCCAGCGGGCGGCGGATGAGCTTGGCGTGGAGCGGGTAAAGCCCCGATTTGGGAGTGGGTGGGTGTGGCGTCTGCCCGCGCCCGCCGAAGATGTCACGGCCCCTAAAGATAAACAACTTGGCATCTTGTCGTCTTCGGCAAAAACAGGGGTTTGCGACGGGTCCGCACCCGAAGACGCCAAGTTATTTTCTCTTGGCATGCCGGGCGGCAAGCCGCCACGAAACCAGCCCCAAGATCCCAGCATGAGGGCATCCGCCAATGGGCAAGACTGGGGGGAAGCATGACCCCGAACACCACCCCAGCCTCACCGACCTCTCCTCAAGCCCACAATGACGCCCTGGTCCCCTTTGAGCTAGCGACAATGACCCTTCCCTTCAATTATGTCGGGAAACGCATCCGCCACGAAAATGCATACTTACCAGTTGACAAGTTAGGCAGGGTTGGTATGATCGTCCATCATGAGTACTACTCAGCAACTTCAACAGATCATTCTGCAATGCGGCATGACGCGCTACGAACTGGCCCAAAAATCTGGCGTGGCCGAGGCGGTGCTGTCCCGTTTCATGGCGGGCAAACGCGGCATGACCACCGACACACTGGACAGACTAGCCCCCGTGCTGGGGCTGAGAATCACAGCCAATCCCAAACCGCCCCACAAGGGCAAGTGAGGTAATCATGGCATCGGTCTTCAAACGCGATGACAAATGGGTGGCATCCTTCAAAGGTGCGGATGGCAAGTGGAAAGGCCGCGTCGCCGGGACCGACAAGGGCGAGGCTTTGCGGCTGGCGAACCATTGGGAAGAGGCGGCACGGCAACGCCGGGAGGGGCTGGTGGACCCCAAAGCTGAGGGATACAAGGCCGCCGGGGAAAGGGGCGTGACGCTGCATCTTGAGGACTACGAAGCCGACTTAAAGGCCCGTGGGCGGACAGCAACCCATGCATCGCTGACGGCAAGCCGCGCAGGCAAACTGCTGGCCAAGGCAAAGGTTTTGCGCATCACCGATATACGTCCGGCTGCCATCAATTCCGCTTTGAGCGAGTTGAAGATCGAAAACGACCTGTCGGCCACTTCAGTGTCCCATTATCTGCGCGCCATGAAGCTCTTTAGCCGGTGGCTGTCCCGTGAAGGCCGGACACGGGAGGACGCACTTTCGGGCGTGTCGGTGAAGGTGGCGATTGCCAAGGCCGACCGCAAGCATGTGCGCCGGGCGCTGGCGCAGGATGAGTTCGCGGCGCTGGCCCGGCACGTCGCCAATGCCCCCACCCGCTTCGGCATGAGCGGTGCGGATAGGGCCATGCTTTACCGCGTGGCAGTCGGAAGCGGTTTGCGAGCATCGGAGTTGGCGAGTCTGAAGCCGGAGAGTTTCGCCCTGGCTGGGGATGAGCCCTGCATCACGGTGGCGGCGGGGTACAGCAAACGCGGCAAGCGTTCGGGACGCGATGACGTGCAGCCGATCAATACGGAGCTTGCCGTGGGTCTGACCGAATGGCTGAAGGGCAAGCCCAAAGGCCGCGCAGTGTTTACCATGCCCCCGATTCAACACGTAGCCGAAATGCTCAAGGCGGACCTTCGCACAGCCCGCGCCCGCTGGGTTCGGGAGACGAGCAACGGGAAAGAGCGCCGGAAGCGTGGCGAATCAGCTTTCCTACTCTACCGGGACGAATCTGACGCCGTGGTGGACTTCCACGCCCTGAGGCACACCTACGTCTCATGGATCGTTGCCAGCGGTGCGGCGGTCAGTGTATGCCAGCAATTGGCCCGTCACTCCACCCCCACCCTGACAATCGGCGTCTATTCCCATCCCACCCTTGCCGACAATCGGCGGGCGCTAGATGCCTTACCGGGGATGAAGCCGCCGGTCAGAACCGAGCGGACTGCCATGCGAGCAACGGGCACGGATGATACCCAGTCCTTGCCCGGCACATCAGAAACCCGCCAGGGGAGCGCTGAAAGGGCGCTGAAAGCTGATGGCGTTTTCGTTCTTCGCATGGCACAGCACGACGCAAGCAAAATGGGGTTGGGTGGCGTGCATGGAACAGCGGGAATTGCCGGGGAAAACGCACAAGATAGCATGATTGCTGGGGTGTTGGGGAGTACAGGCCGGAGTGGGATTCGAACCCACGAAAAACGGATTTGCAATCCGTCCCATTAGTCCACTCTGGCATCCGGCCGAGAACGCATAATTCTAAACTAACGACGGTGAAAAAAACAGTGGGGCGGGGGAGTTACTTCCCGATGCAAAACTGGCTGAAAATACGGCCGAGGACGTCGTCGGGGGAGATTGTGCCGGTGATGGATCCGAGGCTGTCGAGGGCATGACGGAGTTCGGCGGCGACGAGTTCGGGGTGTCGGAGGAATGCATCGCCGGCGGTGATGTTCATGGCTGTGGCCAGATTCGAACGCACCTGTTCGAGGACGACGCGGTGCCGTTGGTTGAGGACGATCTGGTCGCCGGTGACGGGCTGCTCGTGTGTGACGATTTCAGCGATGGCCTTGCGGAGTGCGGGGATGCGGAATCCGGTGCGGGCGGAGACGAGTTGCCAATCGGCGTAATCGCTTACGGGGGCAAGTGATTCCGGGTCGAGTAAGTCGGCCTTGTTGCGGATGATGGCGGTACGCGCGGGGTAATCAGCGCGCGGGGCGGAGGAATTGAGCTGGGCGGCGGGGTGATCGACGATTTCGAGGATCAGGTCAGCTTCGAGGAGCGCGGCTTGGCGTGCTGCCATCATTTTGTTTTGCAGCTCATCGGTGGCGGGTTCTTCGCCGGGGACATCGACGAGGCGGATGTCGCCGCGGTCGGTGTGCAGCAGTGCCGACAACCTGTCACGGGTCGTTCCGGCGATGGGGGAGACGATGGAGCGGTCATGTCCAGTGAGGGCATTGATGAGGGAGCTTTTGCCGACGTTGGGTGCACCGACGAAGACGACCGTGGGGAGGGCGTCGAGGCGATCGACGCGGATGGAGGTGGCGGAGGTATCGTGGATGGCGGCATCGAGTTGATGGAGGGCAGTGGCGAGGGCATCGGCTTCGATGAAGCGGACATCTTCTTCATCGACAAAGTCGATGCCTGCTTCGACGGCGGCGAGGAGATTGGCGAGGCGGTCGGCGATGCCGACAGTCCAGTGATGCAGTACGCCTGAGCGGAGTGCGGAGGCGGCGCGAAGCTCGCGGCTGCTGGTGGCGTGGATGGTGGCGGCGATGCCTTCGGCCTGGGTGAGGTCGATTTTGCCGTTGAAGAAGGCGCGGGCGGAGAACTCGCCGGGGTCGGCGGGGCGGGCGCCGGCGGCAGTCAGGGCGTCGAGGCAGATGCGGAGGAGTGCGGGGGAGCCGGGGAGATGGATTTCGGCGAGATGATCGCCGGTGAAACTGCGGGGGGCCTGGAACAGGAGGACGGTGGCGGGCAGGGGGATGGGTCGGAGGGTGATGGGGGTGAAGAGGCCGGGGTGCAGGTTGGCGGGGAGATGGGTGACCGCGGCGGCGAGGGGCCAGGCATTGGGGCCGCTGAGGCGGATGATGGCGCGGAGTCCGCCGCCGGCCATGGAGCCGGGGGAAGAGACCGCGACGATGGTGTCATCTGCGCGCATGGTTGATCAGGCCTTTGGCGTAGGCCTAGGTTGGATTATTCGTCAGTGCGCCGGCGGAGGCCGGCAGAATGCCGCGGGCGCGAAGCGTGCGGCGGACGAGGTACGTATCGACGAGGCCGCCGAGGGTACTGGCGAAGATGTAGAGATTCAGGCCAGACGGGGCGGCATAGAGGAAGATCGGGAAGATAAGGATCATGTAGGAGCTGATCTTCTGCATCTGGGCCTGCTGTTCGTCGGCGGGCTTGGGTTGGGCGGACGTGGTGATCTTCATCTGGAAGTAGAAGACGATGCCGAGGAGGAGCGGCAGGAGGTTGATGGCGACGTGGTTGAGGCCGTCGACGGGATCGGTATAGCCGACGATCCAGAGGCGTATGGGGGTGACGAACGTGTAGACGGCATCGGGCGACGAGAGGTCGCTGATCCAGCCGGGGATGAACGCGGCGTGGCGCAGGTCGATATCGATCTGGAGGCTGGCGTAGAGGGCGATCCAGATGGGCATTTGGATGAGCATGGGGAGGCAGCCGAGGATGCCGCCAGCGGGATTGTAGTTGTTTTCCTTGAAGATTTTGAGTTGTTCCTGGTTTTGGCGGGCCATGTCCTTGGGGTATTTTTTCTTGAGGGCATCAAGCTGGGGTTTGAGCGTGGCCATTTTTTTGCTCATCTGCGCCATGTTGATCTGGCTGGCGCGGGTGAGCGGGTGGAGGGCGGCGCGGACGACGATGACGAGGAGCATGATAGCCAGGCCGTAGTTGTGGAAGGTGACGTATTTGTAGAGGAAATCGAAGATGCTCAGGAGCTTCCAGGCTAGCCATGAGGAAGTGCATAAGTAGCAAGGTCCGCCTTGGCTGAACTGGATAATCTCAAGATATTTGTAGAGGGAGAAGGTGTAGGGTTCGCTACCTTCGGGAGCGAGCGGATTGCCTTCCAGCAGGCTGCGTTGTTTGGGACCGAAGAAGACGGAGAGAGGCATTCGAGTGGTGGAGTCCTTTTCGATTGGGATGGGTTTGCCGCTGAGGCGCATGGCGGTGACGGTCTTCATGGCGTCGGCATTGAGTTCGAGCACATCGATATCAGCCTGGTCGATGTAATCCACCACCGGAATTTTGGTGATGCCGTCGTCGAGGGTCTCGAACGCCGGGGTTTCCCGGGGCAGGGGGCGGACGATGGCGGCGAAGAAACGATTGGCGGCCGCGGCCCAAACGAGATGATTGGTGCCGGTGAACTTCTCGAGTTCCCGAGTGCCAGTGGGGAGTTTCTGGAACTGGTCGTGGGTGATGTGAAATTTGTCGCCCTTGATGGTTTTGGGGGCGGTTTCAAAAGAGGCGGCATGATAGTAGCGGTTGTCGGTCTGGGGATTATCCCGCGGCAGATCGGTGGGACCGAGTTCGTTGATGGTGACCTTGATGGGCTTATCGGTGAGGTTCTTGACCGAGTGAGCGATGATGACTTCGTAGGATTCGGGATTGATCGTGAAGGATTTGGTCACTTCGGCAACGGTCTGGCCGTTCTGCGTGAAGGTGGCCAGGAGGTCGACGCTGGTGGGAGTCTCGCTGACGACTTTCCAGATGTAATGGTGCGTGTAGAGGAAGAGTTTTTCCTGAGTTTCGTCGATGAGTTTGCGTCCATCGCTTTCGACCTGGATTCCCAGGGTGGCGAAGGGTTTGGGCATATCGGGGAGGGCCTGGATGACGGTGAGGGGTTCGGTTTTGGCGATGGTTTCGGCGTAGTCGTTGATGTTGAGCTGCACGCGGTCGATGCCGGCGGTGACGTTATTGATGGTGACGGCGAGTTTGTCCTTGGAGCCTTTGGCGGCGCTGCCGAGGGTGATGGTTTTTTCGGTGGAGCCCTGTTCGGCGAGCTGGGACTGGCGTGAGGTGGCGATGTAGGGGCTGGTGGTGGCGACCGCCTCCGGCGTGGTCTTTTTGCCGAAGAACCCCGGGAAGAACATGTACAGCGCCAGCATGGCCAGCCCGGTAAAGATCATTGTTTGCAGGAGTTTCTTTGTGTCCATGAATTCCTCAGCAGGGGCACTGGTATCATTGCGAAGGCAGAATGTCACATCGTAGTTGGGGGGTGCTGGTGCCGTCAATCGGATGGGGAGGGTGGTTGGTGGGGCGTGGGCCGTGATCCGTGGTTCGTGGGCCGTGGGGGTTTGCGCACCTGCGCAGATTTTTGGGGGGAGATGCGCAGGTTTTTTGCGCACCTGCGCAGATCGTTTTTTCGGTTTCGTTTTCGTAAGTACAGCTGATTACTTGGGTTCGGAGAGGAGGGGGTTTCTTTGATGGTAGATGCGCAACAGATTTTCGAGAGGGGCGGGATTTGAACGGCGACGGCGCGATGACACGACGGGGGACGGGAACGCGGAGGTGCGGAGGACGCGGAGCTGGCGCGGAGAGATTTTTGGGGGAAGTTCATGCGGACTCCTTGAAAAACAAGAAGACGGGGGATGCGGGAGCGTGCTTCTATAGAAGGGGCGGAGGACCATGTTTGTGCGCACACGTGATGAAGGGAGGGTTTGTAGGCGTTGTTGGAGGCGGGAGTTAGCGAATAAGTTATTTTTCGAATGGAGGGAATGGGGGGTGATATGGGTGCGCACAGATGTGTCGGATCGGGGAGGGTGGACTTCCCCATGTTTAGTGGGCGCTCCGGGATTCGTTGTAGGATTCCCGATAAGGAGCGACAAGTATGGGCAGGAAAAGGATCTATGGTCCGCAGTTCAAGGAAGAAGCGTGCAGATT
>Ga0114951_10000962_pt1 | contig 37874 bp, 31 predicted proteins | sample AM7aDNAmetaG_FD_88677 | JGI IMG/M metagenome (GOLD analysis project Ga0114951, IMG submission 88677) | Freshwater microbial communities from Finland to study Microbial Dark Matter (Phase II) - AM7a DNA metaG | ecosystem: Environmental > Aquatic > Freshwater > Lake | place: Finland: Lake Alinen... | reverse complement strand
TCATCCTGACGGCGCCAACTGCCTGCATGACTTAAAAGCCCGCAAAAGATTCGTTGATTACACTCACGGCCTGGTCCGTGAAATTATGACGAATTATGGAAAGATAGACTATCTCTTTTACGATGTACCGTGGCCGCTTAAACCCAATGGCTGGGACTCAACAAAATTAAATTATATGGTCAGGTCGCTTCAACCGCAGATACTTATAAATAACAGGTCGGGCTGGGGTGTAGAGGGTTCTTTGATGCCGGAGGATTTTGACACACCCGAAAACTCAACCAGGGCAAGCGCGGATTACCGGGACTGGGAAAGTTGTGATACCTTGAACGGCTCCTGGGGCTGGAATAAGGCCGACAAGGAATGGAAGAGCGTTCCTAATCTTCTGGGAAAACTTGTCTCCTGCGCCGGAAACGGAGGTAATTTTATATTAAATGTCGGCCCTCGCGGCGACGGCTCTATTGAAGAAGAAGCAATTTCCAGTCTTCGCGGAATGGGAGACTGGCTTAAACGCAACAATAACGGAGAATCTATTTACGGAACCGAGAGAGTTAATACCGAATGGATGAACTTCAATCCGCACGGGACCTCGGCAACCGCCAAGGGGAATACTATGTACTGGCATATTACCCGCTGGTACGGTAAAGAACTCTGGTTAGGCGGTCTGCAGATGAAGGTACGCAGTGCCCGGATAGTCAGTACCGGCGAAAAGGTTAAGTTTAAACAGACCTTCAAGCCGACGGAACGGCTCCATCTTTACGACCTGCCTGTGAACCCGCCGGATAAGGATATGACGGTCATTGCTCTGGAATGTGAGTCTAAGCCAAGCCAGAGGCTCGGGGCGGGACATGTGTGGGTCGACGGCGTTCAATAAACGCCGTCTCGAATTTCTGATTACTAATTTCTAATTGGCTAATAAATAAAATAAAATATAAAAGAATACAAGAAAATAAGAGTACAAAAACAATAAAGAAATTCAGTAATTTGCTATTTGCTTTAACTTTGTTATCTTGTCGTCTTGTTAGCTTGTTATCTATCTATTTTGGAGGAAATATTATGGTGATGACTTCGAGGGAACGGGTATTAACTGCTTTTGCGCATGAGGAGCCGGATCGGGTACCGCTTTGGTTTGGGGCTTCCCGCGAGATGTGGGAAGGGATGCAAAAGAAGCTCTCCCTTGATGATGAAGGACTAAAGCAGATGCTTGAAGATGATTTCAGGGCCGTTCACGCTTCTGATATTGGCCCGGACTTAAAAGACGGCGTTAATAGGCTCGGAATCAAACGCGCGGGAGTGGGCTGCGGTCAACCGCTTAATCATCCGCTCGCAAATGCAACATTAAAAGAGGTGCATGCTTATGCCTGGCCGGATCCGAAATGGTTTGACGCCTCGGGGATAAAAGCGCAGGCGGAAAAACACAAAGGGAAATATGCGATTATGGGCGGGTTCTGGTCTCCGTTCTGGCATGAAGCCATTGATCTTTTTGGAATGGAAAACCTCTGCCTAAAGATGTACGACGAACCTGAGATTGTGGACGCGGTGTTCGAACATCTTTCCTCTTTCTATTTTGAAGTAAATAAAAAAACATTTGATACGGCCGGAAAATATATTGATATTTTTTTCATGGGGAACGACTTGGGGAGTCAGAACGGCCCGCTTTTAAGCCCGGAACAATTCCGGCGATTTTTGCTTCCTCACTTTAAGAAACTTATAGATCTAGGACACGCCTATAAACTTAAAGTCCAGCTTCATTGCTGTGGAGGTATTGAGCCTTTGATTCCAGATTTGATTAGTGTCGGCCTGGATGCTTTACATGCCGTACAGACGACCTGTGTCGGGATGAACCTTGTTGAACTGAAAAATAATTACGGGAAAAAAATAGTCTTCAACGGCGGTATAGATTCCCACCATATACTGATGGAAAGCACCCCTGAGGTAGTAAGGGAGAGGACAAAAGAAATACTGAAAATAATGATGCCGGGCGGCGGGTATGTGGCGGGGGCCAGTCATGATACTGTTCTGGAGGCGACCCCCATAGAAAATGTTCTTGCGATGTGCGAGACTATAAGGGAGTTTGGAACCTATAATAAATAATAAAATATGGATGATAACTGATAAAAGACGGTTGAGAAGTATTACAGATAGTAATCTGTTATTGACTTAAAAAGGAGACCGTATCTAATGGAAATGATTTCAATAAGCGCGCAAGACAAGGGGATACTCAGGGAGCTGGGTAAAAAGTATAGAGAAATAGCAGAACTTCCCGTACAAAAGGAGACGATTACCCTTTGGAAAGCCATAAACAGTTTAAAGCCGGTGCGGCCGATGGTCATGATAGATCAACTGCCGTGGCATGAATTGAACGCTGAAGGGGAGTTAACATTAAAGACCTCTGACCCCTTCTGCCGGAATATAGAAACAAAGTTAAGGCGCGAACTTTATAAGTGGAAGCATTTCAGGACAGATATGGTAATAGAGCCGGTTCTGCGTTCCTCCCCGGTTGTCGAAGGGTGGGATTTTGGTATAAAGGTTAAGGAAACAGAAAAGGCCGTGACCGATGTTAATAATGATGTCGTGGGGCACTTCTACAATGACCAGATTAAGGAAGAAGAAGATATTCAAAAAATAAAAAATCCCGCCATCAGGCTGAACAAGGAGAAAACCGAGAAAGATTTTGAAACAATGCAGGAAATCTTTACCGGGGTAATTGAAGTAAAAAAAGAAGGGATAATGTACGGCTTTCCGGTATGGGATGTTATAGTAATGCTTCGCGGGGCGGGGGAGCTGCTTCTTGACATGGCGCTAAGGCCGGAATTCATGCACAAGATAATTTCCAGATTCTCGGAAGCGTACCTTGCAGGGCTGGACCAGTTGGAAACGCAGGGTTTGCTGGGTTACGGGTTCCGAACCATCCATTGCTCTGGTGCCCATACCAACGAACTGCCGTCCTTCCTTGAAAAGTTTATCGGGACCGGCTTTGACCCGGCAAAACCCAGGGCAAAAGATACCTGGACCTTCGGGATGGCGCAGATATTTTCCACGGCTTCGCCTGCTATGCACGACGAATTTGAGATAGAATACGCCAAGAAATGGTATGAGAGGTTTGGCCTCGTGTATTACGGCTGCTGTGAACCGCTGGATAAAAAAATCGGGGTTATCAGGAAACTTCCCAATGTGAGAAAAATCTCTATAAGTCCCTGGGCTGATGTAAAAAATGCTACGGAACAGATTGGCAAGGATTATGTGATTTCCAGGAAATCCAGCCCAGCGTTTTTCTCCAGGGGTAACTTTGAACTTGATGCCATAATAAAAGATACAAAAGATGTGATAACTGACTGTAAAAAGAACGGCACCCCGGTAGAATTCATCCTTAAGGACTTGAGCACGGTAAACTACGAACCAAAAAGACTTACCGAATGGGCCGATACAGTGATGAAAATTGTGAAAAAATAGACAGGGGTTTGGTTGTTTGGAAAAATGGACAGCAGTCAGAGGACAAAATACTGCCGAATGCTTTATGATCACAAAAAAGTGTATGCAACAAACTTTTTTCTGTTTTTTGCTCTCGCCAAGCCTCCAAACATCCAACCTTATAACCGTCTTATTAGGGCGCTTCTCTTCTTGACTTTTAGCTTGTAGGCTATATAATCAACTTGTTAAGTTTAGTCGGCCTTGTAACTCCGGTTAAAGAGGCGAAAATAATGATATATGAAACAATAGCGGAAAATAAGCGCCGGGCGGTATTTATAATAGCTCTTTTTGTTATTTTTGTGCTTGGGCTGGGGTATGTTTTTGGAAAAACCTCAGGCTCGGGACCTTTCGGTATTTTTCTTGCAGTTATCATTTCTATAGTAACGGTATATGGCAGTTATTATTACAGCGCCGATCTGGTGCTTGCGGTTTCTCATGCGGAGCCGGCGGATCCTTTAGAGCATACTTACCTGATAAATACCGTAGAGGGGCTTTGCCTGGCCGCAGGACTTCCCTGCCCTAAAATTTATATTATCCGGGATACAGCGCCGAATGCATTTGCTACTGGGCGGGACCCTGCTCACGCTGCTGTTGTTTTTACCACAGGCATTATTGAAAAGCTTAACAGAAAAGAACTGGAAGGCGTAATTGCGCATGAACTTTCCCATATTAAAAACTACGATATTTTGATTTCGACTATCGCCGTGGTTTTAGTCGGGACGATAACCCTGCTTTCTGACTGGATGCTCAGGAATGTAAGGTGGTCGCGTCTGGGAGGAAAAGGGAGAGGTTTGGGCGGTTCCGCAGGACTTGTCCTTCTGCTTTTATCAATTGTGCTTGCGCTAATCTCTCCTCTTATAGCGCAGCTTTTAAATTTGGCTCTCTCACGAAGACGGGAATATCTGGCTGACGCCGCCGGAGCACTTTTGACCAGATATCCTCCGGGTTTAGCAGATGCTTTAGAAAAACTCTCAGAAAACAAAGAAGAATTGGAAGTTGCAAATAAGGCTACGGCCCACCTCTTTATTGTTAATCCTTTTTCGAATATCAAAGGCGGTTTTAGAGGTCTCTTTGATACCCATCCTCCGATAGAAGAAAGAATAAGAATACTCAGGTCTATGTGATGAAAGCGCTTACGCTTGGCGTAGTTACTCTGCTCCTATTTTCCGGCGTCGAATCTAAAAGTAAGACTTCCATTTTTCTTAATTTCCAGACTGTCAACAGAATTACCTCTGAACTTGAGGCGAAAACCGGCGTACGCCTCAGGTTTATTATAGATAAGAATATTAAGCTTTCAAAAGCATATATGGAAACAACGGCGGGTACAATACTTGAAAATGATATATTAATAATACTTGATGAGCATAATAAAAGAATCTATAAATTTCAGGGTAAGAATACCTTAAATTTGCTCAGCAAAGATTTCTTTTCTTTTGTTTTGGAAAATGAGTTATTAGGCGTTACTCCGGGCACTTCCGGAGAAAAAGTCGAGTCGGCAGCAGTTATTCTAGCCAATAATATTTCCACAACGAGAGGCGTTTCTCTGCTTAGTTTAAAGAATGCATATATTAAACCGGTGGATTCTATTTTTTATCGGCTCACGAATGTGGGGCCTTTTAAGCTTATAGTGAAAGCTTTTTATTCCAATATGTTTCTCTTTTTGTCTCTTTTCCCGGTTCTAACCTGGTTCTTATTTGTCAAGGTGCCGGAACTGCTTTTAGGTGAGGAGGCAGGCGAGAAAGGTAGAAAGTTTCATAAGGGGTTTTTATTCGGAATATTTTGTGTTATAATCACTAGGGTAGGCACCGATTTTAACAGGCTGGTAGGTGCAGTTGCCGCAACTTTGGTGATATTTATGCCTCTGGTGGCAATTGCTGCAGCAATATTTAAAGAAGAGCTAAAAAGTTTTACGGTAAATTTATTTGGATGGGAGGATTAAAATATGAGTCTACCGCTTCAGATATTTTTCATAATGATAATAGCATTCATTGTGCTTCTCCTAATCTCTTTGTATAACCGCCTGGTGATCCTTCGCAACCGTTGTGAGAATAGCTGGGCGCAAGTAGATGTCCAGCTGAAAAAAAGAGCCGATTTAGTACCTAATCTCGTTGAAACCGTCAAAGGTTACGCGGCGCACGAAAAAAGCGTTTTTGAAAATGTAACAAAAGCGCGTTCCGCCATCATGGGTGCAACCGGGGTGGCCGATATGCAAAAAGCTCAAAATGGCCTTACCCAGGCGCTTAAGAGTTTATTTGCTGTGGCTGAGAACTATCCTCAATTAAAAGCTGATTCGCAATTTCGTTTGCTCCAGGAACAACTTGACGGAATAGAGAGCAAGATTGCCTATGCCAGGCAGTTTTATAACGATACGGTTATGAGTTTTTCTAATGCCCTTCAAATGTTTCCGACTAATCTTGTTGCTATGCTTTTTAACTTTAAAGCAAAAGAATACTTTAATATTAGCGAAGCAGACAGAGAATCCGTTAAGGTAAAGTTCTAAGTAAAAAAAGTCCGTAAAAGTCATTAAAGGTCTGTAATGGTCTTTAAAAGGTTTGTACTTAGGAAATATATTAATTGAATTGAAAAAATTGATTATAAATAATTGTTTCGTTTTGTCAACGGATGTTGTCTATACGATGTATTTCATATCGAAAAAATTCTGCTTACAGACTTTTAAGGACTTTGATAGAAATTTATGGATCTTTATAGACCTGCTTCGTACATTCAAAACCTCGATAACCTTCTCCTAAAGAGTCCGGTTTACTGCGAGCTCTTGAAGAAAATAAAAAAAACCGGAACTATTGAGATTAGCGGAATTAAAGGCTCTGCTGATTCCTTCCTGGCCTATTCAATATTTAATGATTCTGGCCGCCCTCTCCTTTTGATTCTGCCAGATAACGATTCGGCTCTAAGGGCTTTCTACGATCTGCAGGTATTTTTTAATGAAGGTTTGCTTCTTTTTCCGGCTTTAGAAGAACTCGAAGGGGTCAGGCTTCCGCCTTCAAAAGAACTCAAGGAACAACGCCTTTCAGGCCTTAAGGATTTGCTGCAGAAAAAAATTAAAGTAGCCGTGTTTTCTCGCCAATCCTTCACGCAACCTGTCCCGTCAAAAAAAGAATTTTCCACCGCGGTCTTCAAATTGAAGAAAGAAAAAGAACTAAACCTGCTTTCACTGGTTGAACAGTTGATAACTGCCGGATACAAGATGGAGGCCTTTGTAGAAAGAAAAGGGGATATTTCTGTCCGGGGAGGTATTCTTGACATTTATTCCCTGACGGAAGAACACCCGGTAAGAATAGATTTTTTTGGGGATAATATTGATACGATAAGGGTTTTCGACCTCCTTACGCAGAAATCTACTAAAGAAATTGAGGAAATTGAGATTTATCCTGCTTCCGAAGATAGTTTTAAAAAAGGAAAAGTCACCGAATATCTCCTGGAAAATACTATTATCTATGTTGAAGAACCCCTTAGCAACGAATTTTCCATTCCAAAAATAAGTGATTTTCCGGTAATACTGAATCAAAGGGGCACAGACGGCATAAATATTAAAACCAAAAGTTTCCCTTCTTTTAACGGAAATGCGGGCCTGGCTATAAAAGAATTGCAAAAAAATGAGGCAGAAGGCACCGCAGTATTTTTATTGTTTAATAGTAACGGCGAGCAGGAAAGATTCGCCGAAATATTGACGGAGAATAACGCAGTTCTTTCGGTAAAATATCTGACAGGAGAACTGCACGGCGGGTTTCACTTTGTTGAGGCCGGTGTGTTAGTTGTTACCGACAATGAAATATTCGGGCGTTACGGCAATTCGAGGCCGGCCACAAAGAGGAGGCGTAGGTTTTTTAAAGACGGAGCACCCGTAAAGAGCGTTTTTGAGATAAACACCGGAGAAGCGGTGGTACATGAAAATTATGGTATAGGCCGGTTTTTAGGCCTAAGCAGTCTGGAACTTTCCGGCACAAAGAAAGATTTTGTAACTTTGGAATATTTAAACGGCGATAAACTTTATATCCCGGTCGAAGACATAAATAAAATACAAAAGTATGTCGGTTTTGAGGAAACTCCGGTTTTATCTAATCTCGGGACTTCCCAGTGGGAAAAAGCCAAAGAAAAAGTCAAAGAAGATGTTAAAAAAATGGCGGATGACCTTTTGCTTCTTTATGCGGCAAGAGAGACTCTAAAAGGCCACGCTTTTCCGCCGGATACGACCTGGCAGAAAGAATTTGAGGACTCGTTTATTTACGAAGAGACCAAAGATCAGCTGCGCGCAATTTCTGAGGTAAAAGAAGATATGGAGCAGGGAAGGCCCATTGACCGGCTTGTTTGCGGGGATGTGGGTTTTGGTAAGACGGAAGTGGCGCTGCGCGCGGCTTTTAAATGCGCGCTTGAAGGCAAACAGGTTGCCTTTGTCTGTCCGACTACCATACTTGCCGAACAGCATTATAAAACTTTCAAGGAGCGCATGGCGGAGTATCCCGTAAGCATTGCGATGCTTTCAAGATTTAGCGCAAAAAAAGAGCAAGGAAAGACCCTGGAAAAATTAAAGGCGGGCACTGTTGATATAGTTGTCGGCACGCACCGGCTGCTCCAGGAGGATATTGTATTCAAGGACCTGGGGATGCTTATCCTGGATGACGAACAGAAATTCGGCGTAGGGCAAAAAGAGAAATTAAAAAAACTCAGAAAAACAGTGTATTGCATAAGTTTGTCTGCCACGCCCATACCCCGGACCCTCTATCTTTCACTCTCCGGTATAAGGGAAATCAGCAATATAAATACACCCCCCTCCGGAAGAATGGCTATCCAAACCTATGTTATAGAGTATAACGAAAAAATAATCAGGGGCGCCATAAACAAGGAACTGGCGCGGGGCGGGGAAGTTTACTATGTTTACAATAAAGTAAAAACCATACAAAGAGCTGCGAGCAGACTACAGCGTCTGGTGCCCGAAGCCAGGGTAGCGGTAGCCCACGGTCAACTTCCCGGGCCCCGGCTGGAAAAAATAATGATGGATTTTTATGAGAAGAAATACAATGTTTTGGTTTGCTCTACTATTATTGAAGCGGGCCTGGATAATCCTTCCGCAAACACGATAATAATAGAAGATGCCGATGATCTCGGGCTTTCACAATTATATCAGCTTAGGGGACGGGTAGGGCGCAGCCGGGTGCAGGCTTTTGCGTATTTAACCTATCCTAAAGACAGGTCACTTACGGATGTCGCCATGAGGCGTCTGGCGGCGATAGAAGAATGCGATGAACTCTCTATGGGCTTTTCGATAGCGATGAAGGATCTTGAAATAAGAGGTGCCGGTAATATTCTCGGGAAGGAACAGCACGGGCAGATAGGCCGGGTCGGACTTGAACTCTATATGAAACTCCTAAAGGAAGCTGTAAACGCAGCAAAAGGTATCGAAGAAGGAATACCGGAAGAGAAAATAGAAATTGACATTAAGACAAATGCTTATCTGCCGGATTCTTATGTCAGCGACGGATTCTTAAAAATAAATATTTATAAAGATTTGATGGCCGTAGAGGACCTGCCGGGGGTGGATAAAATAAAAGAAGAACTTATTGACCGGTTCGGAACTCTGCCTTTCGAGGCCGAGAATCTGCTCCAAATTGTGAAGATTCGCCTGGTAGCAAAAAAAGCAGGCATCTCTTCTATTTTTGAGTCAGAAAACAGTATTAATTTTGAGATGAAAAACACAGGCCGGGGTTACTTTAAGTTAATCTCAAACTCTTCAGACAAACTAAACGAAGTTCTAACCTACTTCAGCGCCCTCGCTAATTCCAAATGACCTGCACTTAAAACTTCCTTAACCTAAGACCTTTTGACCCTGCATTTTAGAAGCTCATAGAAACGCCTGCCGAAGCAGAAACAATTTTGAAATTATATTTTACAAAATCCTGATATTTCATATTGGAATCAACAGCCATGTAGCTAAAACCCGCAACCAGGCTGAAATTTTTGTCTACGGGGTACTTAAAGGAGATTCCAATAGTGTTTTCTGTGTCGCTTTGATTGTCGCTTGTATAGGCACCGCCGCTGGTTCTCGCTTTTCTGTTGGCATAGTTTCTAAAAAGTATCTGGTAGAAAATAGCGGCGTTTAAATCTCCGGTGAGGTTGAAAGAGTAATAAGGCTTAAGTGCCAGGCTGAAAAAGCCGTAATAATTGTCGTTATAAACAAGATTTCCTGAATCAAATATACTTCCGTTGGAGGTATAGAGAGTAAAATCAAGGTCTGCGCCAAAAAGAGTTTTACCTGCCGAAGGAAGCTGGACGGAGGCAGAAAGGTAATGCACCGCGTCAACGCGCAGGGTATTGGAAATAGCCCCCTGAGAAGTGCGGGTGAAAGCGTCCAAATAATTTTTCAGGACAAGATTATAGGAAATGTCGGTAAAAGCCTGAGAGAAAACTGTCTTGTAGTCGGTGGAAAATACAAAAGCATTATAATCCTTGGGGGCGGCTTCCTTGCCTGCGGTTAAACTAACCACGGTTGAATTTGTCAGAGCGAGCGAAGTATAGTTAGGATATTTTCTCTGATAGTACTTTACACCAAAAGTGAGAGGGAGAGGATTGTCATTATAAAAAGAATTCAAGGAAATAGAAGCGGAAGCTCCCAAATCATAAAGGTCGTAAAGACCTTTGCCGAACGGTTCGTCTTTTGTTTCCATATTAAAGTTATAGCGGGTATCGAAGGATATTTTCCCTTCAAGTTCTTTACTGAACTTGTGTTTTAGTGCAAGGGAGCCAAGGTTATTCATTCTTCTTAAAAAGAGAGTATCTTCTTCAATTACTCTTTCGCTCAGGGAAACACTTACATTAAAGACCGGGAGGATATAATCGCTGTCTGAGAGTTTCATTGCAGGCATAAAGAAAAGCCAGCCGGACCCAGAATAACCGCCGCTGCTTTCCAGCACGGAAGAATAGGCCAGTCGAATATCTGCGTCAAAGAGCGGTATGAATTTGAACTCTGCTTTTGCGGTAGACACTATAAAAACCAATACTAGAATAGAAAAAAGCCTTCTCATTAAATATTCCTCCGTTAATAACAAGTATCCGCAAGCCCGGGGACTGCAGATACTTGTAGTCTGATTAAACTGCTTAGAAAAGTTCGTTAAAGATTTCCGGTAGAACTATTAAGTCAATGGAGCGGGCGCCGAATTCAGGCGCTTTGTAGATCATCTCCCAGTTTAGATTTGCCTTGCCGATATCCGCAAGCGGTTGAATTGCCCCCGCATCATTGATCAGGTAGACATATTTTTCAAGATAGGAACCGTCAGCATAGGTATCTTTAAAAAGAATCCCGCCGTCAGCAGTCTTTACCGGGTCTGAAACCGTGTAGGGTAGAGTGGTGGCAGGAGTAGTGATAGCACCTAAAGGATTATTGTCGGTATATGTTTCTTGAAAACTAGCATTATAATCATGGGTCCATTTCAGTTTGCCATTAATTTTGAAAGTTTCGTTAAACGGCTGGTCATATTTTGTGCCATTCAAGCTTGGGTCAGAAAGATTTATCTCGTTAAGAATGACATCTCCATGAGGATTTCTTATGGCCGCAGTTTCTAATTTTAGCCAGTAGTCAGGATTTCCATTTTTAAGAACAATACCGTTAGAACTGTCGCGTATCGCCACTTTAACATCTATATAGTTGTCAGGCAGGTTTTTATTAAAAGTGTCATTTATTTCAAAAGAAGAGATTCCTGCATCCGGTCCGCCTTCTCTTTTTGTGATGTTCAAGAGCTGCAGCAAATCCGGTCTGGGGCGAAGAACATAGTTATCGGTACGAACCCTGTAACCGTGCATATCCATAGCAGTCTTTCCAAGCTGCACATCAGAGATTCTCTCGAGCAGATCCTGTTTGTCTTCAAGATTAGATCTATCCTTAAGATCCGCAAGATCATTTCTTAAGGCCTTCATCTCCTTCGTATCTGCTTCTATGTCACCCCTGCCTGAAGGAGAAAAAAAGGGAGAATTTTGTCCATTCCTTATTGAAGAAAACTCATAAAGTGTTTTAATGCCTTGAACTTCTCCCGGTTCCATGCCTCTCGGATTTCCGAGCAAGCCATCCCGGTATTCCGCCTTCTCATTTTCTTTGATAAAAAGCTCTTTTACCCGCAAAAGATCATAAAGCGCGACCACCCCTTCCAGCACGCGAAGTTCGCTTGACAATTCTGTGGTGTCGAGGATAAACTCGGTACCCTTTATAGCGGCTACAATCTTCGGGGTTGAGACCTCAAAGGAACCACCCGCCTTAAGCTTTGTGACTTTGGCCTTGAGCCCGCCAAAAAAAAGTTTGAAAGAGGAATTCTGCCTTTCGCCCGCGCACTGTATTTTTTCGAGATCCAGGAGAGAACTTTCCTTGATTCTTATGGTTGTTCCTTCAGAAAAAAGAAGCTCCGCCCTCCCGTTTCTGGTCCTTATCTTATCGCTGGTGTTAAGTTCCTGATTAAGCAGAGCAGGTTTCCAATCTCCGCCGGCAAGCGAGCAGTCAACTTCACCCGAGAGCGCGGAAATCTTGAGAACTGTAGTCTCAGCCGGAAGCAGTCCGGAAAAGACAAAAAGAAATGAAAGTAAAAATAATATTTTTTTCATACTGCCTCCAAATTAGGTCTTTTTGATAATTTTTCTTTGCATTGCACAGTGTTCTTCTTAAAAGAGTATAGCACAATATTTTCGTTTTTCAACTTAAATCAAAGTGAGTTTTATTACAATAAAAATAACAGTTTGCAAGGGGTTGTCCGCCTACGGTCCGTCCTGCCATTAGGCGGACGAGATCTCACCAAAGGTGGACGATATCTTGCCAAGCAAATTTGGCGGAGATGCTTAGCAGCTACAAAAATACTGAAATATTGTTTTAATGCTTTATCTGCGATATCTTTTTGAAAATCTGTGAAATCAGGCAACAACCATCTGTGCCATCTCTTTGCCTATCAATGCCATCAGCTTTTCTGAGAAAGCTTGAATTACAAATAGGTTTAATGTAATATAGGATTAACCTGTGAGCCGATAAACAGAGGAAAATAGATGGAAAATATTGCCATATTAAGAGAATTCGTTGTCATACTTTTCATTTCTCTGCCTGTAGTTTTTCTATTTCAGAAACTTAAAATTCCGTCTATCGTGGGGTTTATTATTGCAGGGGTATTAATAGGGCCCGGCGGCTTTAAACTTATATCTGACGCCGCAAGCGTAAACATTCTGGCCGAAGTCGGAGTAATACTCCTGTTATTTTCAATAGGGCTTGAGTTTTCGCTCTCCCGTCTTCTTTCCCTGGGAAAAATTCTTCTGGTCGGGGGGCTTTTGCAGGTGTTCCTGACGGCGGGTGTTGCCGGTATAGCATTTTATTTTATTACGGGCAATCCCGGACTATCGGTGCTTTCCGGATTTCTTATTTCCCTGAGTAGTACGGCTATTGTTTTGAAAAGCTTTGCCGAGAGGAAAGAAACGGATTCGCCTTTCGGAAACATTTCTCTCGGAATACTTTTATTTCAGGATCTCTTTGTAATCCCTTTGATGGTAGTCCTTCCCTTTTTAAAAGACCCGGCCTCTTTGCAAGCCGGAGTGTTTTTAAAAGCGCTGTTTTTTGCGCTTCTCGGGTTAGTGGCGTTGTATTTCGTCGCAAATTTTGTGCTTTCAAGAATAATGCATTACATCGTACGGTTAAAGAATCGGGAGATATTTACGCTCACCGTAGTTGCGGTATGTTTGGGCACGGCGTACTTTTCTTTCCGTATAGGAGGCCTTTCACTTTCTATCGGAGCTTTTTTAGCCGGCATTATTCTTTCCAAGTCCAATTACAGCCACCAGATTATTTCCGATATTATTCCATTTAAGGATTGCTTTAACAGCGTTTTCTTTGTTTCCATAGGTATGTTGCTGGGAATGAATTTTTTAGCGGCTAATTTGCCTCTGATTCTCGGGGGTGCGCTTGCTCTTACTATATTTAAGACGCTTATCATAATTCCCGTAGTTCTCTATCTGAAATTTCCTTTAAGGATCGCAATTATTACCGGGCTCTGTCTTTCCCAGATAGGGGAATTTTCTTTTGTGCTCGGGAAGTTTGGCCACGAGCTAAATATCATGAATAATATAAGATATGAATATTTCATAGCCGTCTCGGTTGTGAGTATGGTTGCTGCGCCGTTTTTTATTGCTTTAGCTCCGGGTCTGGGGCTCTTTTTTCAGAAATTATTGAAACATCCCGGGAAAATAGAAGAAAAAAATATCAGTACAAATGCTCTCAAGAACCATGTGATTATTATCGGCTTTGGTTTAAACGGAAAGAATCTTTCCCGGGTGCTTCATGAAGTAAGCATAAAACATATAATTGTGGACCTGGATGCGGAGAAAATTCAGGCGGCTAAAGACGATGGCGACACGGTCCTGTATGGTGATTTTACAAGACGGGAGATACTCGAAGAAGCCGGGATTGAAAATGCCAAAGTAGCGGTAATCGCAATTTCTGATCCAATTGCCACAGAACACGGTCTCTGGCTTATTAAAGAATTGAATCCTTCTATATATACCGTTGTAAGGACGCTTTCAAATGAAGATGTGGCGTCCTTGACCAAACTTGGGGCGGATGAAGTAATTCCGGAAGAGTTTGAAACCTCTATAGAAATATTTTCCAGGGTTCTTTCAAGGTATCATGTCCCGAGAAATGTGATAGAACAGGAGGTAAGTCTGGTCAGAAAAGGCACCTACGATATGTTCCGGTCTGTATCTCTTGAGCCGGGAAAACTTATGGATTTAAATGATATTCTAAATCTTACTCTTACGGAAACGATGCTTATTAAAACGGGTTCGAAGGCCATCGGACAAACTTTAGCAGAGTTAAATTTGCGGACTGAGACCGGAACCACCGTGATTGCCGTGGTCCGCGAGGGAAAAGCCTCCACTAATCCCAAGAGTGATTTTTTACTTGCGGAAAATGATGTGCTTGTTGTTCTGGGTAATCATGCCGAATTAGATAAGGCAGTGCAATATGTATCAGAGATGGAGCAATAACAAAACTCGAAGCATTAAACTAGAAATTTTAAACAATCACAAGGCAACATCTGTGTAATCTCTTTGCCCATCTGTGTCATCAGGCTGGAATTTCAGCCTTGATTTTCCTCCCAGTCTGTTAGATAATGTACTCAATGGACATTAAAAGGCAGTTTTATACTTTAATACTGATTATTTTTAGTGTTTTCCTCTTCGGGACTCTGGGTTACGAGCTCATCGAAAAGTGGGGCTTTCTCGACGCTGTTTATATGACGACCATTACTCTGGCCACCATCGGCTACGGAGAAACTCACCCGCTTTCGGATACAGGAAGAGTTTTCACTATTATTCTCATTATAGGCGGCCTCAGCGTTTTCTCCTACGGACTTTTAACGATAACGACGATGATAGCTGAAGGTGAATTGCAAAGATTGTTGCGGAGGGGCAGAATGGATAAAGAAATAGCCAGGTTAAAAGAACATTATATTGTTTGCGGCTCCGGCGAACTCGGCGAGCATATAATAGGGGAACTGCTGCAAACAAAAAGGCCTTTTGTAATAGTGGACAAAGAAATAAATAATATCAGTAAATTCAATAACAGGGAGCTACTATATATTCTAGGAGATGCTGCCGATGATAAGGCCCTCCTTGAAGCCGGGATTAAAACGGCCAAAGGCATCTTCTGCTGCCTGCCTTTTGATAAAGATAATTTATTTGTTGTACTTACAGCAAGAGAACTTAATGAAGAAATAAGAATTGTCACAAAATGTGTGGAGGACCTTTCGGAGCAAAAATTTATCCGAGCGGGGGCAGATAAAACAGTTTCTACCAATAGGATAGGCGGACTCCGGATGGCTTCAGAAATGGTCCGGCCGACTGCAGCTTCTTTTCTTGACGGAATGCTCCGGGACAAGAAGGGTGTCCGGTTTGAAGAAATAGTGATAAAAGAAGCTTCCAAGATAGCGGGAAAGACCATCCTTGCCTCCGGTATTTATGAGGAGACAGGCGCAAGCGTGGTGGCAATCAGAAGCGGAACCTCTGAATTTTTGTACAATCCGCGCGGCTCGACGGTAATTAATAAAAATGATACCCTGGTCGTTTTGGGCACCGTGGAGCAGATTAAAACAATGGCTGACTTAGTTTAATGGTTACCAATAAAAATATCGATGCCGTAGTAAAAATACTCAAAGAGGAAATAAAAAAATATAAAGAACCTATAGTCGGTGTACTGGCAAAAGCCACCCGGGATCCTTTTAAAATCCTGGTTTCCACCATGATATCGCTTCGCACTAAAGATGATGTTACTACCCGGGCTTCAGAGAGGCTTTTTAGTTTTGCCGGGACCCCGGGAGAAATGCTTAAATTAACCGACAGGATGATAGAAAAGGCTATTTACCCGGCAGGCTTTTACAGAGTGAAAGCAAAAAGTATCAGAGCAACTTCAAAAATGCTTCTGGAAAAATTTAACGGAAAAGTTCCAGATACGCTTGACGAGCTTTTAACTCTCCGGGGCGTTGGGCGAAAAACTGCCAATTTGGTTCTAACGCTCGGGTTTAACAAGTATGGCATCTGTGTGGATGTACATGTGCATAGAATAACCAACCGCTGGGGTTATTTAAAGACAAAAACCCCTGAAGAGACAGAGTTTAGACTCCGGGGCATTCTTCCAAGAAAACATTGGAAAATTATCAATGATCTCCTGGTAACCTACGGGCAAAATCTCTGCCACCCGGTATCTCCGAGATGCAGTATTTGTAAATTGAGCGGTTATTGTGCTAAAATAGGAGTCAACAAAAGCAGATAAGTCTATAAAAGTCTGCAAATGTTCGTAAAGGTCTGTAAAGGTCTGTAAAGGTTATACTATAGTGAAGCTTAGAGATCCCGGGTTATATCTGTGGAATCTCTTTTATTAATCTGTGAAATCGTATTTCCTATAGGAGGGAAAGAAAATGTTAAAGAAAGTTGTAGTGTTCTCGATGGTCTGCTGTATGGTTTTTCTTGGAGTTGCTTGTTCCAAGAAGCTTTCTAAGGACGAAATGATTGAACGCGGAAAATATCTTATCAATGCCTGCGGCGTGCTTGCTCACCACACCCCGATAGGAAAAGACGGAAAGCCGGATCTAAATAAATTTATGGCAGGAAGTGAGACCGGGTATAAAGGGGTCTGGGGCGTATCCTATGCGAAAAATCTTACACCGGATAATGATACCGGTATAGGTATGATGACCGATGAAGATGTAATTAATATGATTAAAGAAGAAGGCATTAACGGTAAAGCTCCTCTTTACTATGATTACTATAGAAGTCTTACAGAAGAGGATTTGAAAAGCATTGTCGCTTATCTCCGGACCCTCACTCCGATAGCCAGTAAAATTCCGGCGGATATTAAGCCGGGAGATGTCCCGAAAGTTGTTGAGAAGAAAGTTGAGCCTAAGAAACCGGTAACCCCGGCGAAGAAAGCAACAACAAAGAAAAAGAAATAAACTACCACAGGCTAAAGCCCCGTCCGTTTTAACACGGGCGGGGTTTTATTTTCTCAACAGCCATAATATAAATTTAGGGCATTGCTGGCGCTGTTAAAAGCTGAAAAAGGAAAAATAGTTGAAGAAAATTGAAAAACTTCACAGTATATTAAAAAAAATGGAAAGAGTTCTGGTTGCTTACTCCGGCGGGGTGGACAGCACTTTTCTCTTAAAAACCGCAATAAATGTCCTCGGGAAAGATAATGTACTGGCGGTAATTGCTTCTTCAGAAACTTATCCTTCAACTGAAATCGCTTTGGCGGTTAAACTTGCAAAAAAATTAGGCACGAATCTTCTTTTGATAAAAACCGAGGAACTTTCCGATCCCCGTTTTGCTGGTAACCCCCTGGAAAGGTGTTTCTATTGCAAGTCGGAGTTATTTTCAAAATTGAAAGGGATAGCAAAAGAAAAAGGTTTTAGTTATGTGGTTGACGGAGCGAATTATGATGACCGTCTGGATTTCCGCCCGGGGTCCCGGGCCGGTAGGAAACTCGGAATTAGGAGTCCTTTAAAAGAAGCCTGCATTACAAAGTCCGAAATAAGAGAAAACGCAAAAAAAATCAACTTGCCCAACTGGAATAAGCCTTCCATGGCCTGCCTGGCCTCAAGAATACCTTACGGTGTGAAGATTGATAATGTTATCTTGAATAAAATAGGTGCTGCCGAAGCTTTTCTTAGAAAAAAATATTTCAAGCAGGTGCGGGTCAGGCATCACGCGAACATCGCAAGAATAGAAGTGCCGCTTGCAAATTTGAAAATACTTCTTAACCCTAGAATCTCAAAAAATATTGCAGAAAAACTTAAAAAAATCGGTTATACTTATATTACTTTTGACCTTGAAGGCTTTAGAAGCGGCAGTATGAACCTGACTCACTTGAAAAAGATAAAGAATGGATGAACTTTCTAAGAATACTAAAATAACCCTGCGCTACAACGCATTGGTTTTAATCCTCGGTCTTTTTATAGGTATTTTTGGCGGGATGTTCGGTCTTGGCGGCGGAATAATAATGATCCCGCTGTTGTTGTTCGTATTTAAAAAAAATCTGCATACAGCAACGGCTACTTCACTTGCGGTAATCGGCCCGATGGCTCTGGCCGGTTCTATAAACAATATTTTTACCGGAAATATTAATTATACGGCTTTTGTCCTTATGTCGGCGGGGTCTATAGGCGGTGCCTATCTGGGGGCAGCGTGGCAAAAAAAAGTACCGCAGGAGGCCTTGCGGAAAATTCTCGGTGTTGCAGTTCTCCTTACTTCCCTGGCTATGATTTTTAAATTATGGAAAACCACCGCAGGGACTCTGCCGGAGATTGCTTTGACGGGGCATTTTATTCTTGTAGGCCTGGGTGTTATTGTCGGAATTTTCTCCGGAATGCTCGGTCTGGGCGGCGGAGTATTAATGCTGCCGATGCTTATATTAGGCTTTGGTTTTTCGGCGCACATGGCAACGGCGACTTCACTGGCAATAATGGTCCCAACCTCAGTTTCCGGCTCTCTAAAATCTTTTAAGACGGGCGCTTTGGACATGCGGTTATTTGTTTTGCTGGCCGGCGGCGCGGTTTTCGGGTCAGGCATAGGAATATATTTTGCGGGGCAGATAAAAAATGATCAACTGAGAACCCTTACGGGAATAGTGGTATTTTTAATAGCATTATTAATAATTTTTAAAAAGAAAAAATAGTATAGTTAATTCCTGTTACTCTTAAAAGCCGGTCTAAGGGGGAAAATATGGGAAACACAGATAAGTCGTGCGGCAGGCTGTCGGAGCAACCTCCGGTAGTTGAGTTATTTATTCACCATCCTAACTTTATGCAATTTACGGAGGAAGAGCTTAATATCTTTTCCGGCTACTGTGTTGACAAGAAACTGGCCGAAGGAGAGATTCTTTTTTCCGAAGGCGAGTGCGGGCATGCAATGTTTGTTGTAAAAAAAGGCGGAGTCAATATCCTTAAAATGGGATATTTGGGCGAGACAGTTATTGCCACCGTAAATCCCGGGGAGTTTGTCGGCGAAATGGCTGTGGTTGACGGCAGTCCCAGGTCGGCAACCGTAAAGGCGCTGCTACACACCGAACTTCTGGAACTTTCCCTCACGAAGTTTAGTAATCTTAAAAAAGAGCATCCTAAGATAGCAATAAAATTGATGGACCTTTTACTCAGGCTGCTTAGCCTCAGGTTAAGAAATACGACTTTAAAAATGCTGAAAAAGTAAAGGCGGTGACTATATGAAAATAAATGATTTTCTGAAAGAGATGGTCAAGAAAAATGCCTCCGATCTGCACTTAAAAGCAGGCCACCCTCCGACTTTTAGAATTGACGGCGTCTATGTGGATTCGTCGTATCCGGTCTTAACTTTACAGGAGGTCAGGGATCTTATCAATCAGATGACCGATGATGCGCTAAAGCAGAAATTTGACGAGGAAAGGGAGCTTGATTTTGCCTATGCCGTTCCTGAACTGGCCCGGTTCCGGGTCAATGTTTATCTACAGACAGGAAACCTGGCGAGTGTAATCAGAGTAATACCTTTAAAAATAATGACAATTGATGAGCTGGGGCTTCCGCAGGTTTTAAAAAAATTAGCGGACAGGCCGCGCGGTCTGGTGCTCGTTACCGGCCCTACCGGCTCCGGAAAATCAACTACAATTGCCGCAATGATAGACCATATTAATCAGACAAGAAGATGTCATATCATTACTATTGAGGACCCTGTGGAATTCATTCACACTGATAAAAAAGCGATAGTGGATCAGCGTGAGGTCGGAAGGGACACTCTGTCTTTCAATAATGCGCTTAAAAGAGTGCTGAGACAGGATCCCAATGTAATAGTAATAGGTGAAATTCGCGATCTGGAAACTATTGCTACTGCGATTACAGCCGCGGAAACAGGCCATCTGGTTTTTGCAACTCTTCACACCGGTTCCGTTTCCCAGACCATAGACAGAATTGTGGATGTTTTTCCGCCGGCACAGCAGCAGCAGATAAGAAGCCAGCTCTCTTTGACCCTGGAAGGAATTGTCTGCCAGGTGCTTTTGCCGAAAGCTGATAACAAAGGCCGGGCTGTCGCGCTGGAAATACTTGTGGCCAACCACGCCATAAGAAATATGATACGGGAAAATCAGCTTGCGCAGATACCTTCTACCATGCTTACCGGAAAATCAGAGGGAATGCAAACGCTTGATGTTGCGCTGAAAGACCTGGTTAACGCAGAGACCGTAACTTTTGAAGCGGCGCTTACGAAGGCGCATAATCCCGAGGGTTTCAGAAAACTCATGCTCCAGGATTTGGAAAAGAAAAAGTAGATAAATACAGGTCCGTAAAGGTCTACAAAGGTCTGTAAAAGTCCGTAAAGGTCTGTAAAGGTTTGTAAAGGGGAAAGTCTACAAGGGGAGACAGGGGAGAATGAAAGCAAAGAGATTTGAGGATTTGAATATTTACAAGCAAGCTCGGGAGTTGACACACGATATTTATGGGATTACAAAATCATCGGGTTTTCAAAATGATTTTTACCTTATCAATCAAATTAGAAAGTCCGCTGTGTCAATCATGTCTAATATTGCGGAAGGATTTGAGAGAAAAGGAGATAAAGAGTTTGCTCAGTTCCTTTTTATAGCAAAAGGTTCCTGCGGGGAGCTTAGAGCACAAATGGATATTGCTCTTGATCAGAGTTATGTTAACGAAACTTTGTATAAAAACACGCGCTCTAAATGTGAAAAGACAAGCAGTATGATAAGCAATTTAATTAAATACCTTAGAGAGCACAAGGAATAGAAAGGTCTTTTATAGACATTATGGACCTTTACGGACTTTTACAGACAAATTTTTAAAGGCGGTGAAATAATGTCAATTAAAAAGAGCAGCTCCATCAAAACCATCGGAGTTTTGACTACCGGCGGTGACGCTTCGGGGATGAATGCGGCTATTCGCGCCGTTGTGCGTACGGCAATTTTTCATGGTCTTAAGGTTTACGGGATAAACAGGGGCTACCGCGGCCTGATAGACGGTGAAATAGCGGAAATGGGAGCTACCTCTGTAAGCGGAATTATTAACAGGGGCGGTACTATTTTAAAAACTATTCGTTGCCCCGAATTCAGGGATAAAAAGAACCAGAAGAAAGCGGTAGAGAACCTTTTGTGCTACGGCATTGACGCCCTTGTGATTATCGGCGGTAACGGGTCGCTTGCCGGCGGCGGCGCCCTCTACTATAACTGGAAAGTCCCCGTTGTCAATATACCCGCGTCTATCGATAATGATCTGGCCTATACTGACTATACGGTGGGTTTTGATACAGCCGTTAATACCGCGCTTTCTGCGATAGATAAAATAAGAGACACGGCGACCTCTCATGACAGGGTTTTTGTGGTTGAGGTGATGGGCCGAGATAACGGGCTTATTGCCCTTGAAGTCGCGCTGGGTTCCGGGGCAGAAGCGGTACTTATTCCGGAAATTAAGCCGGATATTGGAAAAATCTGCGCGCTTCTTGATAAGGGTCATAAAAGAGGAAAGCACAGCAGTATTATAATCGTAGCCGAGGGAGCAATGTCCGGACAGGATGTAGCAAAAGAGATAAGAAAAAGGACTAAAGGCCTGGAAGTGAGAGTAAGCGTCCTTGGCTATATGCAAAGAGGCGGCTCGCCTACGGCTTTTTCCAGGGCGCTCGCGGCCAGGCTCGGAGAGGCAGCTGTTGAGCTTTTGCTTAAAGCTAAATACGGAAAGATGGTCGGAGTTGTCGGCAACAAGGTCATAGCCACCGATATAAAAAAAGTATTAAAAACCAAAAAAACCATAGATATCTCCGATTACCAGCTCGTTGGTGTTCTGTCCTCCTAGCACTGCTCTTTCCGGGAGTTTTATGTCAGATAAGAAAATAATATTCAATATAATCGGCCTTCATTGCGCCTCTTGCGTGGAAAGAGTGCAAAAAAAGCTCCGCGGGCTTAAAGGTATTAAGAATGCGGAGGTTAATCTCGCCCTTAACAACGCCTCGATAGTTTATGAACCCGAAATAATCTCCTTACCTAAAATAAAAAAAGCCGTTGAAGATACGGGTTTTGGTATCAGTACTTCAGCCGAGGCCATGGAAAAAATGGAGAAGGAAGAGTACAGGCGGCTCAAGAATAAGTTTCTGCTGGCCGCCGTACTTTCCGGTTTGATTTTTTTACTCTCCATGTTTGTTCTGCCGTTGATCAAAGAACCGGGGCTAATAAATTATATGCTGTTTTTTCTCACTCTGCCGGTACTCTTCTGGTCCGGAAACCGGTTTTTTAAGGGTGCTTTTTCTGCATTTAAACCGCCTGCCGGATATGCCGATATGAATACTCTTGTGGCCGTAGGCACTTTGAGTGCTTTTCTTTACAGCAGTATAGCCACATTTTTCCCGGAGTATTTTTTTAAAGCGGGTATCGCACCCGCGGTCTATTATGATACTTCTGCCGTAATAATTACCCTGGTTCTTATGGGGAAGCTTCTGGAAGCAAGATCAAGAAAACTGGCTTTGGAAAGTTTAAAGAGCCTGCTTAATTTACAGCCAAAAACCGCCTTATTATTAAAAGGCAAAAAAGAACTGAATATAAATATTGAATATGTTAAGACCGGAGATATTTTACTGGTTAAGCCCGGGGAGCGGGTGCCTGTGGACGGCCTTGTGCTCTTTGGAGAATCTTCGGTAGATGAGTCAATGCTCAGCGGGGAAAGTTTTCCGGTTGATAAAAAAAAGGGCGACAAGGTCATAGGCGGAACCATAAATAAGAACGGCTTCATTAAAATAAAAGCAACGAAAGTCGGAAAAGACACTGTGCTCTTTCAGATTGTAAGCCTGGTTGAAAATGCGGCCGGCTCAAAAGCGGCTATTCAAAACCTTGTAGACAGAGTGGCAAATGTTTTTGTTCCTGCAGTAATGGGTGTGGCGCTTCTTACTTTCGTAATATGGTTTTTGGCAGGAAAGACGGCTATGGCCGGGGTCGGATTTATGTCTGTGCTTCTGGTGGCCTGTCCCTGTGCTTTAGGCCTCGCAACACCTATAGGAATAATTGTCGGAGTCGGCACGGCGGCAAAAAAAGGCATACTCATAAAAAATGCTGACAGCCTGGAGCGTTGTGAAAAAATAAATGTCGTCGTTTTTGATAAAACCGCGACTTTAACGGAAGGCGCGCTTACGGTCACAGATATAATTCCTTTTAAGGGGCTTCCCTCCGGGCATTTGCTGGCTATTATCGCTTCGCTGGAAAAAAAGAGCGAGCATCCTATAGCAAAAAGCATAACAGGCAAAGCCGCAAAGCAGGGCCTGGCACTTTTTGAAACAAAAGAGTTCAAAGCCCTGTCGGGTTTCGGGATAAAAGCGAAAATTGCGGGAAAGGAATATATTGCCGGGAAACCGGATTTTGCGAAAGCTAGAAATAATTACCTGAAAATTATAAAAGTTGCCGCCGTATTGGAAAAAGAAGGCAAAGTTGTTGTTTGTCTCGCCGATAAAAAAAATATTTTAGGAGTTGTTGCACTATCTGACACGGTCAGAGAAAATGCTAAGGCCGTTATTGAGGAGTTAAGAAAAATAAAAATCCGGCCGGTTCTGGCCACAGGGGACAATGAAACAGTCGCTAAACAGGTTGCAGAAACTCTCGGCATTAAAGATGTAAAAGCAAGAGTTCTTCCTGCAGATAAAGCAGGAATTATCAGGGGTTTACAAAGGAAGGGGAATAAAGTGGCAATGGTGGGGGACGGGATAAATGACGCCCCGGCCTTAACCCAGGCTGATATCGGTGTTTCTTTAAGCACCGGGACCGATATAGCTATGGAGGCTTCGGATGCTGTGCTGGTTAAGGGCGATCTTTCAAAGTTTTTAGAGCTTATAAAACTCTCAAAACGCACCATGCGTATAATCCGGCAAAATCTCTTCTGGGCTTTTATCTATAACATCATCGGAATTCCCGTTGCGGCCGGCCTGCTCTATCCTTTTAGCGGATATATTTTAAATCCCATGCTTGCTTCCCTGCTCATGGCCATGAGTTCGGTCTCGGTCGTGACAAATTCTCTCAGAATTAGAAGAGTTAAATAAATAGCCGTTCTTTTTAACAGAATAACTATTTTAAATATTCCAGAGCTTCCTTTTTTGTATTTACTTTTCCTGTGGCCCGGGCTTCCTTTACTTTTTCCAGAAGTTTTCCTATTACGGGAGAGGGCGGGAGCTTCAGGTGTTTCATAATGTCGTGGCCGTTTAATAAAGGAAGAACTTGTTTGGCCGTGGAGAGTTCATAATACCCGGTAAAGAGGCGTTCAATTATTTTTTTATGATGGAGAAGAGTTTTTTTGTCAACTTTGACACCCCGGGCGGAAAGGCGGTCGGCCCAGGAGAGCAGGAGTAATTCAACTGCCGTATCCCCGGCATCCCTGAAAAACTTATAAACCGCGCGCTTGGAAATCTTCTTTAAGCCCGAAAGGTACCCGGTCCGCAGGTGGCACTTTATAACCGTCACGCCCAGGTTTATCTCTTCATTGGAGAGTTTAAATTGTTTTCCGATTTTTTTAAAATTCTCGGCCCCCAGAAGTTCGTGATTATAAAAATGCGTTCCTTTCTTGTCTTTTGATTTGGTCTTGGGCTTTCCGCTGTCGTGTAAAAGCGCAACAAGTTTTAAGAAAGTACCCCGGTCAAATTGTCCGAGTTTCTGGTTCATTCTTGACCGTATAAGAGCTTTAGCCTCTTCCGGTAAATTTAAGTCAAAATTTTCCTGTATTTCTTCGAGTCTTTTCAGCGTTTCCAGGGAATGAGCGAAGACATCCAGATGATGAAAACCCGGCTGAGAGACGCCTTTCATATTTTTTATTGCGGGAAATATTTTTTCCAGCAAATCCAGTTTATCCAGGAGACGGATATAGCCCGCCGCTTTTTTTGTTTCAAATATTTTAAAGAGTTCATCCCGGACTCTTTCTTTTGCCGGCTTTGTTATCAAGTCGGACATAGCTTTAATATTTTTCAGGGTTTCCGGAGTAATTTTAAAATCTAGCACCGCCGCAAAGCGGACGGCTCTAAGAAGCCGGAGCGGGTCAGCTTTAAAAGTATTTACCCCGGCCGTACCCCTGATTAGAGAGGCGCTTAAATCTTTGATTCCGCCGGAGGTATCTATTATTGTCTCACTGTTTATTTCCCGGGCCAGGGCGTTTACCGTAAAATCCCTTTTTCGCAGGTCGTCTTGTATGCTTTTGCCCCTGCCCCTGGAAAAATCACAAATAATACCGTCTTTGCCGGTAACCCGGAATATGTGGAAGGCCTCGGAAAGCTCTATTAAATTACCCTTAATGGCGCTGGCAAAGGTTTTTGCCGTTTTCTTTGTGTCCCCGTAAACTACGAAGTCAAGATCCCTGATTTTTCCGCGGCCCAGAAGAGAATCACGAAGATAGCCGCCCGTCAGGTAAATCTTTATCTTTTTGCGTTTTGCCGTTTTTCTGACCATATCTATTAGTTCAGCTGCTTTCATTGAGGAGTCCTTTTAGTTTTTCTTTTATGTTTTTGGAAACACCGGTTAAATTTTCTATTTCGCTTTCTGACAGTTTATTAATATCTTTTATTTTTGAGAGTATAGCCCGCTTGGTCTTTTCCCCTACACCTTTGATACTGTCCAGCCTCGACCCGACGGTTAGCCGGTCTCTAAGCGTTTTGTGATAGTTGACCGCGAAACGGTGAGCTTCATCCCGTACATACTGCAAAAGATGCAGAGCCGAAGAATCTTTCTCAAGTTTAAGCGGTAGAGCAAGCCCCGGGACGAAGATTACTTCTTCTTTCTTCGCCAGAGAAATAAGAGGGAGCCGGATATTGAGCCGGTCCAGGGCTTCTTGCGCCGCATTTAACTGGCCTTTTCCTCCGTCTATAAGCACCAGGTCCGGGAGCGTATTTTCTGCAAGTGCTCTTTTGTATTTTCTTTCGACTACTTCTTTTATCATCCCGGTGTCGTCCGGACCGGTCAGGGTTTTAATTTTAAATTTCCTATAACCGGCTTTATCCGGCTCGCCGTTGAAAAAGCGCACGGCAGAGCCGACGGAATTTGTGCCTGAAATATTAGAGATATCCACTCCTTCGATAACTATAGGCATTTTTGAAAGTTTCAAAAGCTCCTTAAGCTGATTTAAGGCTTTATCTATCTGGAGCGACCTGGAATCTTCACGGGCCCCGGAAGACATCTGTATATTTTTTTCGTTTTGCAGGGCTATTAACAGGACTAGCTCTTTTTGATCCCGAAGAAGCGCCGCATCCTCGTACTCGAGTTTTTCTACGGCCTTCTTCATCTTTTCGTCAAGCAGTGCAAGGAGCTCTTTTTGTTTGCCTCCCAGAAATTTTATAACTTCATTTACCTGTTGCGCATATTCTTCCCGGGTTACTTTTTCCAGACAGGGAGCGGTACAAAAATTTATCTGTTCTTTGAGGCAGGCACGGTTCTGTTTTTTGTTATCCACCGGCGGTAAGGGCAGCCTGCAATCTCTAAGTTTATAGGTTTTCTGTACGACCTTTATTATATTTCTCACCGAACCGAAAACATAGGGGCCAAAATACCTGCCCCCGTCGGGTAAAACCCTGCGGGTCAAAACAATTCTCGGAAAAGCTTCGTCAGTGGAAATCTTTATATAGGGATAGGCCTTATCATCTTTGAATAAAACATTATATTTTGGTTTGTATTTCTTTATAAGTTTGCTTTCCAGAATAAGTGCTTCCATCTCGTTTTGAGTGGTAATTATTTCAAGATCGGCAATTTTTGGAACTAGAGCCGAAACTTTCCTGTCATAACGGCTCTTTTCTAAAAAGTAGGATCTTACACGGTCTTTTAAATTGGCTGATTTCCCGACATAAATAATTTTCCCGCTTTGATCCTTCATCAGGTAAACACCGCTTTTTGCCGGTATGTTCTTAATTTTATCAAGTAGACTCATTAGTGGACATTTTACCTGTATATACTCTAAAAAGCAATATTTCAGTTGGAAATGAGACGAAACCTTCTGAGCCAATGGCCATATTATACTATTGTGATTGAAATAGAGAAGCAGAAAAAGCGGGTTTTCTTGACTTATAAGGGTTTTTCTTGTAAAATAGAAGTCTGTGAGTTATGAAGAGTTTGCTGCCTAAAAAAGGAACCTTTTGCAAAAATGCCTTATTCTAAAGTTATACTTAAAGATAATGAGCGGAGTTCCTATGCCTCGAGGTGTAAATAATGAGTTATGAGCAGTATTTTGGACTAAAAGAGCAGCCTTTTGCTATCACTCCAGACCCGCGCTATTTTTTTGAAAGCGACCAGCACATGGGCGCACTTATTCGTATTCAGCATGCCATTTCTTCTGCCAAAGGGCTTTCGGTTGTTATCGGTGATATAGGGTTGGGTAAAACCTTTCTTTCCCGGAAAATCCTTGATGAACTCCAGTCAGAGGAAGGCAAGTACGAGGTGGCTCTTCTAATAATTATCCATCATGAGATTACCGCCGCCTGGCTGCTAAAAAAAATAGGCATTCAACTGGGAGTGGAAAATCCTGCCGACGACAAATCTATGCTCATCTCTCAGATTTGCAGACAACTCATCCATATTGACGAAGCCGGAAAAAAAGCGGTAATACTTATAGATGAAGCGCACATGCTTCAGACAAGAGATATTTACGAGGAATTAAGAGGCTTATTGAATGTGGAAAGCAGCAGCCATAAACTTCTGAACATAGTTCTTTTTGGCCCTCCTGAACTTGAACAGTTTATGCAGATGGATCCGCCGTTGGTTTCAAGAATAGGTCTTAAAGTGACCCTAAGACCGCTTGACCAAAACTCTACACACGGCTATATAAATTACCGCGTAAAGGTTGCGGGAGGCCAGCGGGAAATATTTACCACAGAGGCTTGCAGTATGGTCTTTGAATACACAAGGGGAATTCCAAGGCTGATTAACGCGGTCTGTGACAATGCTTTACTTGAGGCTTTCATTCAGAAAAAGGAAAGAATAGAAGCGGATGTTGTTGAACAGGTTTCCAAGGAACTGGGTTTAACAAAAGTATAAAAATACTGGAAAGTATTGGGGGTATTTAAAAGATGATAAGCCGTTATACTCTGCCTGAAATGGGCGCTATATGGACCGATGATGCCAGATACAGAAAATGGCTGGCGGTTGAGATCGCTGTTTGCTCGGTTCTTGCCGACCGCGGTGAAATTCCCAAAAAAGCCTATTTGAATATTAAAAAGAAAGCAGATATTAATGTCAAGCGGATCGAAGCCATAGAAGAAAAAACCCGGCACGATGTTATTGCTTTTAAGCAGTGCGTTGACGGCTATCTCGGTAAAGATGCAATATATTTTCACCGCGGACTCACTTCTTCGGATGTTGTGGATACAGGCCTGGCCCTTCAATTAAAAGGTGCCGCGGATATTATTATTAAAGATATCAAAATCACTATTGCCATCCTCAAAAAGAAAACAAAACAATACAAAAACCTGCCTGTTATGGGCCGTACTCACGGGGTTCATGCCGAGCCGACAACTTTTGGCCTGAAGCTCGCTATCTGGTGGAAAGAGATGGAGAGAAATCTTTTAAGAATGGAACGCGCAAGAGAGATTATAAGCTACGGTAAAATCTCCGGTGCGGTCGGGACATTTTCCAATATTGATCCGGCGGTGGAAGTCGCGGCCTGCAAAAAACTTGGAATCAAGAATGCCGCTGTTTCCAACCAGGTGGTGCAGCGGGACAGGCATGCGGAATACCTTTCAACCATAGCTATTATTGCTTCTTCTTTGGATAAGTTTGCGACAGAAATCAGGCATCTCCAGCGCACGGAAGTCCGGGAAGCTGAAGAGCCTTTTGCCAAGGGCCAGAAGGGTTCCTCGGCCATGCCGCACAAAAAGAATCCCATTACCTGCGAAAGAATCTCGGGGCTGGCCCGGCTGCTTAGAGGTAATGCCCTTACAGGTTATGAAAACATCGCGCTCTGGCACGAAAGAGATATCTCTCATTCTTCGGTTGAGCGGATTACTCTGCCGGACAGCACCATTACTCTCGATTACATGCTTCATAAATTCAACTGGCTTATGGAAAATCTGAATGTTTATCCCGAAAATATGCAGGAAAACCTTGATAAGATGCAGGGGCTTATGTATTCCCAGAAGGTCCGTATTGCGCTAACCAATAAAGGTATGGGTTATGATGAGGCTTACCAACTGGTACAGGACAACGCCATGAAGGTCTGGAAAAAAGAAGGGAGCTTCAAGCAGTTGCTCTTAAATGATACCGGGGTAAGAAAATTGTTAAATCCGGAAGAGATAGAAGCCTGTTTTGACATGGCCGATTATTTGAGAAATGTAAACAAGATCTTTAAACGCCTGGGTATTTGAATATTTTTCCGGAGCAAAAATGGAAAAAATAACCGGGATTTTCACCGCCTACCCTGATGTTATGGCTGTTTTTCACAAGAAAAACGCCGCAGATTACTCCGCCACCGATCCGGAAAACATTTTTTATATCCTTTATAAAAAGCATCCCTCCTGCAAACAACTTGAAGAATGCGCGGAATTACTGCAAAAGAATACCGGCGGCAACTCAAAGGTGCAGGCTTTAAACGATATGGACCTTCCGGAAAAAGATAAAATATTTCTCAACTGCCATATTATTTACAACGCTAGCCAGGAGCAGACCCAGGAATATATTAAGAGAATCGTCAAAGCTCATGCGGCCTACAAGGAAGCGGCCTCGGCCAGTCAGGAAATCTATAAGGACGGTTTTAAAGATAAGAGCGAACTGGAATTTTACTATTCTTTGCTGGCAGTGCCGTTTGCGCTTACGCTTGTGATTTTTCTGGCGGTATTTTTTACAAACCAGGAAAAATACTGGCAGTTCTTTTTCGGTATGTTTACGGTTATATTCTTTGCTCTCTATGCTCTGACCCGGTCCACGCGGTTTTTAGATAAGTATTTAGTGGTATTTCATGCCGGCGCCGGGGAAGAAATACCGAAAAGCGGCAATTTAAGTATTAAACGCCTGATAGAACACGGTAATCCGGAAAAAGTAATAAAAGAATACCGCAAAAAAATCAACAGGCAGCCGAAAAGCTTTAAACTTAATTATGAACTGGCTCTTTTATTGGAGGAAACTGGGGATTTCCGGGGTGCCGTTCTCGAATATCAGAAATGTTATATAAAAGCAGACCGGGAAGAACTGCTTCCGGATATTTTGTATCGCATAGGAGAACTCTATCTTGAAAAAATGAAAGACAAGGAGAGTGCTCTGAAAAATTATAAAAGAGTAGTTGCGGAGTACCCGGAAAGTAAAATGTCAGTGCAAGCCGCCGCAAGCATTGCTGAACTTGAAAATAATTCCTGAAAAATAGCCGGAAATAGTTTTTTCATAAAATTTACGGGCGTTCACGCCGGAATAGAAGACTTGAAAAGGAGAAAATATGCAATATAGGCAGTATGGTAAAACAGGAAAAAAAATATCTGTTATCGGTTTCGGAGGAATGCGCTTTGTTGCTGAAAACGGAAAATATGATTATGATAAATGTGCCGGGGTGGTCCAAAAAGCCAATGCGTGCGGGGTGAATTATTTTGATACAGCTCCGGGCTATTGCGCAGATAACAGTGAGCAGATATTCGGGCGGGCTTTCCAAAAGATGCCGGGGCAGTTTTATGTTTCTACAAAAAGCGGCGCGCTGGAAGGGGCTGTCGTCAGGGAACAACTCGAAAGATCCTTGAAACGCTTTAATCTGAAAAAAATAAACTTTTTCAATATCTGGAGCATTAAGACCCTGGCGGATTATAAAGAAAGAATGAAGAAAGGCGGGTCTTATGAGGCTGCCGTGCAGGCTAAAAAGGAAGGGCTGATTGAGCATATTGTGTTTTCCACGCATTGCACCGGCGAAGAGATAGAACTTATTGTTAAAGATGATGTTTTTGAGGGGGTTACCCTGGGGTACAATATTCTTAATTTCCCTTTCAGGCAAAAAGGTATAAAGGCAGCGTATGACCACGGCCTGGGCGTGGTGGTGATGAATCCTTTGAGCGGCGGCTTGATACCAAAAAGAGCGGAACTCTTTGAATACCTGAAAAACACCGATGATGCAACACCGGCGGACGCGGCTCTTAGATTTTTAGTTTCTCAAAAAGAAATAACCACCAATATCTGCGGGATGGGAACCGTGGCGGAGGTTCTTGAAAATGTAAAAGCCGGGGAAAAGATAAAGGACTTCCCTGAAAGCAAAAAACTGGAGATACAGGGAAAATTAAGTATCGGGATGGATAAGCTCTGCACCGGCTGCCGGTATTGCGAGTTCTGTCCTCAGGAGATAGAGGTTTCAAAACACATGCTGGCGTATAATCAGACCATACTTGAAAGTAAGGAAAATTATTTCGGACAGATGAAATGGCACTGGGATGTGGCGCCAGAGCAGGCGGACCTTTGTACCGAATGCGGGGTCTGCGAAGAAAAATGCACCCAGCATATCAATATAATTGAAAGGCTTAAGGAGATTTCTTCCTGGGTGAAAGAAAGAAAAGAAGCCGAAAAAGGGAAAACTGTCTGATGAAGATCAAGAGATACAAGAAGGAGTTTGAGTATTCTTATGCCGCGGGTATATTTCCCACGGTGGAACTTTTGCTCAACCGTCCGGAAAGCGTTCTAGAAATAATACTTAACTCAAAAGCGAACAATAATGAAGGTGTTTTAAAGATAAAGGACATCTGCGGCAAGAAAGGAATTCCGCTTTGCGTGAATGATGCCGGTATAGACCTTATCTCATCAAAGGAAAACTGCTACGCTGCGGGTGTCTTTAAAAAATACGAAGGCAGCCCGGCAAAGAAGAAAGACCATCTTGTTCTTGTGAATCCGGAAAATGCCGGCAACCTCGGGACCATTTTGCGGACGATGGCCGGTTTTAATATCACGGAACTTGCCCTTATCCGGCCGGCCGTGGATATTTTTGATCCTTCCGTTGTAAGGGCTTCCATGGGAAGCCTATTTAAAATTAATTTTAAGTACTACGAAAATTTTGACGGCTACGCGGAAGATTTTAAAGACAGGGTATTTTACCCTTTTCTTACCAACGGGAAAAACAGGCTGGATGAACTGGCAGTAAAAAGCCCGGCCTCCTATATCTTCGGCGGCGAGAGTTCCGGCCTGCCTGAAGAGTTCCTTCATACCGGAAAAAGTGTTGTCATTCCCCAGAGCAAAGAGATAGACTCTTTGAACCTTTCAATAGCCGTAGGTATTGCCCTTTACTCAATCTTTGGCGAAAATAAATAGTTTCAAAACAAAGGATTTTGACTTTGAAAAATATTGAACTCTTAGTTAAACCTGTGTCATTTGATTGTAACTTGGCCTGTTCTTATTGTTTTTATAAATCTACGGAATCAATTTATGGGGCGGGCAAGCATCTCATGGAAGATAAAATCCTTGAAACCCTTGTTTTAAAGGCCATGCAGTATTCAAACGGGGGTTTGGCGGTATTTTCCTGGCAGGGCGGGGAGCCTCTGCTTGCCGGAGTTACTTTTTACCGCAGAGTTATTGAGCTTCAGCAAAAACACGGAAAAAAAGGCCAGAGGGTCGGCAACAGTGTCCAGACAAACGGAACATTATTGAATGAAGAATTCATAAAACTTTTCAAGGAATATAATTTTCTGCTGGGTATCAGTCTGGATGGGGACAGGCCCATGCATGAGTTTCACAGGGGGAAGAGTTTTGAAGGAGCCATGAAAGGAATTGCGTTATTAAGAGAATTAGAACTGGATTTTAATATACTGACCGTAATAAATAGTTTTAATGCTGCCCGGACTGCAGACCTTTATAATTTCTATGTCAAAGAGGGTTTTGACTTTGTTCAACTTATCCCGTGTGTGGAAAAGGACAGCATGGGAAAGCTATCAGAATTTTCGGTAGACTCAAAAACCTACTGTAAATTTTTATGCGAATTCTTTGATCTGTGGTGGAACGGAGGCAAGCCGGCGGTCTCGGTAAGATTTTTTGATAATATCCTGGAAATACTTTCGGGCTATGATGCCACCTATTGCGGTTTTAAGAGCACCTGCGGCGACTATCTTGCACTGGAATATAACGGGGATATCTATCCTTGCGACTTTTTTGTGAAGAAAGAGAGGAAACTCGGGAGCATAAAAGATGCCTCCTTTGAGGATTCTTTCCGTCTTGCTAAAGAAAATTTCGGGGTTAAAAAAGCAGATGTAAATGAAAAATGCGCGCTTTGCAAATGGAAATATATATGTAACGGGGGCTGTCTAAAATACAGATTGATAAAAGACGATAATTTCAGTTCTTTGGACTATCTGTGTGAAGCCTATAAAGAGTTTTTCGGTTACAGTATTGTGAGATTGAAAACATTGGCAGGAGGAATAAGACAATGAGAATACTCTACCTTGATATAGATACGCTTAGAGCCGACCACCTCGGCTGTTACGGTTATCACAGGAAAACCTCCCCGAATATTGATAAGGTAGCTGAAAGCGGGGTCAGGTTTGAAAAGTGTTTTGCTTCCGATGCGCCCTGTCTGCCTTCCCGCAGTTCTTTTTTCGGAGGAAGGTTCGGAATACATTCGGGGGTGGTAAATCACGGTGGGCTTAACGCCGACCCTTACCCGGAAGGTAAAAACAGGGGTTTTAGTGACTCACCTGAGTTCCAATCGTTTGTGACTACTCTGAAGAAAAGCGGCCTGCATACCGTATCCGTCAGCCCGTTTGCCGAAAGACACGCTTCCTGGTGGTTCTATTCCGGATTTAAAGAGATGTTCAATACCGGTAAACACGGCAGTGAAAGAGCCGATGAAATCTACCCTTACGCAGAGGAGTGGTTGAATAAAAATGCGGAAACCGACAACTGGTTCCTGCATGTGAATATGTGGGATCCTCACACGGTTTATAAAACGCCAAAGGAATTCGGAAATCCTTTTAAGAATGAGCCGCCTCCGGCCTGGATAAACGAGAAGATCATTAAAGAACATTATGAAGGCTACGGTCCCTACAGCGCCCGGGACAGAAATGGTTTTAGCGGCGGGGTGCCTAAAGGCCCGGAGTTACTTGAAATGCCTAACGAGATAAAGTCGCTTGAGGATTATAAACAGTGGATAGACGGTTATGACCTTGGAATAAATTACGCGGATCATTATGCCGGTAAAATAATAGACCTGTTAAAAAAACACGGAGTTTTTGAAGATACGGTTATCATGATAAGTTCCGATCATGGGGAGAACCAGGGGGAATTTAATATATACGGTGACCATCAGACCGCCGATACTATTACTTCTCGGGTGCCCTTCATTTTAAAATGGCCGGGCCTGCTTAAACCCGGGGTGGATAAGGGTCTGCATTATCAGGTGGACATCGGCGCTACTATACTGGAACTTTTAAAGCTTAAAGTACCTGCTAAGTGGGACGGGGAAAGTTTTGCCGGGGAACTGAAAAAAGGCAAAGAATATTCCAGAGATTTTATTGTAGTAAGTCAGTGCGCCTGGAGCTGTCAGCGTGCCGTTATCTTCGGGGATTTTTTGTTTATGAAAACCTATCATACAGGGCTGAAAAATTTTCCGGAGCATATGCTCTTTGATTTTAAGAAAGACCCGCATCTGCTTAAAGAAATATCAAAACAAAATCCTCAGAAAAGCAGCGAAGGCCTGGTCAAGCTTACAAAATGGCGCGAGGAGATGATGAGAACTTCTACCAGCGGTGTTGATCCTCTTGATACGGTAATGGAAGAAGGCGGGCCTTACCACGCCAGAGGAGAAATCGAAGCCTACTGTAAAAGGCTTTCTGAGACAGGAAGAAAGAATCACGCTCTGACATTGAAGAAATTTGGAGGCAGGCCGGTAGACAGGCAGGTAACATAATGCTGGAATATTTCGGGTTTGTGGTCTTAGGACTGGCCGTGGGTTTTTTGTCAGGGATGTTTGACATCGGAGGAGGTTTTATTTTTCGCTGATACTGCTTTTTGCGGCGGGAATGATACTTATTAAACTTCTTTCGACTATAATTTAAGGACGGCACCTGCTACATTAAAGAGCTCCACATGTCACTGTTCCTATTGGTCCAAAGCGCATACTGGAAGAGCCGGCCGTCTTTCGAATTATTATTTATGCCGGACAGGTTCTTATAGCGTTTCAAGTTCTTATTGGCGTAGGACCGGAACTCAGTTCCTTTTATTGCCTCAAAATTCCCCTGTTCTTTAAAGTGCTTTATTAGTTCCTGCTTTAATCTTAATTTCTCTTTCCTGTATTTAGTCTTTCCGGCCAGATTTGTTATTTCTTTCGGGTCCTTTATAAAGTTATAGAATATTTCTCTTTTTCCGGCCACATCATAGATATATTTCCATTTTGAATCCATGCACATATAAATAGCATAACCTTTTCTGTTGTACTGGGCGTAGAAATATTTCCTCGCGCTGGAAAAGGGATTTTTCATTTTAGGCGTCAGATCCCAGCCGTACTGCGGTTTTCTGTAATCCAGATTACAAAGGCTTAAGATAGTCGGCATTATGTCAGCGTGTCCGACGGGCGCCTCAACCCTTTTGTTTTTAGGCAGATAGGCCGGGTAGGAAATAATAAAAGGCACCCTGGCCGCGGAATCCTGAAAGCCTCGTTTGCCGTAGCAGAAATGGTCCCCGAGGTATTCGCCATGGTCGGCGGTGAAAACTATAACCGTATTTTTAAGCTGGCCGTTCTTTTTCAAGGCCTCAAATATCAGGCCCAGTTGTTTGTCGACAAAACTTATGCAGGCGTAGTAGAAAGCTTTTTGCGCCTGTTTAAAGACATCGTTACGGTTACTTTCCATCCATTTATACCGGTTCTGGCAGTAATTCCAGAAGGTGTAATTTTTATCGGCGTCTTTCTCTTGAATGGGAAGGTCCATGTCAAGCGGATTGTACATGCTGTTAAAAGGCACCGGCGGATCGAAGGGCGGATGCGGCTTGATAAAAGAAGTCCAGAGAAAAAACGGCTGCTTTGATTTCTTCCGCCGGGCTAAATATTCTACGGTCTTTCTTCCGGTCCAGGCGGTCGTGTGCAATTTTTCGGGGAGCTGGGAGACCTGCGGTACATAATATAGAAAGCTCCTCATTCCGTGCGGTTCTTCCGCGTGGCCGTACCCTTTTTTTATAAGTTCTGTTAAAAATTCATCCTCACTTGCTTTTATCGGTACTTCCTCGGAAAGCCACATCTCTTTGAACCCGAATTTTGCTCTTGTAGGAATAAAATGCATCTTGCCTATGGCCTGGGTGTGGTAGCCGCCTTTGGCTAAAACTGACATAAGGGTATCGGTGTTTGGTTTTATCTTCTCACCGTTGTTAGTAGAACCGCTCCGCCACGGCGGCATCCCGGTTTTAATTGTTATTCTTGCCGGTACGCATTCGGGACAGGAGGAATAAGCTCGCGTGAAGGCCACCCCGTTTTTTACAAGTTTATCAAGGTTGGGTGTTTTTATCTTTGAGTTTCCGAGTGCGGCAATGGAATCAAATCTCTGCTGGTCGGTGGTTATAAGTAGGACATTGGGGTTCTTAATCATAAGGGATAATAACATTATGCTTTATTAAAATCAAGTTTATCCTGATTCAGGATTTCTTAAGTGAACCGTCAGGTAAAATTCTTGCAATTGGCTGGCCAAATAGATACAATATAATACTCCAGAGAAACTGTACCACTTTTAGGCAGAAAGTAAGGTGTAAGAAATGGTACAAGGAAGTAAGCCTAAAAGGAGGCACATAGATGAGGAAGAAATTTGAAGCAGGACTTAAAGCAAAAGTTGCAATAGAGGCTCTGAGAGGCGAAAAATCATTGGCGGAGCTAAGCTCGGAGTACGGAGTGCATCCTAATCAGATAAGCAAATGGAAACAGGATCTGATCATGGGGGCCTCGGGAGTATTCACAAAGGAAAGCAAGGAAAACGCTAATATTCTGGAAGAGGAAAAAGACAAACTTTTTAAGAACATCGGGAAGTTGCAGGTTGAGAACGATTGGCTAAAAAAAAAGTTAGATCTTTTAAGATAGAAAACAAAAAGGTGCTCCTTGACATAGAAGATCAGAAATTAAGTATAAGGCAGCAATGTGTGCTGCTTGGTCTGCCCCGCTCAACGCTGTATTATGAGCCTAAGCCCATAAGCGAAAGAGATTTGGAATTAATGAAGCTGTTAGACGAACAGCAAACAGAAACTCCATTTTATGGCGTAGTTAAAATGACGAAGGCCATGCTGGATAAAGGATTTAAGGTCGGAAAATGCCACGTGAGGACATTGCTTAGGAAAATGGGGCTTTTTGCAATATATCCGGAGCCGGATACGAGTAAACCGCATCCTGACCACGAAATTTATCCGTATCTGCTTAGAGATACAGAAATAACGCAAGTGAATCAGGTCTGGAGCATAGATATCACATATATCCGGCTTACGCATGGCTTTGTGTATCTGGTGGCAGTAATAGACTGGCACAGTCGCTATGTGCTAAGTTACCGGCTCTCAAATACTTTAAATGCCGATTTCTGTGTAGAAGCATTGAGAGAAGCCTTTAAGTATGGAACCCCGGGAATTTTCAATATGGACCAGGGCGCACAGTTTACATCAAACGAGTTTATCAATGAACTTAAAGCAAAAGGAGTTTCAATAAGTATGGATGGCAGAGGCAGATGCTTGGACAATATCTTTGTAGAACGCTTATGGAGGAGTGTAAAATACGAAGACATATATTTGCATAGCTACAATACGATATTGGAAGTGCGTGAAGGCCTCAGGAAGTATTTTGAGTTCTACAATAAGAAACGGTATCACCAAAGTCTTGGCTATTCGACTCCGGAGAAGGTCTTCCTTTCCGGTCAGGTTGACTTAACTAAGATGGCAGTATAACGGACTTGCTCTTTCACCTTAAGTCTGCTAAAAAATGGTCTTGACAGACTGGAGTAGTGTA
>Ga0114951_10000959_pt1 | contig 37932 bp, 24 predicted proteins | sample AM7aDNAmetaG_FD_88677 | JGI IMG/M metagenome (GOLD analysis project Ga0114951, IMG submission 88677) | Freshwater microbial communities from Finland to study Microbial Dark Matter (Phase II) - AM7a DNA metaG | ecosystem: Environmental > Aquatic > Freshwater > Lake | place: Finland: Lake Alinen... | reverse complement strand
GACAATGAAGTTATGAAATTCTGTCAGAGTTTTATGACCGAATTACAGCGTCATATCGGACCCGATACCGATGTTCCTGCCGGTGACATTGGAGTTGGTGGAAGAGAAATTGGTTTCATGTTCGGTCAGTACAAACGTCTCCGCAATGAATTCACAGGCGTTCTTACAGGCAAAGGTCTGGAATGGGGTGGCAGTTTAATACGTCCTGAAGCTACAGGTTACGGATGCACCTATTTTGCAGACGAAATGCTGAAAACCAGAGGTCAATCTTTTAAAGGTAAAGTAGTTACTATTTCCGGTTCAGGTAATGTTGCCCAGTATGCTGTTGAAAAAGTAACACAGTTAGGTGGGAAAGCAGTTACTCTGTCAGATTCTGCAGGTTACATCTATGACCCTGCCGGTATCAGCCCTGAAAAACTAGCATACGTGATGAACCTTAAAAACGTAAAACGTGGAAGGATCAGCGAATATGCTGCCAAATATGGTTGCACTTATGTTGAAGGTAAGAGGCCATGGGAAGTTAAATGCGACGTAGCTCTTCCATGTGCAACTCAGAATGAAGTTAGCGAAGATGAAGCCAAGGCACTTGTTGCTAATGGATGTATTTGCGTATCAGAAGGTGCTAACATGCCTTCAACCCCTGAAGCAGTAGAAATATTCATCAAGAATAAAATACTCTTTGGACCTGGTAAAGCTGCCAATGCTGGTGGTGTTGCCACTTCAGGTCTTGAGATGTCACAGAACTCCATGCGTTTATCATGGACAAGAGAAGAAGTTGATCAGAGACTTCACGACATCATGGTTCGTATTCACCAACAGTGTGAAAAACACGGAACAGAAGCTGATGGATTTATCAACTACGTAAAAGGCGCTAACATTGCCGGTTTTGTTAAAGTAGCTGAAGCAATGCTTGCACAGGGACTTGTATAATACAAAGACCAACCATAAACCAAAAAAGGCTGCATCGAAAGATGCAGCCTTTTTTCTTTTTGTTTTTCAGAATCAGAGAATCATCAGCTTTTTAATTTCCATCTGATTTATCGTTTTAACACGAATGAAATAAATCCCTTTTTTCAGGTTAAGAGATACTCCGTCGAACTCCCTTGAATAATTTCCCTGAGTTGTTTTCTCCACCAATTGATAAATTTCATTTCCAAGGATATCGAAAATATCCATTTCAACATCAGTATCTTTAAAAGCAGTGAAAGAAAGTGTAAAGGATTTTTTATCCTCGGCAGGATTGGGATATATATTGAATTCTGCCAGTGGATTGGTTTGATCATCTGTTCCTAAAATTCCGTTCAGGCTAATATTGTCAATATAAATATTATTCGATAAGTCACTGGCAATATATTCAAATTTGAACCTTACATTTTGCTTGCGTGAAATATTGGAAGGGAGGTCAATTGTTTTAGTAGTCCATGTTGTATTTGCTTTTGGAAGATAAGACTCACTGCAATAACCTGCATTCGCTAACTCAATTCCTTTTATATTTTTCAGAAGGGTCCAGTTTGAACCATAATCGAAGGTTGCATACACATTCAACTCCTCAGCAATATCATTTAATCTTCCTGCCCTTGTTGCACATGAATATGTAAATGAAAGGCTAGCGTTTTGGGTTATGCCGAGGTCGAATGCAGCTGTAATAAAAGCATCTGCATTTCCACCAAGCCGGTTAAAATAGAACTGATCTGATGAACTAGCTATATTATTAAGCATCATACATTTAGCGCTCTGATAACCGGCATTCCCCGTAAGTTGCCACCTGGCTTCGTTGTTTTCAGGATTGATGATGATATAAGAAGCAAGTTCCGTATTTTCGAAGTTTTCAGTATAAGGACCAACAAAATCGACCCAGGGAGCAACAACATAAATACAGTGAGTTTCCGTCTTTGTTCTACTGCCTGAAGCGTTCGCAGTTGTGAGGCTGACATTGTACCAACCCGGATCATTGTATACCACTGATGGTGAAGCCTGATCAGATGTTGAAGGATTGCCTCCGGGGAAAGACCATTCGTAACTATCGGCATGCGATCTCCATGTATAATTGATAAAGTTAGCAGTATTACCGGCTTTGATGATATTTTTCAGGGGTTTGAAATCAGGTTCCGGGGCACACACACTTGTTGTTAACAATGCACCTGTATGTATCAGATTGGAATCCGATGAAAGATAATTGCGGAAAGCAATTGCATTGTTCAGTGTAATATTCATAAAAAATGCCTGTCCCTTTGTAAACATCCTGGTGCAATAGGAATACTCCATGTAATTCTGAACATTTTCAGCTATACCTGTATAACATATATCGTTTTCTGTTAGTTTGCATGCCTGCCATCCTATCGATATAGGTGTATCTTCAATACCGTCATCACCACAGGCAACCCCCGGTTCATTCGTACTGCCCCAGGTGTGAGAAAGTCCCAGATAATGACCAATTTCATGAGTCAGTGTACGGGAATTATAAATGTTAGATGTTCCAATGCTACCAATATAATCATGAAGCGCTATCACACCATCGGCAAAGCTCATAGCACCTGCAACCGCAGTCGGATAATAGGAATATCCAGCTACCCCAGGTGCCATCGATTTCACCACCCAGATATTCAGATAATTGCTCCGTGACCATTGGCTGAGCTTCGAATAATCATCACCGATATTCGTTTCGTGAGTATAAATCCTGTCGATACCATTTGTACAATTGCCGGCAGGGTCCCGGGTTGCCAGTCTGAATTCTATGCTACAGTCACCAACAAGTGCTTTAAACTCAGGAACGATATCAACCGTATCTGAATTCAGTTTTCTGTAGTCCAGATTCAGAACTCTTATTGCATCGTATATCTGATCGTCTGAAATATTTTCTTCACCATACTGATGCAGGACGTGAAAAACAACAGGGATAATGTAAACCCGAGATTTCCCCTTAACTTCGCTAATTTTAGAATTGTTATCCCGAACAAACTGATCGTAGCTGGTTTTTAGTTCCGGATGTTTTTTATATAACTCATTCAAAGCCCGGGTTGTTCCACATTCATATCCAACTCTTGACTGTGCTTTAACAATTCCGGATAACAGGAATGGAAGCAATAAAACAGGAATAACTGCAAAAAATTTGATTTTCATTGTTTTAAAATTAAATATTCGTTTTTTATAATTAATAAATATATAGTTTCACCATTATCCAAAATATAACAGTTTATTCAAAAATGATAAAACTCTAGGTTATTAAATGGCCTGAAATGAAATTACTGCAAATATACCTGCTTTTTTCAAATAATCAGGCCGGAAAATCCGCTGTACAGATTTTCAGGTGGTGGAGTATCAGGACTGTCAACATAAATCTTTACAGAAAAAGAATAAGAAGTAAACCGGACTATTTTAGGATCCTGTATATAAATTGGTTTATCGCTGATTTCGTTCAGAAAATTCTGAGCCAGATAGCGATGCATTTTGGCAAGTAATCCCATAAAGTTCTTATCATTATTTAATTCATTATGGGTGAGCAGTTTCATTTTTGAGAAAAGTCCGGTTTCCTTTTCATCCAACAGGCAATAATACCACACTGAATCACCATGAATTTCGCGGGAGACAACATCAAACATTTTACCGTTATAACTGAATTCTTTCTCCCTGAGCCACTTTAATAAAATATTTTGCTCAGCCTCGTTCTTGTGTTTTTTAATGATCGTTAACGAATTTTTCGGTAAGCCAGACTTTATCCTGTTCCTGATTTCACTTCTAATCACAGTTTGCTTGATTATAAATGTAAGGAATAACCCTCCTGAAGAGAACAATAGAATTAAAGACATTATCACGGATATAACCGCTTTTTTTGTCATATTCCCTGTTAAGCAGCTCTGCAATATATCAGCCTTTTGGTTATACAAATATAAGCAATTAATAAATCGGGAGATGAATTTTATATCCAACATATATAATTACACGGGACTTTCCCTTCAGCTGCCCCTTTTCCGTGGCCAACACTGCATTCTTTCTAAAATTTCCATTAAATGAATCATGAGTTTCCACTAAATAATGTATGTTTGTAATTCTAATAAGGTGGGAACTTATAATTTTCATAAAGGTGAAATTGGCCTCATTTTAAAAGGTGTTATATCTTTGAAACAACTATAGTTATTAGCATAAACTATTAAATAACAACATTATGGCAGAAAAAAATAATAAAAATAAAAGTTTTCTGAGCGCATTACTCGTCATGACTATTTTATTCTTCATGTGGGGATTTATCACCAGCATGAACGATATCCTCATCCCTTACCTTAAAAAAGTTTTTGAGCTCACTTACTTTCAGGCCATGCTGGTCCAGACTTGTTTTTTTATGGCCTATTTTATAGGCTCCCTCAGTTATTTCATTATATCGGTTAGAACCGGTGATCCCATAGCCAGAATTGGTTATAAAAAAGCTATAGTAGCTGGTTTGCTGATAGCTGCCTTTGGTTGTCTGTTATTTTATCCTGCAGCCAGTTTAAAAATGTACGGATTGTTTCTCGGGGCCCTTTTTATTCTGGGTATAGGGTTCACTCTTTTACAGGTCACAGCCAATCCTTATGTGGCGATACTGGGTTCACCTGAAACTGCATCAAGCAGGCTGAACCTGTCACAGGCTCTTAATTCCCTAGGGCATACCACCGCACCTATCATTGGTGGATATCTTGTTTTCCATTTTTTCACCAAGTTCGGCAGTCCTTTCTTGAATAAAGCTGGAGAACAGATCCTGACTGACAAAGGTCTTACATTGACTGCTTTAAGTGTGCAACTTCCCTATCTGATGTTTGCAGCTCTGTTTGTAATTATTGCCCTTGTTTTCACGTTCAGCAAACTCCCCAAATTCACCGAAGCCAGCACCATGGAAAAAGGCACAGGCGTACTTAAACATCCTCACCTCATCCTTGGTATTATTGCCGTCTTTCTTTATGTAGGAGCTGAAGTAAGTATAGGTAGTATGCTGATCAACTATTTTAAGGAACTGCTGAATTATCCGGAAGTGGAAGCAAAATCATTCCTGGCTTTTTATTGGGGTGGTGCCATGATCGGACGTTTTCTCGGGGCTATTTCTCAAAGCAGTTCAACCAATTTAATAAAAAAAACAGGATCTATGATACTCGTTGCTGCTGCAGCCTTTGTTTTTATTTTCTTTGCAGTAAACTACGAGGGAGGCATTACATTTGGCAGAATAGCTCCCTTCCTGATATTTATTGTGATCAATCTGGCTGCTTTCCGCATTGGCAAATCATTACCTCACCGTACACTGATGGTATTTGCAGTAATGGTAATCGCTCTGCTTATCACGACCATGCTTACTCATGGTCAGGCAGCCTTATGGGCGGTGATTGGTATCGGTCTGTTTAATTCCATCATGTGGTCGAATATTTTCACACTAGCCATCGACGGTCTCGGTAAGTACACAAGCCAGGGCTCGTCACTTCTGGTCATGTCAATACTCGGGGGTGCTGTGATCCCTCCGATACAGGGAGCACTAGCTGACCGGGTAGGTATACATTATTCCTTTGTAATCCCTATTTTCAGTTATATTTACCTGACTTACTATGGCTGGAAAGGATATAAATATAAAAAAAAATATGATTTGTCACAGAACATATAGAAGGGATGAATAAATCCACAAGTAAATACATTTTCAAAGCTTTCCTGCTGATAATCCTATGTAAGTGTGTGGCAGCTCACACTCCCGGGCTCATCCCGTACCCTGCATCCTATCACAGATCCTGCGGAAAATTCCATTTTACTGCAGCAACTTCAATTATCACAGGACAGGGAATAAGCACGGGAGATGTAAACATCTTCAATGACAGGCTATTTACCTTATATCATTTTCGTTTATCTGCATCACATCCTTTTAATACAAAGCAGGCATATCTCAGTCTTATTTCAGATGGCAGTCTGCCCTCCGAAGGATACACCCTGAAAGTGTGCCGTAACAAAATTGAGATCAGAGGAAATGGCGCAGGAATTTTTTATGGGCTGCAGACATTACTTCAACTCATTGAGAAAAACAATAAAAACGAACTTTTTATTCGCTGTTGCATTATCAGCGACTATCCCCGATTCTCATGGAGAGGTATGCATCTTGATGTCAGCAGGCACTTTTTCCCAAAAGAATTTATCAGAAAGTATATTGATTTTCTTGCATCTTACAAAATGAATGTTTTCCACTGGCATTTAACTGATGATCAGGGGTGGCGTATAGAAATAAGGAAATACCCCAATCTCACACAAATTGGTGCATTCAGGAATGGGACCCTTAAAGGGCATGCCGGCGACGGGCGTGAAACATACGACACCATCAGGTATGGCGGATTTTATACTCAGAAGGATATTAGAGAAATTGTTTCATACGCATTAGAAAGACATATTACCATCGTTCCTGAGATAGAGATGCCAGGTCATGCGATGGCAGTTCTGGCTTCTTATCCTCAATTTGCATGTAAAGGCGGACCTTTTGAAGTGTCGAAAAGTTGGGGGGTTTTTGATGATGTATTATGCCCGAAAGAAGAAACGGTATCATTTATAAAAGATGTACTAAGTGAGGTGATGGAAATGTTTCCGGGAAAATACATACATATAGGAGGCGATGAATGTCCCAGGGTAAGATGGCACAACTGTCCTGCATGTCAGGCTTTGATGAAAACTCGGGGGTTAAAAAATGAATCAGAACTTCAAAGTTATTTCATAAGCCGCATCGACAGTTTTGTGACTTCAAAAGGCAGGAGTATTATTGGATGGGACGAAATTCTTGAAGGAGGACTTGCACCTAAGGCCGCAATCATGTCATGGAGAGGTCCGGAAGGAGGTATCGAAGCAGCAAAACAGCATCACTATGTGGTAATGTCACCGGGTTCTTACTGTTATTTTGACTACTATCAGGGGAATCCGACCGGTGAACCTCTTGCTATCGGCGGTTATACTACTGTGGAAAAAGTATACAGTTATGATCCGGTGCCTGCTGAACTGAAAACCGAAGAAAAAAAATATATACTTGGTGCTCAGGCAAATGTCTGGACTGAGTATATTTCAACGCAGGAACATGCAGAATATATGGTGTTTCCGAGAATTTGCGCCTTATCTGAAATACTTTGGCTGTCACCCGAAAAAAAAGATTATAAAAATTTTAAGGGAAGATTGCTGGAGCACTTTCAAATGTTAGACAGCCTTAAAATCAACTATTCCAAAGCCATTTATGAAATTAAGGCCGAAATCAGTCCTGCTAAAAAGGGCAATGGAATCTTATACCGGCTGACACCTTCATTCGCCCATACAAGAATTCACTATACCACGGACCTTTCAAACCCTGAAATATCTTCACCCCTCTCTGGCCGTTATATCCATATCAACAGGAATCTTACCCTGAAAGCTGCCGTTTTCAGTCAGGGTCGTATGAAAGGAAATTTGCTGATTCAGCAATTCAAGGTTACCAAATCGACGGGAAAAAGCATCCTGTTGACTGATGAACCTGATCGTCTGTACAATCACGGCGGGGCAATGACACTGGTGGATGGGATCATCGGCAAAATTCCCTGGAATGGTAAAGAATGGCTCGGATTCTCAGGCAAGAGTTTGAATGCCACAATTGACCTTGGTAAGACAGATACAATAAGCAAAGTTACTGTGGATGTGCTTAAAGCTGAAAATAGTTGGATTTATCTTCCTGAACTTATACAGATCTTGGTTTCCATCGATGGAAAAGACTATCGCTCACTTGCCATTATGAAATCTGAAGAGATTGATCAAAAAGGCAGAACCATGGAAATAAATTTCGGAAAAACCCCTGCAAGATATGTGAGAGTTGCTGTAATTAATAAAGGTATCATTCCTGCCGGTTTACCCGGTGAAGGAAATAAATCATGGCTTTTTGTTGATGAAATATCTGTTGAATAAACCCTTAGTATGAAAAAGTTATATATATTCTTACTTTTATTTCTTTTATGCATAGTGCAAATCACAGATGCACAAATCATAAAAAATGACAGTACCTTATCAACAATGTTCAAAACCTTTGAGAAAAAGAAACAACTTGCAAAGGGGCGATCATTTGAATTGTTTGGAGTGTTAAAAAAGGATCTTACTGCTGATGAACGCCTTGCCCTGACATTTCTTTATGCATATATGCCACTCAGCGACCTTGCTATGTACAATGGTCAGTTTTTCCTCGACAATGTCAGGATGTCCTTGAAATCGATCAAGGAAATGAAGTGGGGTAAAATGATACCTGAGGATATCTTTCTTCATTTTGTATTGCCAGTCAGGGTAAACAACGAGTATATTGATTCCTTCAGGATACGTTTTTACGATGAAATAAAAGCCCGTATCAGCGGAATGGACATGAAACAGGCTGCCCTTGAAATCAATCACTGGTGCCATGAAAAGGTGACCTACCGACCATCCGACGAAAGGACCAGCGCTCCACTAGCCAGTATGTGCTATTCATGGGGAAGGTGCGGCGAAGAATCCACTTTTACGGTGGCAGCCCTGAGGACGGCAGGTATTCCCGCAAGGCAGGTTTATACACCACGATGGGCACATACCGACGATAACCATGCCTGGGTTGAAGTGTGGGTTGAAGGAAAATGGTACTTTCTTGGAGCCTGTGAGCCTGAACCTGATCTGAACATGGGATGGTTTGCAGTACCGGCCACGCGAACAATGCTAGTGCATACACGTGCCTATGGCCATTACAATGGAACAGAATCCATCCTTGAAAACAAAGAGAATTTCGCCGAACTCAATCTTATTGCTAATTATGCCCCGGCAAAAAAAATCTATGTTAAGGTAACCGATAAATCAGGTAATCCCGTTGAAAATGCAAAAGTAGAGTATCAGTTATATAACTATGCTGAGTTTTATCCTCTGGCTAAAACCTTCACCACCAGCGATGGGCTGACCAACCTGAGCTGCGGACTCGGTGATCTGCTCATCTGGGCAAACAAAGGTGACAACCTTGCTTATAAAAAAATCAGCGTCGCTGTTACCGACACTTTAATATTAGTACTTGATAATAAAAAGCTGGAAGGTATTACTGAATTATTCGACATTATCCCTCCCCCCGAAGGGAAACCGGTAATGGAAAGCGATCAGGTTAAAAAAGTGAACGATAGAAGACTTCGTAAAGAAGACTCTATCAGGAACCTTTATAACAAGACCTTCAAAGACACAATTTGGGCAAAAGACTTTGCCATAAAGTTAAAAACGGACACAAAAAGCACAGTACTCTTCATTACCAGAAGCTACGGCAACTGGAAAGAAATTACTTCATTTTTAAAGAAAACCACTAAGAAGCTTCGCCCTCTCGCCTTGCGCATACTCGCTCAAATAAGCGATAAAGACCTTCGCGACATCAAAGCAAGGATTCTATCTGACCACCTTACCAGTGTTCTGAAACAGGAAAAGGAATATAACGGTGATAAAAATTTCTTTGATCATTATATTCTTTCGCCTGTTATTTCATCAGAGCTTATAACGCCATGGCGTTCATTCCTTCAGTATCATTTTGGCAGCAAGTTTGCAAGCAATGCAAAAAAAGATATTACCCTTATTACCAGCTGGATTAATCAGAACATTCATATTGATGACGATGCCAATGCACATTCGAGAGCACTTATCAGCCCTATAGGCGTTTACGAGTTAAGGCTTTCGGATAAGCCGTCTCGCGATATCTTTTTTGTCGCACTCTGCCGCAGCATGGGCATTGCTGCACGCCTTGATCCCGGAACACGTATTCCTCAGTATTATAACGGTAAGGGCTGGATTGACAATGACTTTGAACCTGCTGCGGTTGTGAGCGGTCAAAAAAAAGGATTCCTGCATTTCTATACTTCTGATACTGTAAACAACCCCCGCTATTACAATAACTTCACTATTGCAGTATACAGAAATGGTGTTTACCACACTATTGAACTCGAAGAAGGCAAAGCAATAAAGGATTTTCCTGAAAACATAGAGCTTACTGTGGGCAAATACATGCTTGTTAGCGGAAACCGAATGAGCGACGGTTCGGTAATGAGCAGTATGATGTTCTTCGATATTGGAGTTGGAACTCATATAAGTGTTCCTGTTAATTTAAGGAGCAAACAAGCTGAACTTAAACCAGTGGCTAAACTGTATTCAGGTGACAGGAAAATGATAGACGCTGTCACCGAAAAGCTGATCAGGCTCTCCGACATCAGCAAGGACAAAGCTTTCGTTATAATTTACCTCAACGAAAAAGAACCTTCCAAACATGTGATGAATGATCTGGCTGACGTTAAGGATCAGCTCGATGCACTTGGTTCAAGTATTATCTTTGTTATGCCTTCAAATATATCTCCTTCTGTATTTCAACCAGAAACTCTGAAAAATCTGCCTGTGAATCATTATTTTGTAAGACAGGCAGGCGATGACATCTTAAACGGAGTAGAAGTACAGACAAACACAGCTTTGTCTGATAAGTTACCGGTAATCATGGCTTTTGACCGGGGAATGAATCTGATGTTCCTTACCAAAGGATATAACATTGGTACAGGGGAGCAGCTTATAAAAGTGCTTAAGAAAATCCTGTAATAACAATACTGCATTAACCTTGGTTATATTTTCTTAAGATTTTTAAAAGGAAACCCCAAAATGGATTAAATTTTGAGGTTCCCAAGCAATAAAACTACTACATAAAACAACTATAACTCAAAAAAGCAGGCGAATCGGGTAATTGTGTAGATTTCCCTTCAACCGGCTAGTTTTTTATGCAACGAACAGAATATCCAACAGCACGAAAATCGCTCATTGTATAACCTTCACTAGCTGAAAACCAAAGTAACGTAGCTTTTGACGAATTTGAAACAGTGCTTGACCAGTAAGCACCTGTATTCCCGGAATCGTAAACCCCTCCATCCGGGAAATCACGGTAACCTGCAACTGTCCATTTCAGTGAAGAACCATATGCCCCTGCTGTGTTCTTAGTGGTCCAGGAATTTACTTCAGTGGTCAACTCAGTACTTGTCGGGATGCGGTAGCCCGATGGACAGGGATTGTTTATACCGGAAACACCCTGCCAAAGATTGTTATTCTGGGGAACTTTCCAGTCATAAGGAGCTTGTATTGTTTTCACAAACAAGGAATTAGCCGGTGTGTTTGATACAGATGTTGTAGTTGTTACACCATTTACAGCTGTGCCGGTATATGAATCGGTCCAGTTGATGCACTGATGATTATCTGCAAGACGCCCCCATTGAAACAATGAGCCATAAGACTGGTAGTCAGTTGCTGATTGGGCAACACGGCTTGCACCAAGGTTGCGGTCAAGCCAGACTTTTTGCGTTTTCTGATTGGCAACCTCAAAATAAGTATAGCTTGTATTACAAGTATTTTGAATAACAGGCCTATTGCTTACAACAACTACTTTATAACTGCAGCTTGTCCCGAAAGTTACAGAAAAAGAATTTATACCTGTTGTCAGGGGAATGCCCGTAGCAGGAAGCGTCACTAACTGGGTACCTGTTGATGTAAATGTACCACTTTTAGCAAAACTATACCCATTAACAACATTGCTGCAGATATTATATGTTCCCACAGTGGTGACGGTGACTTTCAGCGTCAGTGAATTGGCAGAACTCATGCCAACGTTTCCATAATAATCACCGTTGACAACTGTTCCTGCAGATACAACTGAACCTGTTGCAGAAGCTTTCAACCCAGGATTCATTTGTCCTATATTAGGATCCGGCCGAATCGAATCCATATCTTTTTTACATCCAATGATTGTCACGCTCAGAATTGCAACCATGGACAATGCTAAATTAAGTAATTTTCTAGTTTTCATATTTTGAATTTTTCACTATTTAATTTCATTAAAAATATTTATTGTACTAATTTTACAGCAGAAGACTCTTTTCACAATAAATATAATTATACAAATATGGTACAACATGGCTCCTTCTGCAATAGTGTATATATCTAAATTGAGTAGTGGATTTCCTGAATTTCACTAGTTAATTTTATTAACTATACTAGAGGATTTCACAAATGGAACATAGTAGATTTTCAAATTGCAATAAGGAAAATTATGTACTGAAACTCTATCTTATAATACAATAAAATTGATATATAATACATTACATTCATTTTCACTATCCTACTTCAATATGATAATTGCCATCAAATTCTATTGTAAAGTACACTGTTTGCCTTGTTTGAGTATCCTCATTTTCCTGCTTCTAATTTCATCAGAACATGCTGTATGCCAACAGAATTACCCTGAAGCCGATTCCTCTGCTATAATCATTTCGGGTAATGCCCGTTTTACTTTATTAAGCTCTTTACTTATCCGTATTGAATGGAATGATAAGGCCATTTTCAACGACCATGCATCGATGGTATTCATCAACAGGAAACTCCCTGTTCCAGTTTATTCTATGCGCGAAACCAGTGATTCGCTAATTATTGCGACTGATTGTCTCTATATGGTATATCTGAAAAGCAAAGGACGGTTTAATGCATCTAATCTGAAAATCAATTTAAAAGGCAGTAATATAACATGGTCTCCGGGGATGAAAGATACCCTTAACCTGAAAGGAACCACAACTACCCTCGATGGTGCTGACGGTGATAAAGGTGTCAGCCTTGATGATGGCCTGATTTCCCGCAGCGGCTGGTCACTGATAGATGACGCAGGAACTCCGCTGCTAGATGACAGCACCCAATGGATCAGAAACGGAAGAAATGATGGATCTTATGATTGCTATTTTTTTGGATATGGCCATAAATATAAAAAGGCTCTTTACGATTTCACACTGGTCAGCGGGAAAATCCCCATGGTGCCACGATATATTCTAGGGTACTGGTGGTCAAGGTACTGGACATATTCAGACGATGAATTAAGAAAGCTCATCTCCGATTTCAGGTTTTATAATATTCCGATTGATGTTCTGGTAATTGATATGGACTGGCATGAAACCTTTGGTTTAAGCAGCCACAGCCTGAAGATAGATGAATTTTTCCAACGGCCCGGGTGGACGGGTTATACCTGGAATAAAAACCTTTTTCCTGAGCCGGTTCGTTTTCTTGAGTGGGCAAAGTCAGAACATCTGAAAGTGGCTTTGAACCTTCATCCTGCATCAGGTATAGCATCGACAGAGGAGAAGTACTCTGAATTCGCCCGGAATTATCAATTTGACACAACAGGTTTGAAAAATATTCCATTCAGAATTGAAGATAAAAAATGGGTAGATACATGGTTCAGCACTGTCCTCCATCCTTTGGAAAAGCAGGGCATCAACATATGGTGGCTCGACTGGCAGCAATGGAAGATGAACAAATCAGTCAGGAACCTGACCAATGTTTTATGGCTGAATCATGTTTTCTTTAAAGATAAAGAGAAAAATGACAGCCTGCGTCCATTTGTTTTTCACCGTTATGGCGGTCTGGGTAATCACAGGTACCCCGTAGGATTTTCGGGAGATACCTATTCTACATGGAATTCGCTGAAGTATCAGCCATATTTTACAGCAACAGCAGCCAATGCTTGCTATGATTACTGGAGCCATGATATCGGAGGCCATTTCAGCGATAAAAACGACCCTGAGCTTTACCTTCGCTGGATACAGACAGGTGTATTCAGTCCTATGCTCAGGACACACAGCACCAAAACAACAGTCCTCGAAAGAAGAATCTGGAAATATCCTGATCTGTTTGAAAGAATGAGGGATGCTTTTGTGTTAAGATACTCTATCATTCCTTATCTGTACAATGCAACACGAAAAACATTTGATTCTGCAGTTGCAATGTGCAGACCTTTGTACCATGATTACCCGGAAGTGAATGAAGCCTATGAATACAAAACCGAATATATGTTCGGCGATAACATTCTGGCAGCTCCGGTTTGCTCCAAAGTGAACAGGCAGGGACTTGCTGTAGAAAACATCTGGCTGCCGGAAGGCAATTGGTACGAGTGGTGCTCAGGTACGATTCTGAAAGGAAATGCTGTGGGAGAAAGGGGTTTCCTGTTAGAAGATGTTCCTTTCTATGTAAAAGAAGGAGCTATAATTCCAATGTTTCAAAATATAAACAACCTTCAAACCCCCAATGATACCCTATACCTTTACATCACCCCGGGAAAAGGACGCGAACTGAATTACTATGAGGATGACGGGATCACACAGGGCTATAAAAGAAATGAATTCGCAATAACAAAAATTGAAAAGAAAATTCAGGACGATAGACAGATAAAGCTGATCATCCATCCCCGCATCGGGCATTTTAAAGGAGAGAGTGCAGGTAAACGATACATCCTGAGGTTTCCCTGTATGTATACCCCTGAAAGAGTCACAGTAAACTCAGCAGAGTATCTATATTCTTCAGTGCCAAAGCCAGGAGCATGGTCGTACATTGCAAACGAACTTGCTGTTGAAGTGAATATGCCTTTATTCCCCTGCTCTTCTGAAATAATTATTACTCTGTCTTTTACCGGCTCAATCACCAATATGAATTATAGTCTTTCAGGGATGAAAGGTAATTTTAAAAGAATGGAAATGGTTACACAACTTATTAAAAATGAAGTAAACCGTGTTGACCAGATCGCCAATGCTCCTTCTATGGTACTTAAAGCTGCTTCAATTCCTGTTCTTATAGGCTATAATCCGTCACGGACAAAAGAGCTGACAGTTGATTATAACCTTTTGATGACAGAAATGTTTAAGCAGCTCAGGAAACTTCCCAGAATAAACAAAACTCTTGTTGAGAACGTCAGTACACTCATTCCCGCATTGAACGGATCCATATGTGGTAAGCCAGTGATACATTTGTCGAAAAGAGTATCTGAGAAACCAGTTCAAGTGAATATTCATCCTTTTTCACCCGCTGATGAAATCAGGTTTACCCTCGATGGAAAAGAACCCGATGAAAACAGCAGCATTTATACTGGAGAATTCACCATAAACAAAACCTGCATTATTCAGGCAAAAGCATTTTCCAGGGTTCATCTGCCGGGTTATTCTGTCTCCGATACATTCAGGTTAAAGTTTGCAAAAAAGATATCTTTGCTTTATCCGAACTCGCCGCAATACAGCGGCAGTGGAAAAACAGCCCTTATCGACGGGAAATTCGCGTCCCCTTATAATTTCCACGAGCGCTGGGTTGGATTCGAGGAGGTGGATATGGTTGCCAATATTAAACTATGCAGGCGACATGATATCAAATCAGTGATCCTTCGTTTTCTGAACGATCAGAACAGCTGGATTTTCCTTCCAGTCAATATTATGGTGGAAGTGTCAAAGGATGGCAAAAAATACTCAAAGGTATTTGAAAAGAACACTTTTATTGAAGCTAATACACAAAGTGAGTTGTGTGATGTGAAAGAATATCCTGTGCAGGTAAATGCCAAAAATATGAGGTGGTTGAGAATAACTGTAAAAAACATGGGCAGATGCCCTGCCTGGCATAAGGGAGACGGAAATAAATGCTGGCTTTTCTCTGATGAAATTATTGTAGAATGATCTTTACAAAACGCACACAAAAAACTTCTTAACTTTGCTGCAAATTCAGGTTTAAACATGAAAAAGATACTGACTGAAGTTGCCGTATATTCACCGGATGCAGCAGTAGCAGCCCAGCAGGCTGGTGCTGACAGGGTTGAATTGTGCTATGATCTTCAGGCAGGTGGTGTTACCCCCTCGTCAGGGGCAATAGAAACAGCTAGAAAATTACTTCATATATCCCTTCATGTCATCATTCGTCCCCGTGGCGGAAACTTTCTGTACAATGAAACGGAGATTACTCAGATGAAGGCTGATATCATGAGATGTAAAGAAACAGGTGTTGACGGTGTTGTTTTTGGTTTATTAAATTCCGACAGCAATATTGACACCATGCGTTGTTCAGAGCTGGCTGAACTCGCCAAGCCGATGGTTTGCACATTTCACCGTGCTTTCGATATGACAACTGACCCTTTACAAGCAATGGAAAATATAATTTCATGCGGTTTCAGCCGCATCCTTACTTCAGGTTGTTCTCCTTCAGCAATAGAAGGGGCGCAGCTACTCTCAATACTGGTTTCAGAAGCGCATGACCGTATTATCATCATGCCCGGAGGAAAAGTCCGGAAAGAAAACATTGAGGAATTGATTAAAATAACGAAAGCTTATGAATACCATACATCGGCAACTTTACTTTCAAGGAATGAAGTAAACCGGATGAATTATATTATTCACCCGGGAACCGGAGGCTATTATGACGAGTTTTCAAATTATTCTCTGGATAGTGATGAGCTTAAAAAATTTATAAATACAGTTAAGAAAATTAAACAATGAAACATTTCTTATCCATCATTCTGGTTCTAACCTGTTTTCACCCTCTGATATCGCAGAATTCATCTTCCGTTAATCTCCATAAAAACTGGAAATTCCGGAAGGTGTATGATGCAAACTGGTATCCGGCAAGTGTTCCCGGAACTGTGCATACAGATTTAATGAACAACAGGATTATCCAGGATCCATATTCAGGCAACAACGAAAAGCATGCCCGCTGGGTGGAAAACGAAGACTGGGAGTATCGCACATCATTTTCTGTCCCTGAAAACATTTTCAATAAAAAGCATATTGATATAAAATTTGAAGGACTTGATACATACGCTAAAGTTTATCTGAACGATTCCCTGATTATTACCGCAAATAATATGTTCAGAACCTGGAAAGCCGATGTGAAACGATTTCTGAAGAAAGACAGCAATCTGCTTTACATTTACTTTGAATCGGCTGAAAAGAAAGGGGTCGCCATGGCCTCAAAAATGCCTTACAAATTACCCGGTGATGAAAAAGTATTCACCCGCAAAGCACAATATCAGTATGGCTGGGACTGGGGCCCACGTCTGATTACCTGTGGAATATGGAAAAATGTTGTTTTAACGGGTTGGCAAAATTGCAAACTCGAGGATGTTCATATCATACAGGACAGTGTCAATGAAAAAACAGCATATATCACTGCGAAGCTTTTGATAAGATCGGATGACAAATCAAATATACAGCTCATTATTAAGGATAAAGAGTCAGGAAAGATTCTGAGTAAACAGGATATTGAGAACGTTAAAGAACAAAATTCCGTAACTGGCAGGTTTCAGATAGAAAATCCACAGCTATGGTGGTGTAACGGTATAGGTGATGCTCACCTGTATCATCTTATTGTTTTATTGAATGGAAATAATTTCAGTTTATCAAGAGAAATTACTCTTGGATTACGCAAACTTGAAATTGTACGCGATAACGATAATGCTGGCAGCAGTTTTTTTGTTAAACTGAATGATGTTCCTGTTTTTATTAAAGGAGCTAACTATATCCCGCCCGATAATTTCATGCCCCGTGTTGATTCTGCAAAATATGAGAAACTCATTGATAATGCAGTAAAGTCGAATATGAACATGCTGCGCGTTTGGGGAGGGGGAAATTATGAGAATGATTATTTTTATGACCTCTGCGATAAAAATGGCCTCCTTATCTGGCAGGACTTCATGTTTGCCTGCGCTATGTATCCGGCCAGCCAGGATTTCATTCAAAATGCCGGACAGGAGGTAATTGAGCAGGTGTGCAGGTTAAGAGATCATCCAAGTATCGCCTTCTGGTGTGGTAACAATGAATCGGATGAAGGATGGAAAAACTGGGGCTGGCAAAAGAAATATGCATACTCTGCTACTGATTCAGCCAAGATATGGAATGATTATCTCAAGATTTTCCATGGACTGATTCCCGGCATTATCAGAAAATATGACGGGAAAAGGTTCTACCTCCCTACCTCTCCCTTGCTGGGCTGGGGCGATAAAGAAAGTCTTGTGAGAGGAGATTCTCATTACTGGGGAGTATGGTGGGGCATGGAACCGTTCAGTATCTATAAATCAAAAATCGGCAGGTTTATGAGCGAATATGGTTTTCAGGCAATACCCAATATAAGCACCATCAAATCTTTTGCGAAATCACAGGATTTAAACATTTCATCCGATGTTATGAAAGCGCACCAGAAACAACCATCCGGCTATGAGACCATCGAGAAATATTTGAGCCGGGAATATAAACATCCGGCTAATTTTGAATCCTATGTTTATGTAAGCCAGCTTCTTCAGGCTTATGGCATAAAAACAGCCATTGAAGCTCATCGCTGTGCAAAGCCATACTGTATGGGAACTCTATACTGGCAGTTCAATGACTGCTGGCCTGTTGTTTCGTGGTCAGGAATGGATAATCAGTTCAGATGGAAAGCCCTGCAGTATTTTGTAAGGGACTTATATAAAGATATTCTGGTTTCGGCAGAAGAAAAAAACGACAGTATCTATATTCATGTTGTAAATGACCGGAAAGAAAATGTAAAAGGGGGTATGAAGTTGAAGCTGATGGACTTTAGCGGTAAAGCACTCTGGGAAAAGCCAGTTTTGTTTCCTATGAAACCCTTATCCTCAGGAGTATATTATAAAATTGCAAAAAAAGATCTGATTCAGGGATTTGACACAGCAGAGGTTTTTCTTTATACCATTTACAAAACGTCTGAAGAGGCAGAGTATAAAAACATCTGTTATTTTGCTCGTCCTTCATCACTGAAACTTTCAAAACCCAATATCACAAAAAGCATCAAAACATTCAACGGGCTGGACTTCATCAGTCTGACAACTGATGTGCTGGCAAAAAATGTTTATCTTTCTGTTGATAACGGAGAAGCAGAATTCGAAAACAATTATTTCGACCTGATACCCGGTAAAGAAGTTTTTGTAAAGGTTACTTCCGGTCTTAAAAAAGAAGAAATTATTAAAAAACTGAAAATTATCTCATTGGTTGACACGTATTAAAATGCTTCGAAAAGGACTGGTCAGGAATGACCTTCTACTTCTCTCAGCGTCTGTTATATGGGGTTTTGCATTTGTCGCGCAGCGCGTAGGAATGCAGTATATCGGGCCTTTTACATTCAACGCTATCAGGTTTGCCATCGGAGGATTAGCTTTGTTTCCTGTGATATTATATTTACGGAAGAAGGATCCGCCACAGGTGGGTAAAATAAGCGCTAAGCCATATTTTGTTGAGAAATACGGAAGCCTGCTTCTGGGAATGATTTTGTTTATTGCTTCCACCTTTCAGCAGGTCGGTATCGTTTATACCACTGCCGGAAATGCGGGTTTTATAACAGGATTATACGTCATTTTTGTTCCTGTTTTCGGATTGGTATGGGGAAAGAAAACCGGGATACCGCTCTGGGTTGGAGCATTACTTGCCCTTTCAGGGCTTTTTCTGCTGAGCATTAAAAGCGATATGAGCATGTCGAAAGGCGACCTGCTCGTTCTGGCAGGGGCATTCTTCTGGGGTATACATGTCAGCCTGATAGGCTACCTTTCGCCAAAACTGAATGCACTAAAACTGGCACGAAACCAATTTCTGATCTGTTCTTTCCTGAGTTTTGGGGGAGCATTAATATGGGAACAATTCTCCCTGTCCTCTATTTGTGCTGCTTTGATCCCTCTTTTATACGGGGGATTTCTGTCTGTAGCCGTTGCCTTTACCATACAGGTGGTAGCACAGAAAAAAACGCACCCTTCACATGCCGCCATTATCCTGAATCTTGAAACTGTTTTCGCTGCTCTGGGCGGATGGATCATTTTACACGAAACCATGACTTTAAGGGCAATGACAGGCTGCTTACTGATGATCTGCGGTATGTTGTATGCACAGTTAAAAAAATAGACTCCGGCTGAAAATCAAATGCATTGCTTTGGAAAATATCATTATTTTCGATTTTTTTCATTACCTTTATCCCCAATCACATTAATAAAATAATTTAAGAATTGGATTTTACAACATTTGGTTTCAGCCCTGCACTTATGGAGGGTGTTGAAGCATTAAGATATGAAAGTGCAACTCCTGTGCAGGAGAAAGCCATTCCGGCTATTCTGGCAGGTCGCGATATCATTGCCTCCGCACAGACCGGAACCGGTAAAACAGCAGCTTTTTTACTTCCCGTCATCGAAAAACTTTCAGCCATGCCTCATGATAACCAGGTGAAGGCTATGGTCATTGTCCCGACACGTGAGCTAGCCCTGCAGATAGATCAGCAGATGGAAGGATTCTCCTATTACACACGAGTCAGTTCTATTGCCATCTATGGCGGAACTGACGGAGCGGTTTTTTCCCGCGAAAAACAGGCACTTGTTCAGGGTGCCGACCTCATTGTTTGCACACCCGGCCGCCTTATGGCACATATGAATATGGGGTACATCCAGTTCCCTGAGCTGAAATTTCTCATTCTTGATGAAGCTGACCGCATGCTCGATATGGGGTTTTATGACGACATACTGAAAATCATTTCATTTCTTCCAAAAAAAAGGCAAACACTGATGTTCGCAGCTACCATGCCTGCGAAAATAAGACAGATGGCCAGGCAAATCCTTCACAATCCGGCAGAGATCAACATTGCTGTGTCGAAACCGGCCGAAAAAATTGTTCAAAAGGCTTTTCTTGTTTATGATTCTCAGAAAATACCGCTCATTAAAATGCTGTTGAAAGAAACCGAGATGAAACGTGTTCTGATTTTCTGTGCTACAAAAGAAAATACCCGCCAGTTATATCACGAGCTAAAAAGGTCAGGTATCAAAGCCGAAGAAATACATTCCACTCTTGATCAGTCAGCACGTGAAAGTGTGATGAACCGTTTTAAAAGCGGCGAAGTTCCTGTACTTGTGGCAACAGACATTGTTTCCCGTGGGATTGATATTGAAGATATCGATATGGTGATCAATTTTGATGTCCCTCGCGAAGGTGAGGATTACATACACCGCATTGGCCGCACTGCGCGTGCCTCAGCTGAAGGCACAGCAGTTACATTTATAAATGAGCGTGATCAGCAACGTTTCGGGGCTATCGAATCATTACTTGGACGTGAAGTGGAGAAATTCCCTGTTCCCAAAGAATTTGGAGGCACCCCTGCTTATAATCCCAAAATCAGACGCAGTGACGGTAAAAGAAATCCCGGCAATAAAAGGAGAAATGACAGAAAGCCCCCCCATAAAAACTGAGTTATCATTGATAATTCCTGATTATTACAAATTTATGGATTTCGTTAACATCCGGATTACTTCTTAAAAATAAAGAACACTGCAAGTATCAGAAAGCAAAACCCAACCAGGTGATTCCATCTGAAAGTTTCGTTTTTAAATACGATGATGGTAAAGAAGCTGAAAACGATCAGGGTGATCACTTCCTGAATAACCTTGAGTTGCCATAAATCAAACGGTCCGCCGTTTCCTGTATAACCTATGCGATTTGCCGGAACCTGAACAGAATATTCAAAAAAAGCGATTCCCCAGCTGATGATAATGATCATAGGTAAGCCAAGATTGCTAAACCAGTTCATATCTTTAAATTTCAGGTGTCCGTACCAGGCAAAGGTCATAAAGATGTTCGATACAATAAGCAGTAAAATAGTATACAATCCCTTCATACTATATCTTTTTAATACTAATTCCGTCCTATCAGATTCAGTATCCCATTAATAAATGTAAGCGGATGCGGTGGATTTCCCGGAATGTACAAGTCAACAGGGTGCTTATCAAGGAATTCCCTGTTCAGTGCAGGACTGCCTTGAAATATCCCACCGCTGATGGCATCGGTACCACATAAAATAATAGCTTTAGGTGAAGGAGTATCCCTGTAACATATTCCGAGCGGTTCTGCCATATTTTCAGAGATCGGACCGGTGATTACCAATGCATCGGCATGTCGGGGTGAAGCAACAAATTCGAATCCGAAACGTCCGGCATCAAATTGAACATTTCCGGTCGCATTTAACTCAAGTTCAGCACTGTTATCTCCTGCTGCAGAAACCTGCCTCAGTTTAAAAGAACCTGTGAACATTTTTCTTAACTCAGTCCGGACAACAGAACTATCCAATGTCAGGAGTGTATCGCTTCCTTCCCTGATCATCAGATCATCGCGCCTGTTAACCGACAAATGATAATCCTTGGTAAATTTGATTTTATCAGGCGATTGGAAGGCGCATGCACCGCAAAACAGGCATTTACCCAAATCGAGACAAAAAGGTGAAAGGGTTATAGCTCCTGTCGGACAAAGACCGGCCAGGGCATTTTCGTCACAGGCGACAGTTGTGATGACCGGTCTTCCTTTGTAAATACCGGGCACTTCTACACTCCGGACATCCCGGATATACTGGCTGCCTTGGTGAATCAATATTTTCAGTTCTTTCAGCATGGTTTATAAATCAAATCCGCAGTAGGAAAGATTAAAACTTTTATTGATGATGGGAAAATCCGAAATTTCGTTGTTTCTCACAGCAAGTGCCAGTGCCATCCAGTTGTGCATCGAAGGGTCCTTGATCTTATAGGCGATCAGTTTACCATCCCTGTCAGTCACAGCGCAATGACAAATTTCGCCACGCCAGCCTTCGGTCAGGCTAATTCCAAAAGAAGACGGGCAGGGTTTAGCATCGGGTTTATCCATCGGGATATATTCAGGAATATTTTCAAGCCAGTTCTTCAGATATGCGACAGACTGGATTATTTCTTCATTTCGAATTTGTGTGCGGGAATAAACGTCACCATGATTTTTAATTACAGGAATGTGCTTCATGGTTTTATAAAGCCCGAATGGATGCGTTGCCCTTATATCCCTTTTCAAACCTGCCATGCGAGCAGCCATTCCGACTGCCCCGATCTGGAGTACCCGTTCACGGTTTAAAACACCGGTTTTTTCGAGGCGTGCGAGAAAACTGGGCAATGTTTTCATACGTTCCCACATTTCACGGTAATCGGGTTCGTAGGATGAGAATATCGTGAATAAGCGATCACGTAATTCAGGAGTAAAAGGATAGAAGCTTTCGCAAGGCCTTATAAGACTCTTTCCCAGCCTGTTACCGCACCATTCCTGGAAGAAATTCACCATAGGTGTCCGCAGGCGGCCCAGCACTGCATTACCCAGCTGGTAGGCTACATCGGTGCAAATAGCAGCAAGATCGCCGGTATGCATGGCAAGGCGTTCAATATCCATAGCCATCGTTCTCTGCCATTCGAGGTGAGCAGGAGTTTCAATGCAACACAGACTCTCCCATAACCAGGCAAATGCCGAAGCATGTCCCGTTGCTGTATCTCCTGCAATACATTCCGATAAAGCTATCCTCTGGTTCATCTTATCTTTTACCCTGAACAATTCTTCCACTCCCCTGTGCTGAAAGCCAAGCTGAATTTCGAGATGCTGTATCTGCTCCCCGTTACAAATAAACCGGAAGTGGCCTGGTTCAATAATTCCGGCGTGTATCGGTCCAACACCGACTTCATGCAATTCTTCACTTTCTATTCCAAAAAAAGGATAATTGGCGATTGTATTGCCTGTATTCAACCTGTTCCATGCATATCTTAAAGGCTTCAGCCAGGGATGCCCTTCAAAATGAATTCCGAAATTTTCATGGATCTCTCTTTCAAAAATATGAAATGCATTATTTTTCGCCGAAAGGGACAGAAAAGAAGCAGTTAAATCCCTGCATTTCCATGAAAGCAATTTTATCGTGCCTGATGAATCATCAGCGAGGCAACAAATCAATTGTTTTTCTGTACCATGCGGGTAAGCAAAGTAATTAACACAATGGACATTCTCATTCTTTGAAAGTTCCAGTACCTCATCATAAAAATCCTGATACTGAAGAACAGGAATACTTTCTGTGCTTATCGTCTGCTGATTATATACTTCAATAAAATTCACCGGTTTACATTAAGCATTGGTTAATTAAATTCACTAAGACCTGGGGTGGAAAAAACCCCAGCCAAATCACTGCAAGCAAAAGAATTACCTGTGGTATCAATTCAATGATCATGTTGTTTTTTACTGGTTCTGTTTTCAACTCATCATCGGAGAAAACCATTTTCAGACCGTTTTTTATAAATGCGAATAAGATGACGGTCATCAGCAATAGCAATATGCTCATTTCCCAAATGTGACCCGACTGGAACATGCCTTTTAATATTAAAAACTCAGTCACGAAAAGCCCGGAAGGGGGAACTGCTCCCAGAAAAAGTAACAGCACGAAAAAGACAAGCCCGCCTGCAGGTGATTTGCCGAAATAGTTTTTTATTGAATCTATTTTATATGTTTGAAAGCGGGCATGAAGGCTTCCCAGGTGATAAAACAGGCCTGCCTTGGTGAATGAATGCAGAATAAGATGCAGAAAAACAGCGTACAACACTGGTCCTCCGACAGATAATCCGATAGCAGCAAGCCCCATGTGCTCAAGGCTGGAATATGCGCTCAGCCGCTTCAGGTGTCCTGCTGTGAGCATATATACCGATGCCACAAGGATGCTCAGTATACCACTCCACATCAGCAAATTACTCATCCAGTCTCCTATCGCAGTATGCTCCAGAACAGTGTAAAACCGGTAAATGCCAATGAAACCGACATTCATTAGGGTCGTTGATATGAATGCACTCACAGGGAAAGGTGCAACGGTGTGTGCATCAACAGTTATAGTCTGCATGGGGAATAAACCCATTTTTGTACTGAATCCGACCAGAATGAATAAAAATACCATCTTAAGCCAAAAAGGGTTTGCGAGGGCAACATGGTCTGCAACGGCGGCGAAGTTCAGATCGTACAGACCATTTTTCTGGACGGTCATTCCAAGGAAAATAATCCCAACAAAAGCAAAGGCTACACCAACAGAGCATATAAACACATACTTCCAGGTAGCTTCAAGGCTTAATGCATTCCTTTCATGATATATCAGCAGGGAAACGCACAATGTGGTAGCTTCAATAAAGACCCAGAGAAGTCCCGCATGCTCGGAAATATACACACTGCTCATGGAAACAATAAGCAGCATCAGAGCAGCAGCAAATAAGGACTGTCTGAAAGGGTTATCCCTGTGACGTTTCAAATAGATCAGACTATAATAAACCGTAGTATATGAAAGAATCGTAAGAATGGCAAGAAAAATCAGGCCAACGCTGTCAAACAAAAAATAGGTCAGTTCTTTTTGTCCCTGGTGAATAAATGCATAAGCCGTAAAAACTGTCTGCAGCCCTAGAAAAAGAAAAAGAGCTGCCCTGGTCAGTGTATTCTTTCTGAACAGCAAGGTAATTCCTGACAAAGCTAAGGCAATAATAAAATAGATCACCAGTACCATGCTTAGTCAGTTAAATTGGAAAGGTTATCAATGCTCATTTCTTCAAAAGTGTTACCTATCTTGTTTATAAATAATCCAAGTACCAACACGCTCACAAAAATGTCGAGAAGTATTCCGAGGTTCACCAGCATAGGTTGATGAGCCCCGATGGTGAGCGATAAAAGGAATACACCATTTTCCATTATCATATATCCCATAATATGAGTGATGATCTTTTTCCTTGAAATGATGATATATACCCCCGTAAGTATAGTAGCAAAAGCTACCATAAATTCAGGCCGCGCAGTTTTATCCAGTCGAAGATAGCCTGCAGTAATGTATGACAAAATGATAAATCCGGTAATAATGATCAGCGACCAGAAATATGAGACAAAAGGTTCGGTTTCCCTTACCATTTTATTTTTCTTCATGATATACGACAGGAACCAGGGTATGGCAATAGCTTTAAATATAATGGTTTCCAGCAATATCATCAACAGATTGAACCAGTTAATTTCAGTTAATTTCAGAAAGGTAATTCCAAACAACAGGAACCCCTGCAGCATGAGCATCCTGATAAATATCGTGAGTCTGTTTGCAATGCCTGTAAACAGGAGTGTGAATGAAAATATAGTGAGCAAAACAGTTTCCATAACCTATTTATCAAGATATAATAAAATGCCAACAAAAATTAAAAAGGCCAGTGAAGTCAGCGACAGGATGAATTGTGGGTTATGGTTCATTCTGAATCTGGCCATAAACGACTCTGTGAAGGCAACCAGAACTGCAAGTATCAGCTGAATCCCTGCGAATATGATCAGTGCTCCCCACCAGGTTGCATTAAAGAGGAAAAAGTCGGCGATAAGTGTTCCGAAAACGGAAAACTTCAGCGTATTTGACAATTGTATCAAACCAAGATCGAAAGCACTGTTATCAAGTACCATCACTTCATGAACCATTGTCAGTTCAAGATGCGTACGTGGATCATCGATAGGCAGACGACAGGTTTCAATAAGTGAAAACAAAAAGATAAGGAAAGCCGACATGACACCTATGCCATAAGCAAAGCCGGAACCGTTGCGCATGGCAATAAATATTTCTCCCATTGAATAATGACCTGTAAACAAAACCAGTGAGCCGATTAAAACGAGAAATGCAGGTTCTGCCAGCATACCGAAGTGTGCTTCACGACTGGCACCCATTCCTTCGAAACTGCTTCCGGTATCCATTGCTGAAACTATTACCATAAACCGTCCCAATCCAAGGATATAAATAAAGAAAATAAAATCGCCCTCGAACGACAGTACAGGCTTAAATGGGCCTATAGGCAATACAAGTGCCGCTGATATTACGGCTGCAAAAGAAATTACCGGGGCAATACGGAAGATCAATCCGGTTGTATTACTGTATACACTTCCCTTACGAAACAGACGTATCATATCTTTCACAGGCTGAAACAGTCCCGGCCCTTTTCTTCCGCTGAAAGCACTCCGCACAACATTGATCATACCCGGGAAAAGTAAACCAGTCAATATAATCAGCACAATATTCATTTTATCCTCAAATTAAAAGAACTCAATAATGATTACAATTATAATAAACAGGAAACCATACATCAGGTAACTCTGTGTCTGTCCGTTCTGAAATATCCTGAATCGCCCCATAAACTGAACAAGTTTTTCGAGGGGCAACGAGATCAGCCGGTCTTCAATACGATCAGTAGAATGGCTTTCATACGACATTTCTTTCTGAGGAAAGACACTTTCGATACTTAATTTATCTTTCTTAATGAAAGCCAGCGGCTGGAAAAGCTTTTGAAACATCCTGGCAAAGGAGCCCGCAGTGTATTGCATTTTCGGATTAGGAGCAACATACCCACACCCCCATGTTTCGCTTTTTTCGAGACTCACATTCCGTTGCAGAACTTTCCTGATGATCAATACCACGATAATTGTACCGGCAAAAACAGCAGAAGCCATTGATATACCGTTTAATGTCGGAATTATATCTGAATTGAACACATTAATATTCGTTAATGGAACAAATAATTTCAGAGGGGCTGACATGGCTTTAATGATAAACGAAGGGAAAAAGCCTATAAAAAAAATAAGGAAGCTGATAATAAACATGGGCATTTTCTTCACCCAACCGGCTTCAGTGGGTTCTTTTGCCAACTGTCTGCGCGGGTTTCCCTGAAAAACAATACCAAACGCTTTCGTGAAACATAAAATAGCAAGCCCTCCAATAAGAGCAAGCGCCGCAATGATAAGTAAGAACGAAAAGGCCGATGAAAGGCCCAATGTATGTATGGCATTAAATAAACCTGAATATATGATAAACTCTGAAATAAACCCGTTTAATGGCGGAAGTCCACATATTGCGACAGCACCAACAAGGAAAAACCCTGCTGTGAAGGGCATTTTTTTACCCAAACCTCCAAGCTGCTCAATGTTAAGGGTCCCTGATGACTGGTAAACATTACCCGCTGCAAAAAACAAGAGGGACTTGAAAAGGCTGTGATTTAATGTATGCAAAAGTGCTCCGCCAAACCCCATAAAGGTAAGCATAGCATTTCCATATCCTAATCCCAGAGTTCCTAAACCCATGCCTATCCCAATGATGCCGATATTTTCAATGCTGTGATAAGCAAGCAGCTTCTTCAGGTTATGCTGAATAATCGCTTGCATCACGCCATAAAGACCCGAAGCTACGGCAAAAACGATAATGATCCAGCCAATATTAACCATGTTTGCGGGACTTTGCAACACCACCCTCAATATTCCGTAAATACCCATTTTGATGATCACACCGGACATTATCCCTGAAATATGAGATGGTGCTGCCGGGTGAGCATGAGGCAGCCAGGTGTGAAAGGGAATAAAACCTGCTTTGATACTAAAACCGATAAAAAACATCAGGAATACAAGCATGGATTTAGCCGGGCCTGCAACCTGATATAAGCCTGTCAGGTCAGAAAAACCGGTCCCACCCCTTAAATAAAATAAATAAAAGGTACCCGCCAACAGGAAGACCATACTTACATGCATCTGTATGAAATAGTTCAGTGCCGCTTTTAATGTCCCTTCTTTTTCCCTCTCAAACAATATAAGGATAAATGAGCTCAGCGACATGATTTCCCAGACCACTATGAACAGGAACAGGTCATTTATGAGTGTCACATAGATCATAGAAGCATGAAAAACAGGTAACAGGGCGAAATGTACCTTCAAATCCGGTTTCCGTTCAGAATCATGTTTCATGTACTCCTGTCCATAAAAACTTCCTGCCAGGGAAATGATATTAATAACGACTATGAACCATGCACTGAGTGGGTCCAATATCAGCCTGTCAGCACCAAAACCGGAATAAACAGATGTTACAACGGTTGCTGAGCCCATTAAGACGTTTACAGCAGGAATCAGAGAGAAAACAGCAATGACGGAAGACGCGAAAAAAGAGATCCATCCTGCTTTTTTCGGAGTAAAAAAGGGTAGAATAAAAAGCGCTATAAGAACACCGGTAAGAGGTAATAGAAGTTCCAAAATATGATAATTCCGTTTTGCTAAATTACCTACTTTACCTTTCCACAAAGGAATTTTAGATGGTTTTTATAAACAGTGAAATGTTAGTGAATTTAGTTTTCAGGGGAAAGCCACACTTCGTCAGATAATGAGAATTTTCAATGCTACCGTTTTAATTAATGGAAAAATATTATTTTTGATCAATAGGAAACTATTTATTAAGTATTCTGTTATAATAATAAAATATAAAAAAAATGACAACTGATTTAAGTACAAAATACATGGGTTTAACTTTAAAAAGCCCACTTATTGCATCCAGTTCAGGCCTGACGAATGATCTCCACCGTATTCAGGAGATGGAGGGAAAAGGCATCGGGGCCGTTGTACTTAAATCAATTTTTGAGGAGCAGATTTTGGCAGAGACAGAGAAGTTAATACAGCATAATGAATCAGAAAAAATGCAGACCTTCTCCGGTGCTTTCAGTAATATTGTACAAAGCAAAAGTTACCAGTACGAGGAAGCATATGCATATATCAGCAATTTTGCTAAGGAACAAACACTTGCAGATTATCTGACATTTATCAGAGATGTTAAAAAAAACGTCAGCATACCTATAATAGCAAGTATCAATTGTGTTTCTTCCTATAACTGGCATTATTTCGCCCGCAGGATCCAGGAAGCCGGTGCCGATGCCATTGAATTGAATATTTATCTTCTTCCAACACAATTGCAGACTGACGGGATCAGTTATGAAAAAACATATTTCGAAATCATTGAGGCTGTTAAAAAGCAGGTGAATATTCCTGTAGCACTTAAATTGGGTTTTTACTTTTCAGGATTATCTAAAACCGTCATAGAACTTTCTAATTCAGGAATAGACGCACTGGTTTTATTTAACAGGCCCTATACACCTGATATCGACATCGATAAATTTGAGATCACAGCAACCAGGATTTATAGTTCTGAGTATGAGTATGCCCATACAATGCGCTGGCTGGCTATACTTTCCGGCAGGCTTGGCTGTGACCTGGCAGCAGCAACAGGAGTTCATGATTATAAAGCTGCCATCAAACAATTATTGGCCGGAGCCGATGCCATACAGATTGCTTCGGTGCTGTACGAAAAAGGGTTAGATGCTATTACTGAAATGCTTAAGGGTATTAAAATCTGGATGGAAACAAAAAACTATTCATGCATTTCTGATTTCAAAGGAAAAATGAACCAGGTCAATATTGAAAACCCTGCCTCATATGAACGTGTTCAGTTTATGAAATTATATTCAAAAATAATTTAAGACAGAAATACCGGAATATATTAGCTACAAGCGTGAATAATGAAATTTTATTTACTTACAATAGCAAGAATCTATGCTTTTTCTGTTATTGTCGTTCTGATAAATTCTTTTTTCTTTTAATGAAATAGGTATATACAAGTAAAAGGCTGATCAGCGGAAGTATCCATATCACTCTTGCCTGGTAGCGGTCTACTATAGTCGCAAAGACTGACACTGTCAGAGCATTTCCAATGATTCCAAGAATAAAGATTAAGGTCAGTGTACCATGATTTTTTCAATCTTTAATCTCTTATAGCAACAACACAATACAATAATAATACAAAGTGACAGAATAACCATCACCAGCTGTATTTTTGATATTGTCTTGAACCAGAGTTCTTTTTCATATTGTTTTGCACTTTTATACGCATTGATTTCATTTTCAAATTTCCATTCTATCCCAACCTGGGGACCGGAATGTTCGCGCATTGGAATAAGTACGCCAATGTTAAAATCCAAACTCTGTCTGAAAAAATCCTTTAAATATATCAATGACAGCTGTTTGCAATAATGCGGTGAAGAAATAATATCCTTTATAAGCCTCCCGAAATTATCATTTTTTTCTTCCCAGCAATAGCACCAGTTTGTACTTAAACAATTTCTATCATAAAGAGCACTACTGTCATCCCACAGAAACTGATACGACTCACCCTGAATTTTGCTGATCCGGTCGCATAGGACGTACTTATTATTGCAGCAGTTTTCCGATAAATATTTTTTCACAACACCGGTTTCAATCATTCTGGCCAGAATAAACACATTGCTTGCTCTTGAAATCTGAAATTTACCTGTATATATTATTAACCGATAACAATAAAAAAATCGGGATCAGCGCTATTAACAGTCCTCGCAGAAATATTTTAATTGTAAAAAGACGAAAAAACATAAGAATCAGCGAAAGAATAACGATACCCAACAGTATTGCAAGATTTGACAAATGCGCCATGGCACCAAAAATGACAATCACGTATAGAATATACTCCTTTCACCTCATCCTTTCAGCTGTTAAAATGACAGCAAACCCCATAATGGACAGAGCACTAAAGATATCAGGCATGATCTGGGATGTATAATTTGATAAACCAGTGGTAAAAGAAAGAATACAGGTAATTAGCATGGCAATGAAAACGGTGTTTCCTGAAATAAACCTTCGGGCAACCATATAAATCTCAAAAAATACTGTGACAGCTTGTGCCAAAAGAACAAACCATAAAGAATGTGATAAACTCATATAGCGAACAAACCAGCCATAAATAATGGGCCTGTCTACAGGCACCACACCTGAAAATCCTGAGGATATATATGTTCCTGTGTCAGAATAAACCAAAGGATAACCATTGTAAATAGCCGGCCAGATTAATATACAAATCAGGATTAAAGGAGAAAATTCGATTACATATTTTCCGGCTTTTGATCTCATTCCCTTTAATAATTCTTACTTAAGCAGTAAGGTTTAACTTTTGTAATTCTGTAATGTCAACAAAGCTAAAAAAATATTGAAAACAAATCATATAAGAGCGATTCGCAATTTTTTACAGGCTTCAATATATTTTGCTAATTTTAAACCAAATTTATCTTTGCTATGAAAACACATATCTTTTCAATTTTTATCGCAATTTTATGTACTGCAAGCATTTCTGCCCAGCAAAAAGAATATAATCAGTATGTTAATCCTTTTGTAGGTACGGGTGGGCATGGTCACACTTATCCCGGAGCGGTTGTCCCTTTCGGGATGGTCCAGCTTAGTCCTGATACAAGACTTTCAGGGTGGGATGGTTGTTCCGGCTATCATTATTCAGATACCGTTATTTTTGGATTTACACATACGCATTTCAGCGGCACGGGTTGTTCCGATCTGGGTGACATCCTGTTCATGCCCGTTGCAGGGAAACCATCTCCCGATAAGAAAGATTATTCCTCTTCTTTCAGCCATACCAATGAAAAAGCCAGTCCGGGTTATTATGCCGTGAAACTGAATAAAGGAAACATTGATGTAGAACTTACAGCTTCAACCAGAGTTGGATTTCACAAATATACTTTCAATAACAACCTGAATGTTTGTATCATTCTGGATTTAAAACACCGCGACAAAGTGCTTGAGTCATTCCTTAAAATTACAGGGAAGAATACAATTGAAGGTATGCGACGCAGTAAAAACTGGGCTAAAGACCAGCATATTTATTTCGCCGCCGAATTTTCAGAACCATTTTCAGAATATGGTATTTATAAAAACAACAAGCTGAAAAAGAGCCTGAATGAGTTGAACAACAAAGATATCAAAGCGTATTTTAGTTTTAACACAGCGCATAATAAAACGATATACATTAAAGTAGGGATCTCAACGGTAAGTATAGAAGGGGCAAAAAAGAACCTGGATGCTGAAGGTAGTCTGCTTGACTTTGAACAGGCGAAGAAAGCTGCTCATGATCTTTGGCAAAAAGAACTCTCAAAAGTAGAAGCAAAAAGCTCCAGACCGGATGTATTAACCACATTTTATTCAGCACTTTACCACGCATTGGTAGTACCGAATGTTAATATGGATGTCGACGGCTTTTACCGTGGTATGGATAATAGGATCCACCATGCTGACGGCTTTACTTATTATAATGTTTTTTCTTTATGGGATACCTTCAGGGCTGCTCATCCCTTGTATACCATTATTGAACAGGCCAGAACACTTGATTTTCTGAAGACATTTATAGCCATGTACCTTGATGGCGGCAGGCTTCCAATGTGGGAATTTGCATGTAATGAAACTGACTGCATGATAGGCTATCATGCAGTCCCCGTCATCACGGATGCCGTTGTAAAAGGAATAACTGGCTTCGACATGAACATTGCACTCGAAGCCATGAAGCATAGCGCTACCGAAAAAAAATACGGTATCCGTAATTATATGGAACAGGGTTATCTGACTACAGAAGATCAGAATTTCTCAGTGTCCCGGACACTCGAGTATGCTTATGACGACTGGTGTATAGCACGCCTTGCCCAGATACTGAAAAAAGATCAGGATTACACTGATTATATCAAAAGAGCACAGTATTATAAAAATCTGTACGACAGTAACACCGGGTTCTTCAGACCTATGGAAAACGATAAATGGCTCTCTCCGTTTAATCCGTTTGAGGTTAACAGAAGAGCATATTGTGAGGCCAATGCATGGCAATACACTTTTTTTGTGCCACAGGACATCAGCGGATTGATTAAACTGATGGGAGGTAATGAAGCATTTATAAAAAAGCTTGACGGGTTGTTTACAGTTGAGCCTAAATTGAGTGGCTTCAGCCAGCCTGACATTTCCGGAATGATAGGTCAGTATGCACATGGCAATGAGCCGAGTCATAACTTTGCTTACCTGTTCAGCTTCGCCGGAAAAGCATGGAAAACCCAGCAGATGGTGCGACGTATCATGGATGAATTATACAGTCCCAGACCCGATGGCCTGTGCGGCAATGAAGATTGTGGTCAAATGAGTTCATGGTATGTACTGAGTGCCATGGGATTCTATTCTGTGACACCGGGTTTGCCTTACTATGTGATAGGCAGTCCTGTTCTGGACGAAGTCACCATTCATCTCGAAAATGGTAAAGACTTTACTGTAAAAACCTCTGATAACGGTTCGAAAAATATCTATATCAATAATGCCAGGCTGAACAGTGCAGTCTACAATAGATCATGGCTTAGCCACGATGACATCATGAAAGGAGGCATACTGGAATTTGATATGTCACCACAAAAAAACGAAGCATGGGGAAATAAGGATGTTCCGGTAAGTGATATTTCAAAATAAGTAAAACATATCGGACTAAAAAGATTATCTGAATAGTATCATTAACCGCTGCAGAAATTAATTTAATATACCTCAATCAACGAAAATCATGGCAAATCTTTAGGATTGGCACAAAATAAAATTGCTAATTTTATACCAATCAATTTCATCCTATGAAAAAGCTCATTCTGATATTTAATTGCATAGTTGTGTCTGTTACTTGTTTATATAGTCAGCAGATAGATTACACATCATATGTGGACCCTTTTATTGGCACAGGCGGTCACGGGCATACCTATCCGGGTGCCACCGTACCTTTTGGCATGGTACAACTCAGCCCAGATACACGCCTAAGCGGGTGGGACGGATGTTCTGCCTACCATTATTCCGATACGGTAATTTATGGGTTTTCCCATACGCATCTGAGCGGGACAGGATGTTCCGACTATGGTGATCTGCTTTTCATGCCGATACAAGGGAATCCTTCTCCCGACAAAAAGGTGTATTCATCACCTTTCAGCCATAAAACCGAAAAAGCTTCACCGGGTTATTACGCTGTAAAGCTGAAGAAAAGTAATATTGAGGTAGAACTTACAGCTACAACAAGGGTAGGCTTTCACAAGTATACTGTTAATTCTGATGGGAAAGTCAGCATTATTCTTGACCTGACTCACAGAGATAAAGTACTGGATTCCTACGTGAAGGTGGTCAGCAAAACACGTATTGAAGGATACCGGATCAGCGAGGCCTGGGCAAAGGACCAACATATCTACTTTGTGGCAGAATTCTCAAAACCTATGGATGAATATGGAATTTATCAGAAAGATGCTCTTACTAAGAAAATCAGTGAAGCCAAAGGTGTAAATGTAAAAGCTTACTTCAGTTTTAAAAGTGTTACGGGTGATATCATTTATCTGAAAGTGGGGATCTCAGCGGTAAGCATTGATGGTGCCAGAAAAAACCTTGAAAAGGAACTGAATCACTGGGATTTTGAAAAAGTGAAGAACGATGCGAAGGATTTATGGAATAAAGAACTTGGCAAAATTGAAGCAAAAACTTCGGGACTGAGCCTTCTGAAAACATTTTATACAGCCCTGTATCATACGATGATAGTTCCTAATGTAAATATGGATGTTGACAGCATGTACCGCGGCAGAGACAGCAACATTCACAAAGCAGTGGGATTTACCAATTACCAGGTTTTTTCGCTATGGGATACTTTCAGGGCATTACATCCCCTCTATACGATTATTGACCAGAAAAGAACTCTTGATTTCATCAATACATTTCTTGTCCAGTACGAGCAGGGAGGCAGACTGCCTGTTTGGGAACTTGCGTCCAACGAAACCGATTGTATGATCGGTTATCATTCAGTTTCCGTTATTACCGATGCCGCAGTTAAAGGTATCAGGAACTTCGATATGAATAAAGCACTCGAGGCCATGAAAAAAAGCGCAGTGTGGAATCATTACGGGCTTCCTTCATATATGGAACATGGGTATATTTCAACAGAAGATAACAATGAATCAGTTTCAAAAACGCTGGAATATGCTTATGACGATTGGTGCATAGCCACTTTTGCAAGGATGCTACAAAAAAATGAAGATTATACAACCTATATTGAAAGAGCGCAGAATTATAAAAATTTATTTGACACAGAAACAGGTTTCATGCGCCCGAAAACAAACGGTAACTGGCTTTCACCTTTTATTCCCAGGGAAGTAAATAATAATTATACAGAAGCAAATGCCTGGCAGTATACATTTTTCGTTCCCCAGGATATCAGTGGTTTGATCGGTCTGATGGGAGGAAAAGAAAAATTTGACAGAAAGTTAGATGAGCTTTTTACTACCAGCGACAATATGACAGGCAGGGAGCAGGTTGACATTACCGGGTTGATCGGACAGTATGCACATGGCAATGAACCAAGCCACCACATGGCTTATTTGTACAGTTTTGCCGGATATCCCTGGAAAACTCAATCCATGGTCCACCGCATCTGCAATGAATTCTATAAACCATCACCCGACGGATTAATTGGCAATGAAGACTGCGGACAGATGAGTGCTTGGTTTATTCTCAGTGCTATAGGATTTTATCCTGTCACCCCCGGTTTGCCCTATTACACCATTGGCAGCCCTATGTTCGAAGAAGTTAAGATCCATACCGAAAATGGCAATACCTTTACTATCAGGGCAAAAGATATTTCAGTCAGTAACTTCTATATCAGCAAAGCAGCACTTAACGGAGAAATATATAATAAGTCATACATCAGTCATGATGATATTATGAAAGGCGGGACCATCGAGTTTGAGATGAATCCTGTAAGTAATAAATCGTGGGGAATAAAAGAAAATGATATACCGCTTAGCTCTATCAGCGATAACCACATAGCAGTCGTACCGGTTATTACACCCAAAGGTCTGCCTTTTAATACCAGCTTGGAAATCAGAATAATGTCTTCACAAACCGATGATAAAATATTTTACGAAGTCGGTGAAAAAGGAGTCAATACTGTTCCCACGCTTTTTAAAACTCCATTTGTAATAGATAGCAGTAAAACCATTTATGCATATACAGTAAACAATGCAGGGCAATATAGCAAAACTGTAAAAGCTGTTTTCACAAAGAATCTGCATCCCAACTGGAAAGTAAATTTAAAAAGCAAATATAACAGCCAATATACAGCAGGAGGAGATGATGCCATCATCAATGCTCATACAGCAGGTACTGACTGGAAAAGAGGCGGGTGGCAGGGATACCAGGGACAGGATTTTGAAGCTGTTATTGATATGAACGAAACCCGGAATGTAAAACAAATAAGTGCTGATTTCCTTCAGGATGTTAATGCGTGGATCATGATGCCTAAAACCGTTACGTTTAGTTTCTCACTGGAAGGGTCAGTATTTACCAACCCGGTAGAAATAAAAAATACGGTTGCCGATAATGATCTCAATATTCAGACAAAAGAATTTTCACAAAATATAGCACCTGTAAAAGCCAGGTTTGTAAAAATAAAAGCTGTCAACTATGGCAAAATGCCTTCCTGGCATGAGAGCAAAGGAGAAAATGGATGGATATTTATCGACAGAGTCAATATTGAATTAAAACAGAAAATCAGAAAACCATGACACCATTGACCTTTGTCCTTTTGATTTTATTCATTATCTCTGAATCACCAGTTTTCTTGTAACTATCCCTTTTTTACTATGTATCGTAACAAGATAAATTCCGTCAGGCAGATTGTCAGTACTTACTACAGCAGTGTTCAAATCCATTATTTCAGAACGGAATATTTCCTTGCCGGTGATATCTGAAATTGCCAGCTGCGAATTTTCGTTATCCCCTGTATTGACATAAACCCGGTTACTGCCTGGATTTGGATAAATATTTATGTTTAATGTGTTGACCTCCCTAACACCGGTTAGCCGTGACGGGGCAAAAAGACTGTCGAGAGAAAAGATCATCGGGTCATTAAGGTAGGCGCAGCGTCCATTCTTATAAACAGCTAATTTCAAAACCCTGCTTTCAGGCAATACCTGCATCTGCTGAATATTATACCCAGTATTTCTGGAGTGGTTCCTCATAATTTCCCAGTTTTGTTCAGAACCTATACCCGTGCCATTTCCCATAACCGAAACTACCGAATTATATCTGCTACAGAAATTATACGCATTATTTCGCGCAATAGCATCATTTGCAGCATAGAGGTTATCACCGGGAATGCTGTCGGCAAAAGAATTGGTGCGGAATGTAAATTTGGGTACAGCCGGTGAAAGCTCAGCTACCATGGCAATAAGACTGTCAGCTCCCGCTGTTGAAGAAGCAGAAGTTGTCACGATATAAGTACCTGCATAGCCCTGGGTATGGTCAGTCAGTACCGAACGTATGTCGTTGACATCCTGTACTCCATCCTGATTATAATCCTTTTTCTCAAGGGCTTTTCTAATGGAAAACCATATCGGTTCATATTGCTGTCCGAAAGTAGGTGTATTATTCAGGTTGAGAACGTGTTGAAAAGCACTCAACCCACTGTTATTCGTTCCTGATAATGCTGAAATCTGTCCTGCAAAGCCGATCAGCAGCCAGGGCTGTTCATCTGGTTCTGAGGGCAGGCTTACCACCATCACCTGGTTATTGTTCAGATATTGATCAATATCCCAGTCAAGGTGTCGGG
>Ga0114951_10000957_pt1 | contig 38001 bp, 31 predicted proteins | sample AM7aDNAmetaG_FD_88677 | JGI IMG/M metagenome (GOLD analysis project Ga0114951, IMG submission 88677) | Freshwater microbial communities from Finland to study Microbial Dark Matter (Phase II) - AM7a DNA metaG | ecosystem: Environmental > Aquatic > Freshwater > Lake | place: Finland: Lake Alinen... | reverse complement strand
GCTCTGATATGGTTTGGTTAGAACTACCATTATCGGAAGTTTCCATTGATAGACTTTGCCTTTTATTATATTTTTATCAAACACCTTTTGTTAATATCATAGGTCGCAACTTAAATTAATTATAAGAACAATCTGGAGGAACTTATCAAAAACAGAACGGAAGAATTAATGCAAAGTGAAGGTAAATACGGCATGTTGATAGACTCTGCATATGAATCTATTATTATAGCACAGGACGGTCTGTTTAAACTTGTTAATCCTGCAGCGGTCAGCTTATTTGAGTTGAGTTCTAAAGAGGAAATTGTTGGCAGGGAATTCCCTGAATTTATCCACCCTGATGACAGAAACATGGTAGTTAACAATTACCAGCGCCGGATTGCAAAAAAATCAGTACCTGACCGTTATCATTTCAGAGTTATTGGACACCGCGGAAATGTGAAGTGGGTTGAAATAAATGGAACCTGTATCGAATGGCAAGGCAATCCGGCCACTTTGAATTTCCTTACCGATATTACGGAACAAAAGCAGGCAGAAGAAAAATTATTTCATAGTAAATATACTCTTGCCGAAGCAGAACGCATTGGGAACACTGGAAACTGGGATTACAACTTTGCAACTGATACCTCTGAATGGTCAGATAATATGTACCGAATATTAGATGTAGAAAAGGGGACACCTATTGGTGATGCATTTAACTATTTAATTGAAAATGTAATTCATCCTGATGACAGAGATAGAATTATTGCAACCTATTTTAATCCTTTACCCGGCAAACACGCATATAATGATGAATGCCGGATCATTAGAAAAGACGGTAGCATAAGACATATCCAAATCCTTGCTGAGATCATTTTAGATGAAAATGAGAATCCTCTAAGTATTATCGGTATAGCAAAGGATATAACTGAGAGGAAAGAATCGGAAGCAGCAATTAACAATGCACTAAAAGAATTGAAAAAAAGTCAGAGAATTGCTCAACTGGGCAATTGGAAATTAGACCTGACCACTAATATTTTTACTGCCTCTGAAGAAGCACTAAGGTTATTTGGATTCCCTGTGGACAGTCATCCGGAATTTAAAGATATTTCGGAGTGCATTTATGCGGAAGACCACGAATTGTCGATGAATACACTGAAGAACGCCTTGCAAACAGGAGAAAGCTATTCAATAGAATTAAGGATAGTGAGGAAAGATAACGGAGATATCAGAAATATACAGTCAATTGGAGAAGTGCAGTTTGATAATCAACAGAAGCCCATTGCCATTTTTGGTACCAATCAAGATATAACTGAACGGAAACTAGCCGAATATAAGGTGCTACAGACTCGTCAAAATTATGAAGCTTTCTTTAACACTATAGATGAATTTCTTTTTGTGCTTGATGAGCAAGGAAATATTATTTACACTAATAATACTGTCATCGATCGTCTTGGCTATACGCAGAGAGAACTTGAAGGGCAATCAATTCTTATGATACACCCACCAGAGTTCCGCAAAGAAGCAGAAAAAATTATTTTTGAAATGCTGGGAGGAAAAACCGAGTTTTGTCCTGTTCCAATTATAACAAAATCAGGCATCCAAATCCCTGTAGAAACTCGGGTAAATCATGGAATATGGGATAATAAACCGGTAATTTTCGGCGTTACCAAAGATATTTCAGAGGTTAAATTTTCAGAAGAAAAGTTTTCAAAAGTATTTTATCTGAATCCATCTGCCTGTGGTTTAACTGATTTACTTACCGGTGAATATATTGAAGTCAACGATGCGTTTTACAAGCTGCTTGGCTTTAATAAGAATGAAGTTATTGGAAGGACGCCTGTTGAATTAGGTATTTTTACAAAGGAAGGTCAGGATGCATTATTGCTCAAAATAAGAGAAAACAGCCAGACAAATAATGTTGAAGCTACTTTGACAGCAAAAAACGGTGATATAAAAAATGTTATTCTAGCTTCAGAAAATATCAGAGTTCAGGATAAAATATACAGATACACCGTTGTGCATGACATGACGGAGCAGAGGATAGCAGAACTATTACGAAACCAGCAACTATTCTTCACTACAGCGTTAAATAAAATCGCAGAAATTATTATTGCCAATGAAAATCCTGACTATATACTGGATAGCACGAACCGGATTATAGGTGAAACACTTCAGGCAGACCGGGTCTTAATTTATGATATATCCTTTGACAAGAATAGCATCACCGGTTTATGTGAGTGGTTAAGGATTGAACACCCTGATATTGAGTCCAGATTAGGCAGATACAATAGTATGGATATGTTTCGGACTTCCTTTGCAGAAATAATGAATACTCATAAATACCTTGAAAGTCATTTCAACTCTGTTAATAAGTATTTTACAGTAAACGGAGCAGATCAAATTCTTCATAAAGATCTGAATATTAAAAGTTTATTATGGTATCCTTTTGCATTCAATGAGCATGGATACTATTTATTTACCATAAATCACATTCTGGAACAAAGAAACTGGGCTCAGGAAGAAATTGATTTTCTGGAATCTGTAGCAAACTTGGTTAATCTTGCACTGATGAAAATCAGGTTTATTAATGAAAGGCAACAGGCCGAAAAGATGCTGATTGAATCAAAAGAAAGTTCACTTATCAACCAGATGAAACCTCATTTTATTTTCAATACGCTGACGGCCATTCTAAGCTATATTTACAGCAATTCACCCCGAGAAGCCAACCAGTATATTTCAAGTTTTGCTTCCTTGATGAGGATATATCTGACAAACTCCCAAAATGAATTTATCACCATTAAAGAAGAAATTACCGGAATAAAATATTATCTTGAACTACAGAAATTAAGGTACTATGACAAGTTCGATTATTCAGTGTCATATGATAATAATGAAGAATTTGCATCTATGAATATCCCACCCATGCTGACCCAACCTCTTGTTGAAAATGCAATAGAACATGGGATACAGAATAAACGGAGCAAGGGTAATATAAATATTTCGTTTTCGCTATCGGATCAGTATATTCTGATCACTGTTGAAGATGACGGACCAGGAGTTGAATTTACAAAAAATCTAAAGAAAACCGATAAACACTTATCGGCCTCCACTTCAATTATTAAAGAAAGGCTTAAATGGCTCAATAAAAAATATTCCCAAAAAATTACCTACGAAATAAGTGATATTTATAAAGATGGTGAAATAGCCGGAACTCTGGCAAAAATGCTAATTCCATTCACTATATAAAAATAACTTGTTATTACTCAGCAACAACAGACACCTCCTCATTTTCCTCATCAAAATTAAAAAGAACAAGCTGATTGTCTCCAATATCTGTAATTATGGGAAATTCCTTTTCATACCTGATCAGGTACTCTTTTATTGCCGATTTTATCAGTTTGTTTGGAGTTGAGCAACGCCTCTTACAATATACTTCAATAATTTCCTTTTGCTTTTGAGATAATTTCAGGTTGAATTTATAATACTTTACTTTCTTGCTCTTTTTTCTTTTCGTCAGGCTTTTCTTCATAATTGAATTTATATAATGCAATATTTTAAACTATTACCAAAGTTAGTATGTTAAAGAAGAGTCAAATGATATACTACAAAGAAATTTATTCACATAAAGATGTTATTAGTTTATGGCTAATTTTTTTCAAATCATCCGGCAAAAACAGAAAATAAATGTCCCAGACACAAGCTTTTAATCGTATGAAAGTATGACTAATTATACAATCCTTAAGACCTCTAAAAGAATGATTCATAATCAGTACCTTACAAATTAATTCATTATTGTTCCGCGTCCGATCTGCCTTCCAGAGCTAACCTTATCCACCATATTTAACAATTTTATTAATATCCGATTCAATCGGGTTACATTTTTTAATTGCATGTAATCAAATCAAATAAAATTTTAGCAATTTCTTCATTATTCTGATTTTCTTTATATTACATGAAATATATTAATATTTCACAATTAATTTCATTGATATTTTAACTATTTTATTACTTTTGCATTTATTAGATGGTTAAATAATTCTATAATTAAGCAAGTTGAATTTTATATTTTTTATGTACTTAGCATCGATAAACATTCCATGAAAAATAAATATATTGATCTGATTGAGCAGACTTTCGAGTTCCCTCAGGAAGAGTTTCAGGTGATTGATAATGAGTTGTACTTTCATAACATCTGCCTTACCGATATCATCAAGCAATACGGAACTCCTCTTAAAATATCCTATCTGCCCAAGATCAGTACACAGATACAAAGGGCAAAAAGAATATTCAATGTTGCAATGGCAAAGTCGGATTACAATGGTGATTATCATTATTGTTATTGCACTAAAAGTTCCCACTTCTCTTTTGTTCTGGAAGAAGTACTGAAAAACGATGTCAATCTGGAAACCTCTTCATCTTTCGATATCGACATCATTGACACACTGATTGAGCAGGGGCTAATAAATAAAGATATTTTTATTATTTGCAACGGATTTAAAAGGCCTCAGTATATTGAGAACATCATCAGCCTGATCAACAGGGGTTATGAGAACACGGTTCCTATCATCGACAACCTGTTCGAACTGGATAAATTCATCGAAAATACGATCAACAAATTTAAAATCGGTATTCGTATCGCCTCCGAAGAAGAACCCAAGTTTGAATTTTACACATCCCGTCTGGGCATCAGATACAACGACATTGTTCCGTATTATCTTTCAAGCATTAAAAACAACCCTAAAGTGGAGTTGAAAATGCTGCATTTTTTTATCAATACAGGAATCAAAGACAGTGCTTATTACTGGAACGAATTGTCGAAGGCCGTCAATGTGTACTGCGACCTGAAAAAAGTGTGTCCGGAAATTGACTCTTTGAATATCGGTGGCGGATTCCCAATTAAAAACTCACTGAGTTTTGACTACGACTATTCATATATGGCAGAAGAGATCATGTCGCAGATCAAGCTTATATGCGAAAGGAACGATGTTCCCGAACCCAATGTCTTTACAGAATTCGGTTCATATACAGTAGGAGAAAGCGGAGCTGTTCTGTACTCTATAATCGACCAGAAACAACAGAACGACAGAGAGTTGTGGAATATGATCGACAGTTCATTCATGACCACACTCCCTGACACCTGGGCAATTAACCAGAGATTCATCCTTCTGGCCGTTAATCATTGGGATTTTGAATATGAAAGGGTATTTTTGGGCGGTTTGACATGCGACAGCCAAGATTATTACAATTCGGAAGAACATGCTAATGCCGTATTTCTTCCAAAAATCAAAAGCAGTGATGAGCCACTGTACATCGGTTTATTCCATACAGGTGCTTACCAGGAGTCCATTGGCGGGTATGGAGGCATCCAGCACTGCCTTATTCCGGCACCGAAACATATCATTATTGATAAGGATGAAGACGGGGAATTTATCACGAAACTGTTCGCCAAAGAACAAAGCTACAAGCCTATGTTAAAAATACTTGGCTATTTGTAACAGCTCTTTCCTCTAATTTGATTATTTTTGCCGGCATATTCCTAAATACTCTTTATGATCAATTACGGTGGTATCCCTGAAGAATACACCCAACTGCAAAATGCAGTGATTGTTGTACTTCCTGTCCCCTACGATGGTACAAGCACATGGATAAAAGGTTCTGACAAAGGTCCGGATGCTATACTTGATGCCTCCTGTAATGTTGAGCTTTATGATATAGATACTGATTCTGAAGTATATACAACAGGGATTCATACCGCTTCACCCGTGACAGTAAGCTCAAGTCCGGAAAAAATGGCCGAAAGCGTTTACAATAAAGCGAAAGAATACCTGGGCCAGGATAAATTTTTAGTTACTATAGGCGGAGAACATTCTATAAGTATAGGTCTTTTCAAAGCTTTCTCAGAAAAATTCAGCAAGCTGACCATACTGCAGATTGACGCTCACAGTGACCTCCGGCAAGAGTATGAAGGTTCCAAATTCAATCATGCATGCGCTATGGCAAGGGCCAGAGAGTTCTGCCCTATTGTTCAGGTTGGCATACGGAGCATGGATGTTTCCGAAAAACCATACCTTGACCCCAACAAAGTATTTTCCGCAGAAAAGATTCATAAAAAACAGGTCAGCACGACTGATATCATTGACCAGCTATCCGAAAATGTTTACCTGACCATCGACCTTGACGGGTTTGACCCTTCAGTTATCCCCTCGACAGGAACGCCAGAACCCGGGGGTTTGTCGTGGTACGAGGTCACGGATCTTATTGCCGGAGTAAATGAAGTAAGAAATATTGTAGGCTTCGACGTGGTTGAACTTTGCCCTAATATAAATGAAAAATCCTCTGATTTTATTGCTGCAAAATTAATTTACAAAATATTAAGTTATAAATTTTCAAAGAAATAAACATGAAAAAAACCGACCTTTTAAAAGATCCTGTAAAACATATTGATATTAAAGCATTCGATGCCAGGCCCATCATTGATTCGATGCGCGATATGTCATTCACTTCAAGGGACACCGCAATAGCTGCCGACATTTACAACCTGATGTTAAAGGACCATGACTGCACCATTATGCTTACCCTTGCAGGCAGCACCAGTGCCGGTGGTTGCATGCAGATATACGTGGATATGGTTAAGAATAACATGATTGATGTTATTATTGCGACCGGTGCATCCATTGTCGACATGGATTTTTTCGAAGCTTTAGGATATAAACATTACAAAGGATCACCCGATGTCAACGACAAAGTTCTCAGGGATCTTTATATCGATCGTATCTACGATACCTACATAGATGAAGAACAGCTGCAGGATTGCGATATGACCGTTAATAAAATTGCCAATACACTTGAGCGCAGGCCATATTCGTCAAGGGAATTCATTTATGAAATGGGCAAGTATTTATCTGTGAATTCTGTTAAAAAAGATTCACTGATACAGGTTGCCTACGAACACAACGTTCCGATCTTTTGTCCCGCATTTACTGACAGCAGTGCCGGTTTCGGACTTGTAAAACATCAATGGGATAACCCGGATGAACATTTATCTATTGACTCAGTCAAAGATTTTTTGGAGCTTACAAAAATAAAGATGAAAGCAAAATCCACAGGTTTATTTATGATCGGTGGCGGTGTCCCCAAGAATTTCACCCAGGATACTGTAATCTGCGCCGAAATGCTGGGTTTCGATGTGCCAATGCATCAGTATGCCATTCAGATCACTGTTGCCGATGTCAGGGATGGTGCCTGCTCCAGTTCAACACTGAAAGAAGCTTCCTCCTGGGGAAAAGTGGAAACCATTTACGAAAAAATGGTATACGCCGAAGCAACATCGGTATTGCCCCTGATCAGCAGTTATCTGTATCATTCAGGATACTGGAAGAGCCGGCCCAAAAGAGAATGGACTAAAATATTCTGATAAAGACCACGGCTGAATATCTTTAATTTCAAACTTAACCCTGTTTTATGAAAAAACTTATGTCGTTTTTTTTCTTTATTATTTTTCCGGTACTCATTTTTGGACAGGGCCTTCCACACAAACAAGGTGCTGAATGGTGCTCGTATAAAAAATCTCATGCTATCAGAAAGCGATCCAATATGACGAAAAACATCAATTATCCATTACATCAGTTTGATGTTCTCAACTATAAGCTCAGCTTTGATCTTTACCACTGCTATTATCCTCCCTACCCTCATGATTATACGGCTGTAAATATTGTCAGAATAAAAATTGACAGTACCCTGAGCAGTATTCAGCTCGATGCTGACAATAGTTCGCTGGTGATTACATCAATAGAAAATTCAGGATTTTCATTTTCTCACAGCAATAATATCCTGACCATTAACCTGGACAGGGTATATAATCCCGGCGAAATGCTGGAAATAGGAATTCATTACAGACATAATAATATTGAGGACGGAGGGTTTTACGCCCGCGACGGATTTGTTTTTACTGATGCCGAACCTGAAGGTGCACGTCTTTGGTTCCCATGCTGGGATAAACCTTCGGATAAGGCAACTCTTGACCTGACTGCAAGGGTTCCCGGTGATGTTCTTTTAGGCTCCAATGGCAGACTCGCCGATTCACTGAAGACAGGAGACACTATATATTACCATTGGATCAGCAGGGACCCTATGGCAACATATCTCATGACAATGACATCCAAAAAAGGATATCTGCTTAAGATCAGAAACTGGATAAATCATGAGGATGGCTCACTGACACCTTTTCGTTATTATTATAACCAGGGTGAAAATTCACAGTTAGTTCAGAATGTCATTGACACAATAGCGGATTATTTTCAGTTGCTTTTCGGCACACATCCTTTTGAAAAGAATGGTTTTGCGACACTTAACGATGAATTTGTCTGGGGAGGCATGGAAAATCAGACACTTACCAGTTTATGCAATAATTGCTGGGATCCATACACTGCCATTCATGAATTTGCCCACCAGTGGTTTGGCGATATGATAACATGCTCTACATGGGCAGACCTCTGGCTTAACGAAGGATTTGCAACATATATGGAAGCCATTGCTGATGAATGGTACAGCGGACACGGAGCTTACATGGACGATATAAAGACCAATGCTAGGAAATACCGCGAAAATAATCCCGGATGGGCTATCTCTCCTGACAGTTGGGCTGTTCAGGTTCCGTCAAACGATACATTGTTTAGCTATTATATTACATATCTGAAAGGTTCCTGCGTACTCCACATGCTAAGATATACCGTTGGCGACAGTCTGTTTTTTAACACTCTGCACAGTTACGCCACCGACACCAGCTTCAGGTTCAAATCAGTTCAGATCAGCGATTTTGCCAATAAAGTCAGTTCCGTTTGCGGAGAAAATTATCACTGGTTTTTCGACGAATGGCTGAAGCAGCCCAACCATCCGGTATATAATAACATTTACTGCATTACTAACTATGGAAATAATTTCTGGCAGATCGATTTCACCGCGAAACAAATACAAACAAACGCACCATTTTTCTCTATGCCCCTCGAATTTAAAGTCAGGTTCTCCGATAACAGCGATACTTTGCTCAGGGTAATGAATAATCAGAATAATCAGATATTTAATCTTTATTTCGATAAACAACCGGTTGAACTCACTTTTGACCCGGACAGCAACATTGTTCTGAAAGAAGGATATACGACACTCGATATCAGCCATCGTGACAGGGAAATCAATAACAGTATGGAAATTTATCCTAATCCGGTGAAAGATTTTGCTAATATCAATTTATTTCTTGCTGAAAGCGGGAACACACGTTTATCGGTTCATGATATAAGCGGACAGGAAATTATGGTGATTAAAAATGAATATGTTACTAAGGGGAAATACCGCGTCCCTTTAAGAACGGAAAATTTAAGCAAAGGAATTTACTTTCTGAGGCTGGAAACAGTTAACTATATAAAAACGTTGAAATTAGTAGCTACAGGGGAATAAAAAAAGGGTAAGCTACTTATATCGCACCGCTCAACCATCTACCCTTGCTGCCTTCCGACCCTGGGGGAGTTCAACGGGAGCTGGTCGTATAAGACTTACCCGTTGCAAATTTACAAAATTTCCTGCTCTGCTGACAATAATTTATTTTTTTTATTCAGTTAAATTAATGACACCTGTTACATCTATTTCTAACAGTTTTTTTTTGCCGGAAGCACTATACCCATCTGAAAAATTGATTAATCTACAGTGATGGTATATAAAATCTCCATGCGCAATACCAATCATCGGGATGATTATCAGGCGGACAGGCTATACATTCTGTTCTAATATCAGAATCGATAGTCTCAGCAAAAGTGGTATATTCTACCAGACCGCCTGACTTGCACGGATAGTCCGCTAATCCCTTCCTGTTTCTTGCAGCCTGCACCCTGCATTTTTTCATTCTGAATACGAAACTGTCTTGCTGTTCATCAGTTATTTCCTGCTCATTAATAAAAGCATACAACCTCTGTTCAAGCGCTTTTTTCAGGCCCTCCAGCCCTGCCTTTCCCTCCATTCGGAGCATAGCCTTGATACTCTTCGCTTCGATAGGTGAGAATTGTGCCCAGCAACTGTCATTACAACGTTTGGCATCATTCATCCCCCGACTGAATTCAACAGCCTGAAACCATAATCCATCTGTCGCAAGCCAGTTTACAGCCATAGTATCACGGACAGCCTCCAGCTTTTCTTCAGGCAAGGAAGCAAGGGCTTCATCAATATTGAATCCTGCAATCTTTGAGAACCTTTCAATTTGTAATGCGAGGCTTTTATTCCAGACTTCATTTAAAAGTGTACAGGCTTTCTCATCCCCGATCTGTCGTCTCACTTCCGAAAACCATAATACATGATGGATGAATGACCTGTGGAGGAAGTCATACAATAAATCAAGGGTTTCTTTATTTTTCATATCTGCGTTTTAAAATCTATTTAAATCCCTTTAAACGTCTTGCAGCAATTGCCAGTTGTCCCAGTGCCAGCCCGCCGTCATTTGAAGGCACCCTGGTATGACTGAATACTTCAAATTCACATTCTTTCAGTCTGTTTTCCGTATTTTCGAGCAGGTAAAGGTTCTGAAAAACACCTCCCGACAACACCACTTTATTGAGTCCTGATTTCTTTCTGATCATTTTTACGATTTCCAGGACAGCCGCAATTAATGTATTTTGAAACCTGGCTGCAATGACTGATTTTCCCTTCAGTTCGGTCACATCATTCACTATTTCCCTGATAGTCTGATCAAAATGGAGTGTTTCCTTTACTTCGAAAGGGTATGCCGTATTTACAGAATGATCGGCTATGGCTTCAAGAAGCATTGGAGCTTCAGCTTCAAAGCGGTTAGTATAACATATTCCGGATATAGCGGCAACGGCATCGAATAAACGCCCTGCACCGGATGTAAGAGGACAATTCATTTTTTTGTCAATAGCATGCATAAGCAGTTTAATCCTATCAAGGGGAACAGCTTTTAACAGGGGAATATCAAGTGCCAGGAGTTCATTACCGTAAACCCTGTATAAATAAGATACTGCCATCCGCCAGGGTTCATCAGCTGCTTTATCTCCTCCCGGAAGAGGAATGTAATCAAAATGAGTAACTCGATCGTATCCTTCAAAGTCACATATTAAAAATTCACTACCCCATGTGTTTCCGTCATCGCCATATCCTGTTCCATCCAGGCTTACACCGATCACTTTCTCATCCAGTCCATTTTCGGCCATACAAGAAGCTACATGAGCATGATGGTGTTGTACACTGATAATACCTTCACCACCTTTACCGGTTGCATACCCTGTACTCATGTAATCGGGGTGCATATCACAGGCATAATATGCCGGGTTGACTCTGAGTAGTTTTTTAAATTTTTCAGCCGTTTCCTTGTAAAAAGCAAAGGTTTCCAAATTCTTCAGATCACCGATATGCTGGCTCATGACTGCACTTTTACCTTTGCCATAGCAAAAACAGTTTTTAAGTTCTGCGCCTGCTGCAAAGATCCCGTCAGCATTGAATTCAAGACCAATCATATCCGGCACATAACCTCTCGATCGCCGGATGATCCTTTCTCTGTTATTGGCTGAAAAAACAACGGAGTCGTCAGTTCTGTTATAAATTTCACGATTATAAATCAGCAAAGCATCCGATAAGGGACCGAGTTTAGCGGATGCTTCCTCATTATCTATCACAATAGGTTCATCTGAAATATTTCCACTCGTCAGGACAATGGCGTCTGTTTTCAGGTGTTCAAATAACAGGTGATGAAAAGGCATATAAGGCAGCATCACGCCTAAAGTATCCAGTCCGGCACTTACTTCACCGCATACCGATGATCCGGGTTTTTGTTTCAGCAAAACAACAGGTCGCTTCCATGACACGATCAACTGCTTCTGATGTTCGTCTGCAATGCAATTTTCATTTATTCTTTCCAGTGAAGAAAACATGACTGCAAAAGGTTTGGCTTCACGGGTTTTAAGTTCCCTCATCCTTTTCACTGCATTGCTGTTCATGGCATCACAGGCCAGATGAAAACCTCCGAGTCCTTTCATGGCAATAATTTTCCCATCAGATATCATTGATGAACATTTACTGAGGATGAAGTTTATATCCTTAACTGATTCTCCGTCGAGCATCAATTCGTATTCGGGACCACATTGGCTACAGGCAACAGGCTGAGCATGAAAGCGGCGGTCGCCCACATCAGTGTATTCCCCGGAACATTTATCACACATGGCAAAAACCTTCATGCTCGTCTTTTCCCTGTCGTATGGAAGGTCTTCAATAATAGTGAACCTCGGTCCACAATTGGTACAGTTTATAAAGGGGTAGTTTAACCGGTGGGTTTGAGTTTTCATGTCGGTCAGGCAATCGCTGCAAACAGCTATATCCGGGCTGATGCCGGTAATCTCATCGGAAATATTCCGGCTGGAAATAATTTCAAACGAGTTGTCATTAAAATCAAATGCTTCATCACTGACAATGATTTCATCAATATGGGATGCCTGCGGTGCTTCCGTTCTCAACAGGTATAAAAAAAGCTGCATCACATTTTCCGGTGCAATAGCTAAAATATGAACCCCATCGTTGCTATTCTCAACGTTACCGCTTATTTTCAACTGATGTGCAAGTCTATATACAAAAGGCCGGAATCCTACGCCCTGTACAAGCCCCTTGATATGAATTTTTTTTCTTATGCATACATAATATTTTCTTTCCTGGCTTTCCATTAGGCTGTTAAAGTATTAACAATGTATCATCCTGAATATAATTGCAAAAATAACTTTTAAATTGAAATCTTTAGAACGTTTTTAAATAATAAAATATGAATGATTTTTTTTATAAAAACATTTGGCGGTTAATTTTTTGTAGTTACATTTGCCTTAAATAGGTATATAAAATATTGAGATAAACAAACATAATAAATTTTCAACTAATTCATAATCAAAATGGCGTCACAAAAGAAAATGTTTTCGAATCAGGCCATCATGCATGAGTCGGAATTAGACAAGGACTTCGGGAGGAAGATTGCGGAAAACGCCCACGGGGAAAAGCTTTTTGGCTGTATCCAGTGCGGCAACTGCAGTTCAGCCTGTCCATTGAGTGCGTATATGGACTATACACCCCGGCAGGTAATTGCCATGGTAAGGGCCGGTTTTAAAAAAGATGTGCTTTCCAACAGAACAGTGTGGCTTTGCGCTAGCTGTTATAACTGCAGCGTTGAATGCCCAAAAAGCATCAAGATCACAGATGTGATGTATGCTCTTAAAAGGGAAGCCATTGAAAATAAAATCTACCCTAAAGGCTTTTCCGTTCCAATTCTTACCCGTTCATTTTTCAGTCTTGTAAAGCGTACCGGTCGTATCAATGAGGTATGGCTGTTATTAGACTACTACCTCCGGTTTAATATTCTGAGTTCAATCTCCTATTTACCGGTTGCAGTGAAGCTTTTCTTCACGGGCAGAATTAACCCGTTTGAAAAAGGGATGAAGGGTAAAAAAGATGTTCAGAAATTACTTCAGTCTTAAGCATATAAATAATAAGGAGAAACTATATGGAATACTTATATTATCCCGGATGTTCGCTTAAATCGTCCGGAAGAGCTTTTGAGGAATCGTTGCTGGCGGTGTTTAAATCGCTGAACATACCCCTTAAAGAAATTGAAGACTGGAACTGTTGCGGTGCAACCAGTTACATGTCAATCAATGAATGTAATGCTATCAGTCTGATTGCCAGAAATCTGGCTATAGCCGAAAAAATGGGAGGCACTGATCTGATGGCTCCTTGTGCTGCTTGTTTCATGGGTCTTACCAAAACAAAAAATTACGTGGAAACTAACCCTAAAATAAGGGAAAATGTTACTGCAGATTTGAAAAAAATCGGGTTTGAATTCGAAAATAAGATCAATGTCCGCCATCCGCTCGATATCCTTGTTAATGATATCGGTACGGATAAAATAAAAAGTCAGGTAAAAACCAATCTGAAAGACCTGAAAGTTGTTTCATACTATGGTTGTCAGCTGGTTCGTCCTTTCTCTCCGTTTGATGATCAGCGTGATCCCCAGACGATGGATCAGATCGTTAAAGCGCTGGGAGCACAAGCTATAGACTGGCCGCTGAAAACACGTTGCTGCAGCGGTACAATGACCAGTACCCTATCCGATATCGGTACAAGGATGAACTTCCTGTTACTGAAAGAAGCAAAGGAAAGAGGTGCAGATATGATCATCACCGCCTGCCCGCTATGCCAGTTCAACCTCGAATGTTTCCAGGGTAAAATTTCAAGCAAATTCGGAGAAGATGTCAAAATACCTGTTTACTACTTCACACAGTTAATGGGTCTTGCATTCGGCTTGCCGAAGAAGGAAATAGGCCTTCACCGGATGTTATCACCTTTATATTCAGTCACTAATTAATGGGAGGTAATACAATGACAAATCAAAAAGAAGAAATCAGAATAGGGTTTTATATATGCCATTGCGGTCATAATATAGGCAGCATCGTTGATTGCCCGGCTGTGGCCGAATATGCGTCAAAACTCCCTCATGTAGTTGTTTCAAAAGATTATAAATACATGTGTTCTGACCCCGGTCAGGAATTGATACAAAAAGATATCAGAGAACAAGGGCTTAACAGGATCGTTGTTGCATCATGCTCGCCCCTCCTGCACGAACCTACTTTCCGTGGCGCTACAGCCAAGGCAGGACTGAATGAGTTTTATTTCCAGATGGTCAACATCAGGGAAAACGTTTCATGGGTTCATGAAGATAAAGACCTCTCTTTAATAAAAGCTAAAGATCTTGTAAGAGCAGCCATTCACCGTGTAGCATATCACAAGGCGCTCGAAAAAAAGAAAGTTCCTGTTAACCCCGATGTTCTTATTGTCGGCGGTGGTATTGCAGGTATTTCCGCTTCCCTTACCATGGCAAACGCCGGCAAAAAGGTTTACCTCGTCGAAAAGGATGCAACCATTGGTGGCTATATGGCCAAGTTTGACAAGACCTTCCCTACCCTCGACTGTGCAGCATGTATCCTGACACCAAAAATGTCGTCTGTGCTGAAACATCCGAACATTACACTGTGGACATGGTCGGAAGTCAGCGAAGTATCCGGTTTTGTCGGTAATTATAAAGTTAAGGTTACGAAAAAACCACGTTATATTAAAGAAGAACTTTGCGTCGGCTGCCTTGCCTGTGTTGAACAGTGTACCTTTAAAGAAGGTAAATTTCCTGACGAATTTAACTTTGGACTGTCAAAGCGGAAACCCGTTTACATGCCGTTCCCGCAGGCAACACCTCAGGTTGTTGTTGTTGATGATAAAACCTGCCTTCACTTTAAAACCGGCAAATGTCCTCAGACCTGCATGAAAGCATGCGACAGAAACGCGTTTGACTTCAATCAAAAACCTGAAGTGGTTGAAATTAATGTGGGTACAGTTATCCTGACCACCGGTTTCAAACCTTTCGAGGCAAAAAGAGCTACAAATTACGGCTACGGCAAATATCCTAATGTGTTCACTTCTCTTGAAGTTGAACGGCTTGTTAATGCTTCCGGTCCGACAGAAGGTCATGTGCTGCTCAGGGACGGAAAAACACATCCGAAAAGCATTGGTATAATTCATTGTGTTGGTTCCAGAGACGATAAAACCAACAAATGGTGCTCCAAAGTTTGCTGTATGTATTCCCTGAAACTTGCACATCTGCTGAAAGAACATTCAGGTGCCGAAATATACAACTTCTATATTGATATGAGAACACCGGGTAAAGGATATGAAGAGTTTTACGATAAACTTCTCAACGAAGGTGTTCAGTTCATCCGCGGACGTGTATCCGAAGTAAACGACTGGGCAACCACCCCTGATGAAAAAGGGAAACTGATCATCCGTGCTGAGGATACACTCATTGGCAGAGTGCGCCGGATTCCTGTTGATATGGTTGTTCTGTCTGTTGGTCTTGAACCTGCTGAAGACGCTCAGGATGTGCGCAAGATGTTCAATATATCCTGTTCAAATGAAGGGTTCTTCCTTGAAAGACACCCAAAATTAGCTCCTGTAAGCACGTTTACCGATGGTATTTTTATCGCTGGTGCCTGCCAGGGGCCTAAAGACATCCCCGACAGTGTTGCCCAGGCCGGTGCTGCTGCCGCTGAAGCTCTTGCCCTCATTGACTCAGGCCACGTAGAACTTGAACCGAATACAGCCTGCATTATAGAAGACAGATGCTGCGGCTGCCAGGTTTGTATCAATATGTGTCCTTATAAAGCAATAACCTTTGACCCTGATAAGAAAAAATCAAGTGTCAACGAAGCCCTTTGTAAAGGATGCGGTACCTGTGTCGCTTCATGCGGTTCTAATGCCATTTTCCAGAACCTCTTCGAAGACGAGGAAATTATGAGTGAACTGAATGGATTACTAATTGAATAATATAAAATATAAATACAATGCAATCAACAGAACAAAAAACAGAACAATGGTCACCACGCATAGTTGCTTTTTTCTGCAACTGGTGTACTTATACTGCTTCTGACCTTGCAGGTGTTTCCCGCATGAGGTACGCGCCTTCGACCCGTGTTATACGCGTAATGTGTTCAGGCAGGATAGACCCCGAGTTCATCATGGAAGCATTTGCCAAAGGTGCCGATGGTGTTTTGATAGGTGGATGCCATCCGGGCGACTGCCACTATTCGGAAGGAAATTACAAATGTCTCAGAAGGTACAAGCTCCTTCAGAAGTATATTGAACAGATGGGTATTCCCAAAGAAAGGATGCGTCTGGAATGGATCAGTGCGGCAGAGGGTAAAAAACTTCAGGAAGTGGTGAATGAGATGACCGAAACCCTTCGTATACTCGGCCCGTCAAAAATTAAGAATGTAGTTGAAACTTTAGCAAAATAAGGAGGAATAAATAATGGCAAACGAAAAACCCAAACTGAAGCTCGCCGTTTACTGGGGAGCAGCATGCGGCGGTTGCTGCGTATCAGTCCTTGATGTTCACGAAAAATTATTTGATGTCGTAGCCAATGCTGACCTGGTGTTCTGGCCCATAGCTCTCGACTTTAAATACAAGGATGTCGAAGAGATGCCCGACCAATACATTGACGTCACTTTGTTTAACGGCGCTATCAGAAACAGCGAAAACGAACATATGGCAAAACTTCTGCGTCAGAAAACAAAGATACTGATTGCTTACGGTTCATGCGCCCATATGGGTGGTATCCCGGGTCTCGCCAACTTCACCACCAAAGAAGAAATCTTTAAAAGAGTGTATGAAGAAAGCGAATCCCTTGATAACCCCGACAAAGTAAGACCTACGCCTGAAGTTGATGTAAAAGAAGGTCATCTGCATATTCCTCATTTTTATGAAGATGTGATGACTTTGGGACAGGTTGTTGACGTAGATTACTACCTTCCCGGTTGTCCTCCTCAGACAGAACGTCTTGTTGAAGTGTTTATGGCAGTGGTAACCGGCGCAGAATTACCTCCAAAGGGTTCACTGGTAGGCGGCGCACCAAGAGTTCAATGTGATGATTGTAAACGTAAAAAATCAGAGAAAAAAGGCATTACCCGCTTTTATCGTCCATGGGAAGTCACTGATGATGGTGAAACCTGCCTCAACGAACAGGGTATCCTGTGTATGGGACCTGCCACCCGTGGTGGGTGTGGTGTCCGCTGCATAGAAGGAAATGCGCCCTGCCGCGGCTGTTACGGCCCGCTGGAAGGCATTCCCGATCCGGGTGCCAAGATGATGTCAGCTATCGCTTCTATGCTTGAAGGCAAAGAAGAAGATGAAATTGATAAAGCAATTGATACAGTTATTGACCCTGCCGGCACTTTTTACAGATTTAGTCTGCCCGGCTCAATTTTAAGGAGGAAACAAAAATGAAACAATACACTATTGATCCCGTAACCCGCCTCGAAGGCCATGGAAAAATAGAAATATTTTGTAATGATGACGGCGATGTTGAAAACGTATATTTCCAGGTTCCTGAATTAAGGGGCTTTGAGAAATTCGTCGAAGGAAGGCCCATCGAAGAAGTTTCACAGATCGTTACCAAAATATGCGGTGTGTGCCCTGGTTGTCATCACATGGCTGCAGGTAAAGCTGCCGACATGGTGTTCGGCGTTGAACCAACCCCTACAGCCAGAATGATCAGGGAACTCTTTTATTCGGCCCACTTTGTTCACAGCCATATTGCCCATTTCTACGCACTCGGTGCTCCTGACTTTGTTGTCGGGCCTACGGCTCCGAAAGCGGAACGTAACGTGCTGGGTGTTATAGCAAAAGTAGGTGCAGAAATAGGCACCGAAGTATTAAAACAAAGAAGAATTGCTCAGGAAATCCAGGCACTTTTAGGAGGCCACCAGACCCATGTGGTCATGAATGTTCCCGGCGGTGTCCGCAAAGGGCTCACAGAAGAACAGAGGAAAGATGTTCTGGCCAAAGCAAAAGGCTTTGTTGAATTCGGTAAATTCTCCATGAAAATTTTCAACGATGTCGTTCTTGCCAATAAAGATTATGTCGATATTATCGTCAATGGGCCCTATTCCCTGAAAATTCATTCGATGGGGTTGGTTGATGCCAATAACAAGGTGAATTTCTATGACGGGAAAGTCCGCGTTGTTGACACCCTCGGCAAGGAACTTCATAAATATGCTCCTGCCGATTACAGGGAATACATTGCAGAACGCGTTGAACCCTGGAGTTACCTCAAATTCCCTTACCTGAAGAAAGTAGGCTGGAAAGGATTTGTAGAAGGACAGGATTCGGGAGTTTATCAGGCTACTCCCCTGTCACGTCTGAATGCTTCCGATGGCATGGCAACCCCTATTGCTCAGGAAGAATACGAACGCATGTACTCCGTGCTCGGCGGGAAACCCGTTCATGCCACACTGGCCATGCACTGGGCCCGTCTCGTTGAACTGATATACGCCGCTGAAAGAGCTGTTGAACTGGCCAGTATCCCTGAAATCACCAGCCCCGACCTGCGCGCTAAAATAGAAAAAGTCCCGACCGAAGGTGTTGGTACTGTCGAAGCCCAGAGAGGTACACTGACTCACCACTACTGGACCGATGAAAGAGGCCTGATTACTAAAGCAAACCTCATCGTTGGGACTACCAACAACAATGCACCCATCTGTATGTCGCTTAAAAAAGCTGCACAAGGCCTGATAAAAAAAGGTGTCACTGTTGACGATGGTATACTGAACATGGTTGAAATGGCATTCCGTGCCTATGACCCATGCTTCTCATGCGCCACTCACAGCCTGCCCGGCCAGATGCCTATGGTAATTAACTTCCGCGATATGGAAGGAAACATTCAAAGACAGGTAAAAAGGGATTAATTTTTCTTTAAATTAATATTATAGACAGCTCAGAGACTTTTCTTTGAGCTGTTTTTATTCATAAAAACCGAAAATGCAACAACAAACAGGCAAAGTCCTCATACTTGGTATGGGAAATGAAATACTCACTGACGATGGTATCGGTATAAAACTGACATATGAGCTTGAGAAGCAAATTATTCATCCGGATGTTTCATTTGATTCATTGTCCATTGGAGGGCTCGAGATCATCGAATTCCTATCGCCGTATGACACGGTTATTATCCTCGATGCCATCAAAACACTTAACGGTGTCCCCGGTTCAGTTTACCGCTTCGTTCCCGATGATTTTAAATCCACCCTTCACATCGATAACCTCCATGATATTTCATTTTTAAACGCGCTGAAAGTTGGCGAAAAACTCGGTATTAAAACTCCTTCAAACATCCAGATTATAGCAATTGAAATAGTTGAAGACCTTGAATTTGGAGACGAATTCACGCCCCAGATTCAGGAAAGATGGGAAGATATTAAAACTGAAGTGAAGAAAATTATTCTGACGATTTTAAAAGATGAACTTAAGCTCTCTTATTTCTGACATGCCTCTTTTTTTCTTCCCGAAAGATTAAAATCCCTTGTTAAGCTAATTGCCAAAGAATATTTTGGACTGAGCTGCTTCCCTGTATAGTTTTTATAAACCGGGAAATCGGCTAATACGTCGACATGCCATTTACCAATTATCGAATAACTTAAATGAGGCGAAACAAATACCACTTCGCTCCCGCTGTCCGGAACAATTCCTTTGCTGTAATTGTCATGCAACCTGTAATCGCTTCGAAACTGGAGGATGCCGTAAAAGTTTTTAAAGATCTTTTTTGATATAAACAGTGAATTCATCAACAGATTACCATAACTGTAATGATCAGGATTTGCGGCGTATATCTCATATTTATTGACAGTAAACACCCTGAGGCTGATAGCCGGAAATCCTTTGGAGAAAAATATCTGTGATGTAAATCCAAAAGCTCCGGTTGAAGGCTGTATGTCGCGCGGAAGCTTCACATTGTCAGCATACTGGGATTCCGTAGTAAACGGGAATTTAAAACCCGCGCCCACAGTCAGCTCAATGTTTTGCAAAGGTTTGACCCATACCCCGTATTTCAGTGTAAAAGAACCATTTGCCAAGCCATATCCTTTCTGTTGAAAAGCAGGCGTCAAGTTGTAATTCTGAATTTTACTTATAAAATAGCCCATTTCATACTCTGCTGTCAGCCTTTTAAATATTCCATATCCCAGTGATAAACCGACGTAATTAAAAGAAGAGTTTTTCACCAAACCCTCATTCCTGCTTTTTCCGGACCCTTCATAATAAGTGTCAGAATAACTGTTACGATAAAAAGCAATTACCCGTATAGTGTTCTTACTCAATAATCCGACAAACGTGGATGCCCCTGAAGGACTCCCGGAGGAGCAGCACTGAGAGTACACAGTTGACCGGAATGTAAACAGAGTGATACCGGCAAGTAGAAGCAGGAATTGCTTATTTAACTTTAACTTCAATGGTTTTCGATTGTGACCGGTTGTACATATCTTCAACAATGCAAGTGATCGGAATAGTGGATTGGTGGCAGGCGACCCATTGAATCTGAGCACCGCTGCCTATAAATGTCCCCCAATCGCACGACCAGGTATAAGTGAGACCGTCTCCTGTGGCTGTAGCTATAAATGTTGCAGGCACATTGACGTGCAATACTGAATCAGCAGCAACCAAGCTGATAAAATTCAGGGGAGTTTCATTTCCGGTGAGGACAACTTTTTTTTCTTTCTGGCAGGCAAACAGAGAAAAAACAATGATAACAGCAAGTACCTTTTTCATAATGAGTATTTAATATTTATTGCTTGATATATCTTCCCCAAAAGTATAATGTACATTCTGACGACTAATCTGCCGCACAACATATTCAAAATATCAAATCTATGTTGGAAAGTTGTATACACATTCACAAAATTACATATATTATTTAAGGCTTAGTAATTAATAACAAATCTCATGATAAAAAGTTTTGAGATAAAATATGATTATGCTAACAAATACGCAACGTTTCATTTTCGGGGCTACTTTACAGGTTTATCGCTTCCCTCAGCAGCTTGTATCCTGAAGTGCTTGCCTTCAGTTTTGTATTGTCTTTCATCACAACCATATAGCTTTCTTTGTCGTAATACTCAATCTTATTAATTTCAGCCACATTAACAATATATGAGCGGTGTATCCGCACAAATTTATTTTTCTCCAGGTGAGTTTCGAAATATTTCATTGTTTTCTCTTTCAGAAAAGATCCTTCACGGTTATAGATCTTCACATAGTCTCCGTATGCTTCAATATAAATCACGTCAAAAGTCTGAAGAACTTTCACCTGTGAACCTTTCCTGACTGCTATACGTTCAAGAACTGAAGGTGTTTCTTCGTATGTTTTTAATATACCATCGATAGCTTTAATGTCATGGTTCTTCATGTGAATCTTTTCTATTGCTTTCTTTACAGCCTGTTTAAATCTTTCCCGGCTGAAAGGTTTAAGGAGATAATCGGCAGCATTGGCTTCAAAAGCTTTTATGGCATACTGGTCGTAGGCTGTGGTAAAGATCACCACAGGGGGTTCCTGCACAAATTCAAGAACTTCAAAACCGGTGAGTTTTGGCATCTGAATATCAAGAAAAACCAAATCAGGCAGGAGTTCATTGATGGCTTTAAGGCCAGTGAATCCATCACAAAATCCTCCGATCAGCTCAATCTCATCGTAGTCTTTCAGAAAATTCGAAATCAGTTCCCTTGCAGGTTCCTCATCTTCAATAATGATGGCTTTAATTTTCATTTTAAACTTCTGATTGAGGAATTATCAAAATAACTTCAAAGGTGTCTGCTGTTTTCATTATCTTCAGCAACAGCTCATTACGGTATAACAGTTTCAATCTTTCCCTGATGTTTTTCAGACCCAGCCCTGCACCTTTCCTGATGTATGCATCAGGGTCAAAGTTGTTGGTGATTGTGATCTTCAAAGCCTCACCCTCCGGTGCAGCAACAGTACGAATACAGATAGGCTCAGTACTTTCATAAACACCATGTTTGATAGCGTTTTCATAAAGAGGCTGAAGGATCATGGCCGGAATCTTCATGTCATTACTGTAAGGATCAATTTCATTTTTATAGATCAGCTTTTCCCCAAACCTGACCTGCTCAATTTCCAGATAACGGTTAATATTTTCAAGTTCAGCCCCCAGTGAAGTAAGCTGAGAAACAGGCTGTGAGATAGAATACCTCAAATACTCTGAGAGCTTTATGATCATTTCCTGAGCTTTTACGGCATCGGTCATTGTCAAGGAACTGATAGAATTCAGGCTGTTGAAAAGAAAATGAGGATTGATCTGTGATTTCAGCAGGTCGAGTTCTGCCTGTTTAATTAAACCGCGCAGTTGCAGTTCCGTTTTTGCCCTTTCCTGTACATTTTCATAATAGATGGATATATAATAAGCGAGTACGGTTGTTGAATAGAAAAATATGCCACTCACTATCCGCCAGGGTAATGAAGATATCAGGAATTCATAGTAGGTCTTATCACCCGGAAATATTAAATGCAGCAGAAGAATGCTCGCTCCTAACCATATCATGAGGGCAACTATAGCCGATGTGATCTGGTTGATCAGCATGTTTATGATTCCCGGTTTGTCAGGCTTGTTGCTGATAATGTACCATACAGAAAGTGCAATCAGTGCAAAGATCAGGTTAAATACAAGACTGTCTGCAATGGATATAAGAATACCCGATGTATTGTAAAAATTCAATAAAACAATATGGGCAACTGCAATGAGCACCCATATTGTTATATAAAAAAATCTTGTTTTCAGGCTGCTGAGTACCGGGTGAGCCATGGTTAATATACGGTATTAATAACTCTTTATATCACCTCCGCCGAAAATGGCTGAACCTTTTATCACGAGGACCCTGTTAGGATCTGGAGCAGGGTTGACAGCCCTTCTTTTATCAGCAAAACCACCCAGTATTGTTTCAACAGAGATCTGAACATTCCAGTCAGCAGGAATGATGAGGGATACACCTCCGAAAATGCAGGATATCTCGAGTACATTTCTTCCTTCGGCTAAAGATGTGCGGGTAAGGTCAAGCTCGGTTCCACCGAAAATGTTTAAAATTTTCCCTCCTTTAAATTCAACAGGGTCAATAATGCGTTTGTTGCCGCTAAAAATGTTTGATTCTTCAATAAATCCGTTTTCCAGACTAAAACCATGAGCGTTGCCATGATGCATATGAACACGTTCATGTATCTTATCATGACAACGATGGGAAACACCTCTTTTAATTATGATAACGAATCCCATGAAGATAAGCAGTACCGGCCAAAATACTGAAACGAAGCTAAATGAGAAACCATGGATCAAGGGGATCATAAAAAAGGTACCCACTGCCATCAGGATCAGTCCGAAAACTCTCCCTTCACGATTAAAAACATTAATTAAACCCAGGGCAATAAGCAGAGACTGCCATGAGAAGACAACGGGTTTATACATCATGGGTAGGTAACCCATATTAAATGCCAGCAATAATCCACCTGCTGCAATGACTAAAGCCCCAAAAACAAATTTCTTCATACGTCGGTTGTTAGAACAACATTGAACTCTCTTTTCCATTTTTTCAATTTTTAAAATTAATAAATATTGTTAACGGAGCAAAATTATATCTGTATATTCAGCCGGGAAAGAGAAAATCTGTGAGTGACCGTTAGCACCCGATAAGTAAAGGGAAAAGTACTCCAAATTAAAAATTCATAATGAAATCATCCGGCAGAAATGAATAAAGTTTTTATCTTCAATGTACAGATGAAGAAATCCCCTTACTGATTATTATTAAACTCTTCTTCCAGAAATGTCTTTAATTGGGATGGGAGAATATCCGTATGAAGTTTCCCGTTCCGGCAATAGGCTATTTTGCCTGTTTCTTCAGAAACAATCAATGAAACACAATCCGATTGTTCAGTAACACCAATTGCTGACCTGTGCCTCAGCCCGAAATTAAATGGTATTTTTTTATTGCCTGAAACAGGCAGTATACAACGCGCAGCAACAATACGGTTAAATCTGATTATTACAGCACCATCATGCAAAGGGCTGTTTTTGAAGAAAATATTTTCAATTAACTGTTCCGAAACTCTTGAGTCGATTAATTCACCTGTGTCGGCAAACTGCCGCAGCTCATTTTCACGGGCCAGCACTATCAATGCTCCGGTATTATTCACGCTGAGTTTTTGGCAGGCAGTGATAATTGGGTCAATATCCAGATGGTGAACACTGCCCATATTTAATTTCCAGAAAAGGAACCGTTTGGTTTTCCTCCCAAAAAATTTCGGAGAACCTAATAACAGCAAAAATTGCCTGATCTCTTTCTGGAAAACAATAACTAAACCTAATATACCAACGCTGACAAACTGACCCAATATTTCACCAAGCAGGTCCATCTGAAGTAATTTGACGATCTGCCAGATAAGGTAAACAGTAAAAATGCCAAAAAAAACATTGATGGCTGCTGTACCCCTGGCCAGCCTGTAAAACTGATAAAACATCAGCGCTACCAGCAGTATGTCGACGATGTCAAGCCAGTGCAAAGTGATAAAAACGGAAGCCATTAATGTCAGCATCATTTGAATGCTCAGTTATTTTATGGCTAAATTATAAAATCTTTTAGAATTGGAAGCAGAATATATGCCGGTAATCATGATTTATTTCCTAATCCTATACGTAAACCTCGAGAACAAGGGATGATGATCAGATAGCGGCAGGGTGTCGATATTGTGGTAATAAAACCTGCTGTCGTCCAGCTGATAAGCTACCGGCACAAGTTCAATTTTCCCGTTACTCCGGTAAAAGATCTTGTCAACCACTTCACAGGTCGGGCTGGTCAAGACCGAATCACATTCCGTAAGAGCACCTCCCGGCTGTGGAGTATTCCCGCTGCGGATAAGCTTTACCCATACGTCCTGAAAGCCCAGGCCGAGTATACCACTCAGTGTATCCCCGTTCCTCGTATAGCGGCTGTTCATATCTCCCATAATAATGGCTGCTTTCCCTGCAGAGTGGAGATTTATATATTTGCATAGCTGACCTATGTTATTTCTTCTTGCAACCAGATCGGCTGCCGTTGAGCCGGCATTGGTGTGAACATTATAAAAATCAACTGTGTCTCCGGTTGATATTTCAATCTGAGAATAGCTGAATCCTTTAGGAGTAAAGCAATCCCATCCGTTACATGTGTCCCATTTGATCCTGACCACATTATATATAGGATAGTCTGAAAATGTATTTAACCCGTCCCCGCCAGGGACACAGCCAAGAGTGGTTGTCCGGTAAGGATGTCTTTCATTGAGCAGGATCGAGTCATGATAACAGAAGTCTTCCTGAACATGTACAATATTATAGCTATTCAGCAAAATCCCTATTGGTGTTGAGTTCACTGCGGGGTGTGATGATGATATCCCCTCCGGCAAACCGGCAACATTATATGTCAGTACGGTGAAATCACCTGTTTTATCACAATTTTTATCTTTATGACAGGATACCGACAGAAGTATCCCTGTCAGTATCAGCGTAAACAAAATAAAAGTCTTATTCCTCATCCTGTAAAAATTAAAATTTATTTACAAGCCTGCTTTACTAATCCCACATCCAGCTAATGATATATTCCATGGCCTGCTCCTGATATTTGTTGAGACCTTCAATGCTTTCCCATTTTCCTTTCAGTTGTTCATGCTGAGCAGCCATTTCGAAGTGAGCCAGACCAATACCCAAATCCACATCATGAAGACCTCTTTTCTGGTAAAGCGGGTGGACATTCTTCCTGTAGAAATGATAAGAGTCTTTATCCTTATCCCTGATCACCCGCCAAGGCTGCGAATTCCCTGATGAAGGGGCAAGTCTTAACATTTCCAGGACGTTCAAATATTTTCCTACACCTTTTTTATCAAGAGATGTATTCAAATCACCTGAGAAAAACAAATCTTCCCAGTCTTTACGGGCGTCAGCCTTTACAAAATAACGGGTTATTTTTTCACTGACCTTTTTACGGGGTGCCGCATTTCCTACGATTATCAGCGAAGGAATAAATTCTCCTTTTGTTTTTTTAATTTCAGGGAAGTACACAGCATCGAAATAGCCTATCCAGCATGTTCCCAGGCCCAGTTCCGTTGCTTTTAATACTATTTTCTCCAACAAATAACCGTAATCAACATATGATCTGGTGTTGAATGGAGCTTTACCAAGGATGTAATTGCTATGTCCTGTAATTGTACCGTAATTCAGTTTCATTGGGATATCAACCTGATAATCCCTTTCAATCCACAGGAAATGAACAGGGGCCTGACTGAAAATACCATTTTGCATCTGATTCATGTATTCTGATAGTTTCCGCCTTGAATCCGGCGCTATACCTCCCGGAATATAAGTCCTGCAAGATTTCCTGTTCCTTATGATTTCAAATAGATCACTCATGGTTTCTGATTAATGATGCACAAATATACTTATTTAACAGTGTATGATCAGGTTTTTTACTGAATCCATTTGCCGGCTTAATGGCTGATGACTGACGACTATTTACTGAACATCCAGTTTTTTCACTTCCCCGCTTGGAGTTACCAGCATATAAGTATTCTTAGCCTTAACCTCAGGTTTGTCCAGTGTATATTTAACCTGAAGGTTATATACAAACTGAACCACAGGTTCAAGAATTTCCGGATTTATTATGATATCAAACTGATTGTATGGAATCTGATCATATGCCACCGTTTTTGGTTTTCTGATCTTAGTCACACCGGTCTTCTTGCTCACAGCTTCAATGGACTGGGAAACGAAGGCATCATAATCCGGATACTGGGTTTCCGGATAAATGCTGTAAGAATTTTCCCTGATTATCTGATACTTATCACTTAGTGACAAATTCAGCTTTTTAAATGAATTTATCTTCTTATTCAAACAAATCACCGCTATATTTCTCAATGAATCATAAACGGCTTCTGTATTATCGACAAAAAAATCAACCTTCACGAGGTCATAAATTTCATATCTGGCAGCCAGGGTTACTAATTTTTCAACGGTATTGATGTCAGTAAAGGTAACATGAACATTTTTTTGCATCTCAAATCCCGTAGGCACTTCGTTATATGTTTTGCTGAACAGTTTTTTTTCAACTTCAAACTCAAATGTGGGAACGAGGTAGATCATATCAATGTAGATATCTTTATTGCTGATGCCCAGACGCTTTATTGCTGTTGTAAAGCTGTCGATCCTCATATTGATCATATCATTTGTTTTGGCAGTTGTTTCTCCAACCTGTGTCAGGTTGAAAACAGCAAGAAAATGACCGGCTTTCACATTCATCAGCGCATGGACATCCAGAATCACTTCATTATCTTTTACATATTGCTGCATCTTGGGTACATTGTTGACCTGATATCCGGAATTTTCATTATCCAGCAGTCCGGCGTTGTATTCCAGGTTTTTATTATTGTCATTCGATTTGCTTTTGAACTGTTTCTGGTTCATGTTTCTCTGCGAAAATCCCGGGTTTATTGCTCCCAGTATAAAAGCAACACACGCAAATACGATATATTTTCTCATAATGATGATGAATTTAGGTTATTGACGAAATTGAGGACGTTTTTTAATAAGGATAAAATTAGTAATATCTGTTAAATAAAAATACAATTGCCCAATTAATAATGAAGACCAGGCAAATTATTGAAGTCCTTAATAAATACCTTATGACTGGTGAAGCTGAGTCTGTGAAACTTTTCCTGTTAACAAAAATTAAGGAAACAAATAAAGCCACAGCCCAAAGAAAAGTAATGATCTCTGAAGTGCTTTCAGTACAATATTTATCGATGTATAAAACTGCAAAATTGAAAAAGAAAAAAAGCACTGTAGTTACCAGATTCCCAAATAATAGGTTTTTCATAGGCTGTGAACTAAACCGTTATTTGATAATTCTGTTCAAAATGAACCCGGCCGCATATTTATTCACAAGAAGTGTCATCATCTTCAACCTGATATAATCTTCATGAAGGAACCAGTAACCGGGGTACTTCCCGAAAAAAGCTCTGCCGGAATCTTTGACCAGAAACCAGGTTCCTGAAATGTTCTTATAATAGCCGATAAGATGCATGCAATGATCATCGGTAGTGGTTTTGTTGTCCATCCTGAACTGTCTTGAGTCTTCACTGATGTTTCGCGGAGCAATATCGAAGTAAGGAACAACGGACACTTTCAGGCTGTCGGCTCTGCCCGGCTCCGATATGTCACCACAAATGGTCAGGGTATATCCTTTATCCATTGCAGCGGTAATAACAGCAATGAAATCATCCAGGTGAATATTATAATAATTTCTGTCGTGCCACCAGTTATCTTCTTCAACCAGCTCTCCTTTCCGGTTGAAAGGCAGATTATTGGTCGACATGAAAGAGAAGTAGTCATCAGGATCGAACTTAAGCACATTTGTCATATATTGCAGAGGGGTGAGGTTCAGGTCATCAACCATCAGTTTATCAGGTGGTCTGCCCATATATTTATCGAGAATCGAACGAATTTTCAAGTTAACTTTTTCTTCATTCCACAGGTGTTTTTCCCTTACTTTTCCTAGGAACTTCTGCATCTCAGTAACCATGGGTGTATGATAATGATTCATCCGTTGAGTTTTCAAACCAGAATAAACATTGGCAGGCACAATCCCATATAGTTTCATCATTCGTGGTACTGCATTGGCTTCCGAAGCTTCTGTAAAAGCTGAGTTCCCCTTTTCCTTCACAAAGCGTTTTGCTTTTTCAACATATTCCCAGTACACCAAATACATCTCCGAAAGTTTCACCTGCAGCCTGCTCTGTCTGAATATTTCCGATTCTATCATAGATACGGCTCCAAAGCACCAGCATGTGCCTGTGTATCCCTGACTTACCGGTTTATTGTGCGGGAACCGTGTAAATTGGGAAGTATCATCAGGCATCGTCATTAGAAAAGCCGAGTCTCTGCTGACATTGATCTGACCAGCAACCAAAAGCGGAAAACAAACCGGAATTAATAAAAGTATTTTTTTCATAGTAGGTTATTCGATTATATAACGAAATTAGTAATAAACTTCTTATGCCAATAAAACTGACCCGTTAACTACTGTGATATTCTTCACTATAATCAAATTCCGCAATCGCCTGTATGGCTTAAATGCCACAAAAAAGAATGATATTTTCCAATATCAATTATCCCCGGAACATTAACCTCACTAACTTACCTTCTAAATTGATGATTTGACAACAAGGCTTTTTGTTTCTGTTCTTTGTGAATTACCGAATTTTAAATATTACTTTAGATCATCAGTCTTCTAAAGACTGTTTACAAATAAAACCGCCATAATGCAACACAGCGATGACAATCTCCAACCAGGCAGGAAAGCACTTCTCCACTGATGAAAATGCCATCAAAATCAAAAAAATATAAACCGGACCTTTCGACATGCCTATTCCTGTCTTCAACATATTTTTCTGACTTCCCGCAAAGATTTCTGCTCATTCTTCAACAGATAATACAATCGTAGATTATTCGAAGCAAAAAAAAGCCTGCCAAAGAAGAGATATCTGTTTATTTACTTTCACCTCATAACATTCAGGTGATCAACAGGAAACTTTCCTTTACTTTTCCTTTTACAACTTATTTTCTCAGATAAAAAGGATTTAAGGTATGATTCAGCAGGGAATTTCGCAAAGAACCTTAAGGCTCCAATTTGTCCGATGGGTTTTTATAAAGAAAAATGAGTAAAAACGGTAAACGTTATTTAGGGATAGTTCACTTTTCACTTTTCACTTTTCACTTTTCACTCTTCACTCTTCACTCTTCACTCTTCACTTTAAAACTTAGTCTAATCCTTTTACTTTTTTTAGATATCTTCATTAAATCCATTAATTTTGTTATCACTAACACATTTAAACTTTATTTCAATGTCAAAAAAATACATCCTTGCTCTTGATCAGGGGACCACAAGCTCAAGGGCTATACTGTTCGACAGTGAAGGAAAATCAGTTGGTGTCGCGCAGAAAGAGTACCACCAGATATACCCAAAAGCCGGCTGGGTTGAACACGACCCGATGGAAATCTGGGGAACTCAGAGCGGCGTCGCCCGTGAAGTGATAGAGACCCTCGGAATCACACCCTTTGAAATTGCTGCCATTGGCATCACCAACCAGCGCGAAACCACCGTAGTATGGGAAAAAGAAACAGGAAAACCTGTTTATAACGCTATCGTCTGGCAATGCAGGAGGACATCCGCCATCTGTGACGAGCTGAAACAGAAAGGGCTCGAACCTTATGTGAAAGAAAATACAGGACTTGTTATTGATGCGTATTTTTCCGGAACTAAAATAAAATGGATACTCGACAATGTTGAAGGTGCAAGGGAAAAAGCAGAAAAAGGAGAACTGCTGTTCGGAAATATTGACACCTGGTTGGTATGGCACCTCACTAAGGGGAAAGTGCATGCGACCGACTACTCCAATGCTTCGCGCACCATGCTGTACAACATCAGGAAACTCAATTGGGATGAGAAAATATGCAGTGAACTTGGGATACCAATGTCCATGCTGCCTGATGTAAAACCTTCAAGTGGTATTTTCGGTTACACTGACCCTCTGACATTCGGCAGCGCTGAAATCCCCATTGCAGGTATAGCCGGTGACCAGCAGGCTGCATTATTCGGACAGGCCTGTTTCGACCCTGGTATGGCCAAAGTGACTTATGGCACTGGATGTTTTATGCTGATGAACACAGGCGAAAAGTTCATTCCCTCACATAATGGATTACTGACGACCATAGCCTGGGGAATTGATGGTAAAGTCGAATATGCACTCGAAGGCAGTGTATTTATTGCCGGTGCTTCCGTACAGTGGCTCAGGGATGAATTAAAGCTGATCTACGATGCAAAAGACAGCGAATATTTTGCCACTAAGGTGGATGATACTAATGGCGTTTATGTTGTACCTGCCTTTGCAGGACTTGGAGCACCTTACTGGGATATGTATGCAAGAGGAGCAATGGTTGGTCTCACACGCGGTTCCAACAAGAACCATATTATCAGGGCCACACTCGAATCCATTGCCTTTCAGGCTAAAGATCTGCTGATGGCTATGGAAGATGATTCAAAAATTAAACTTACGGAAATTAAAGTCGATGGCGGTGCCTGTGCCAACAATTTCCTCATGCAATTCCAGTCTGATATCTTAGGCGTTCCTGTCGAACGCCCTGTGATCATTGAAACGACGGCATTGGGTGCAGCCTATCTTGCAGGACTTGCCGTTGGTTTCTGGAAAGATAAAAATGAGATCTCCAAAAAGTGGATAGTCGACCGGAAATTCCTTCCTGAAATGCCCGCAGAACAAAAAGAAAAGTGCTATGCCGGCTGGAAAAAAGCAGTTGGAAGAACAAGGAACTGGGAAGATGAATAATAAAATAGTATCTAATTGACAGAAAGATAAAAACTGAAAAGTGATTAATAAAATAAATAGCATGTACAATTTTATTGTCATCGCTGCAGTTGTTTTATTCAACATCCTGAATATGAGCGCAATAGCACAGACGCCGAAGGTAAATCCATGCCCTGACAGTGTAGTTTATAACAGTGAAGTTTATAAGACTGTCCTGATAACAGGTCAGTGCTGGATGAAGAAGAACCTGAACATTGGTACAATGATCGATGGGAAAAAGGATCAGACAAATAACGAAATGATTGAAAAATACTGTTACGATAACCTGCCTGAAAATTGTAATGCTTATGGTGGTTTGTATCAATGGGCAGAGATGATGGGGTATTCATCCAAAGCAGGATCACAGGGGATATGCCCTGCAGGGTGGCATATTCCAACCGCACCGGAATGGACGAAGCTGGAGGATAATCTGGGCAATTTTGTGGCTGCAAAACTGAAAAAAGGAGACATCTCTGGTTTCGAAGGACTGATGACTGGCCAGCGATGCCCTGATGGTTCTTTCAAATACATGAATTATTACGGCTATTTCTGGACAAGCACTGAAATTGATACCAAAATTGCATGGTACCGTGTTCTGCTTCATAATAGTTTTGATTTTGATGCGGGCTCAGGCAATCACGTGAAAACCGAAGGTTTTTCGGTGAGGTGTCTGAAAGACTGATTATCGGTCCTAAGCTATTAGTCGTCTGTTTAAAAAATTATCTTTGGGATAATCATACTTATATATATCTGCATTGAACACTATTTCAGACTGATTATTCCGGTTTAAATAAACATTCTTACCGTTTATCTGTTTATCTGTAAATCCCTAAATTTATTCGCTGTGAAAAAAATCATTTTTGCGTTGATGTGCATAGCTATGGTCAGCTCATGCAAGAAATCAACAGTTACTTTCTCGCCTGACTGCAGTGGTGTTGCAAAATCGTTTCATACAGATGTATTTCCTGTAATCAGCAGCAAATGCGCAGGATGTCATTCGCAATATTCGGGTTATTCACAGATTGCAGGTGACAAATCAGCTATACGGAGTTCAATTGCTGACGGGAATATGCCAAGAGGCACATCTTTAACTTCAACTGAAAAAAATTCCGTTATTTGCTGGATAGATAACGGGGCCATGAACAATTAACAACCTGATTTTTTCCGGCTAAAAAGCTGTAATAACTATTTAGTACAGCATGTATTAATATTAGATTTAACATACATTATTAATTATATGTCAATTTAATATAAAATTTAAATTAATTTTGCATTCATAAAATTTATAGGATGAAAAAGTCAATTTCATTTACCATCCTTGCATGTATTTTTATGACAAGTATGAATGCCCAGATATATCTACCTTCCGGACTGAAAGGTCACTGGACATTTGATAATGCTTCGGACCTCACACATGCCACTGCAGGAACTGATCTTCAGATAGTAGGCACACAGACTGCAATAACAGGTCCTGCCCCGGGGGACGGAGCAGTGCGCATTCCCGCCGGAAGTTATTACCGCTGTTTCCATAATATTGCTGCAAATGGGGCCGGGTCGCCAACGCGCGTGAATAATTATTCCCTGCTTTTTGATTTCAGGGTGAACTCTGTCGGGCAATGGTATACGTTTTACCAAACCACACCTGCCAACAACGATGACGGCGATTTCTTTATCAGCACAGGTGGCAATCTTGGTGTCAGCGGCGTGGGATACTCCGCGTTCTCAGTTACACCGGGACAATGGTACCGTATGGTTATCACTGCCAGCATGGGGAACCATTTCGATTGCTATATCGACGGTCATATTGTCCTCTCAGGTACTTATCAGGCTCCCGACGGAAGGTTCTCACTCGATCCTCAGAGCGGAAGTAATGAGCTTTTATTTTTTGCTGATGACAATGGTGAAGATAATGAAATCGATATAGCCCGTGCCGCTATATTCGATCATGACCTGACTGCAGTCCAGATTGATTCCATAGGAGGGCTTCCCGCATATTCCCATTACCGTTAATCCTTACCTGCAGATACCCACCCCGTCGTCTATGGTTATCAACTGGCATTCAACCGAAACTTCTTCTACCCTCGTAAATTATGGTACTTCAGCTTCAAATCTGAATCTTTCTTCCAGCGGAACTTATCAGGATATTTCAGGAAAAACATGGCACACTGTTAAACTATCAGGTCTGTTACCCGATACCACCTATTATTACCAGTGCCACAGCGGTACTGATACTTCAGCCGTTTACCCTTTTCACACCCCTCCGGCAGTAACAGCTACTCCGACAGGTCATCTGCATTTTATTATTGTCGGCGACACCCGAACCGACATTACCAGAACAACCCAGATTGCCGATTCAATAAAGCAGAAATGCATTGAACTATATGGTCCTGAGTGGTATAAAGAAATAGCAGTGATCTTACATATGGGAGATGTTGTTACCTATGGCGGTGCTATTTCTCTGTTCCAGGATGAATATTTTACACCCTATGCCGGTTTATCCTGTTCGGTTCCGTTTATGGTTTCTATCGGAAACCACGAAATGGAGAACCCGATATATTACCAGTACATGAAATATGAGTTGCTTTATGATCACACTTATCCTGATAGCAGTCAGTGTTCAAAATATTATTCCTTCCAGCTTGGCGATTGTAAATTCGTCTGTATCAACAGTAACTCTCCTCTCACAGCTGCAAGCCAGACAAGCTGGCTTAACAATATGATGAATAATGCCGAAAGCGATCCCACTGTTGATTTTGTATTTTCATATGCACATCACCCGGGGCATACGGAGATCTGGCCTGATGGAAATTCGGCCTATATTCAGAACAGCGTACTCCCTGCCCTGGCTAATTATCCGAAGCATGTCATGTTTTCTTACGGCCATTCACACGATTATGAAAGAGGTGCTTTTAAATCAACCAACCCCACAGACTGGGATGCACGCCTGCTCTTAAGCGGTGGCGGAGGTGCTCCTCTTGACAGATGGCGTATGTATACCAACCAGAGAGAATATCCCGAAATACACCGTGCTTTTGACTACTATAATTTCCAGATCATTGACGTGGACATGGTAAATAAGTCGTATACAGCTACAACTTATACATATGGCAATACAGACGTTCCCACATCCTGCATCGAATTTGACAACTGGCATTTCAGAAAGAACCAGCCTGCCCCTTTGAAACCTTCTGCTCTTAATCCCCACGCACAGTATGCTGATAGAGATACTTTAAAGGCCACAGCCATTTCGGGTGCAGACCTGCTGATGACATCTGAATTTCAGATCGTGAACGAGGCTGGAAGTTTCAGCAGTCCAACACATGATACGATAAGGAATTATGAAAACTATTACCTCGACAGTGCTGTCAGTTTTATTCCCATCAACAGGAATGCAGGTATAGACCTGACATCACTGACTATACAACCGGGATGGCTTACACCGGGACAAACCTACAAATGGAGGGTGCGTTACCGCGATATGAATATGAAATGGAGTCCCTGGTCCGATTCATCCATGTTTCTGGCTACCGTTGGTATTCATGAATACAGCAGTAATTCAGGTAAAATGAGGATTTACCCCAATCCGTTCAGTGATATGCTGAACATTGGCTTTAAGCTTGACAAATCATCCACGGTCAGCATCATGGTATACGATATTAAAGGTCAGTTAATTGAAAATCTGACTGAAAAATCATTCCCGGCAGGTGATAACATGTTTGTCTGGAACCTGTCGAAAGATAATAATATTTCATTTAAAAGCGGTACCTACATCATCAGACTGGTGACTCCTTCTATAGATATTAAGGAGAGAGTAGTGCTCGAAAAGTAAAGTGACAGATAATACTGAATTTATTTATTCCAAACCTCTGTATAACGTTTTTTTGTAATAAATTTACAATACTCAAAATTCGTTAAATGAAGGTCAGAATAAATGACATTGCCTCCATCTTCAAATGCCCTGAATCGAACACTGACATTATCATCAACGATAATACGGCTACATCCCGGACTGGAAAAAAATACAACATTGATGATGGGATTATTGACCTGTGCCCTGGCAGTCCTTCATTATCTCTTGATACTACACGTAAAAGCTATGATAAAGTGGCTACAACCGGATACGACAGGTTTGTAAGCAGCCATATTATTATGAAATGTCTGTGGGGTGTCAACCTGAATAAGGCCTATTCCATTTACGATAGATTATATGATTATCCTGATGGTATTTTCCTTGATGTACCCAGCGGAACCGGCTTATTCAGTTCCCAGTTATATCTGTCTAAACCCGACAGCACTTTTGTTGCCGTAGATTATTCCATGGGAATGCTCAAAGAGGCAAAAAAAAGATGCAAACAATCCGATATCCGTAATGTTGTGTTTGTCAGGGCCGATGTTGCAAATTTGCCATTCAGGATGAATTCTTTTGATGCCTGCTTTTCAATCAACGGATTTCATGTATTCCCTGATCCCGTGAAGGCAGCATCTGAAATTGAATCAACTCTGAAAAAAGATGCTGTAATGGCAGTAATTTCGGCCTGCTCAGGTCAAAGATGGTTTTCTGATCTGATCATCAGAAAGGTGATGCTACCCAGAGGTCTGTTCAACAGCGAACTTACAGTTTCAGATTATATGAATCTGTTCGAAACGGCCGGTTTCGATGTACGTATTGAAACCATGGGCGCAATGATATATGCTAATTGTAAAAAACTTAACAATAAATAACATGACCGATAATCGTCAGACATATCATGATGTTCAGCAGATTTACCGGAAGATTGATTTATTACTTTCGCAGCCGGTTTTACCTGTAAAAAGGGAAGCTCTTCAAAATTATCTGAATTATTTTGATGAAAAATGTTCCCGCTCAAAAGCGATGATTTATGAAGCAAAAAAATATATCCCCGGAGGCGTACAGCATAATCTAGCATTTAATTTTCCATTCCCGCTGGTATTTACAAAAGCAGAAGGTGCATTTCTATATGATATTGACGGAAACCGTTATATAGATTTTCTCCAGGCAGGAGGGCCGACAGTTCTTGGGAGCAATTATACTCCCGTAAAAGATAAAGTTATAGAACTGATCAACGATTGCGGGCCATCAACCGGCTTATTCCATGAATACGAGCTTAAGCTGGCAGAAACGATATGCCGTCTTATCCCTTCTGTTGAAATGTTCCGCATGCTGGGAAGCGGAACTGAAGGAGTGATGGCTTCCATCAGGCTTGCACGCCTGATCACCGGAAAGAAAAAAGTGATTAAAATGGGCGGTGCATATCATGGCTGGAGTGATCAGATGGTGTATGGCATGCGTATTCCGGGAACGGGAAGACACGAAGCTCACGGCATTCCTGCTGCATGTACCAGACACACACAGGAGGTTTTTCCGTATCATATTGAAGCACTGGAAAGCAAACTGCGGATGAATCGCTTTAGAGGTGGTACAGCTGCCGTTATTCTTGAACCCATGGGAACGGAAAGCGGTACCCGTCCTGTCCCTTTTGAATTCAATAAACAGGTCAGGGAGTTGTGTAATAAATATGGTGCATTTCTAATTTTTGATGAAGTTGTCACTGCATTCCGTATTGGATTAAACGGTGCTCAGGGGTTTTTCGATGTAATGCCTGATCTGACCGTTTTCGGCAAGGTGGTGGCCGGTGGATATCCTGCTGCCGGTGGGATAGGTGGAAAAAAAGAACACATGGAATACCTTGCCGCCGGAATACAGGGGAACAAGAAAAGAGCATTTGTAGGCGGAACGCTGGCGGCAAATCCGCTTAGTTCTGCAGCCGGATATTTTACCCTTCTTGAGATTGAGAAAAATAATGCCTGCGAGAAAGCATCACTGGCAGGGAAACGGTTGAATGATGGCCTGCAAAAACTCATTGATCATTACGGTTTGCCATATGTCGCTTACAATCAGGGCTCCATATGCCATCTGGAAACATCAGGTGTGATGTTTGTTAAGATCAATTATATGAAAATATTAAAAGTGCTGAAAGAAATAGACAAGCGCAAGCATATGATGGAAGAAATGGGCGCAGCCTATATGGCTGAAGGTCTTGTTACCCTTGCCGGAAGCAGGATGTATACGAGCATGGCGGATACAGATGAAGTGATAGATGAAGCACTTAAGCATTTTGAAAATGTATTTCAACATGCTGGCAAAGATT